>OJAZ01000949.1_pt1 | contig 10459 bp, 8 predicted proteins | sample 1589851 | NCBI WGS metagenome assembly OJAZ01 (sample SAMN05416792, study PRJEB24817) | seawater metagenome | isolation source: Sea water | place: Canada:Atlantic | collected 2013-07 | reverse complement strand
AGCCACAACAGTGCAGGGTAAAAAAAGATAAAACGCAACATTCTTAACTGGGTTTAGCCACCCATTTATACTACTGCATGTATACATTTACTGCTCTCTCGCTGGTTTTCCGCCGCTTTGGCAATGCTTATAGCTTGGTTAAAATACCAATTGGCAGACTAATCATTGAGCATATTCTCAACGCCTGAAGTAAATATGTGCATTGAAAGTTTTCCTTATATCTTTGGTATACACAGAGAGTAAATATATGTTTTACCTTACTTTGAGCTCACAAAAAAAGAGAGCAAGCTCTCTTTTTTAATAAAACTCTGGTATAGCCTTTACCGGTTATCGCATTGTCGCAAGTACTAAACCGTTAGCGCCTGTCGAAGTTAACCGGCTTTTTAGGATCTTGGTAAAAACCGTCTTTTAACAACCGTTTAAAGCGAGTTAGTTTCCCTTCTAATGTTAGTTCTTCTAAGCCTTTGTTGAAAAGCTCAATAAGAAGCCTGTCGTCATTTCTCCCCTTTGCTACCAGTAAATGCGTGGTGACGGTAGAGATAAACGGGTCGATAGTCATTACCGCTTGGCGCTGCGCGTTAGTGAAGTCGCGTTGAAGTAAATACCAACCAGTTAAATCATCGATGGGAAACAAATCAATTTCCCCACTCACTAAGGCTTCAAGGTTCTCTTTATCTGTAGCGTAGGTGGTTACCGAAGGGGTATTTTCAATATAAGCGGCCAACTCGTTATTGTACAAATAGCCTTCTGTCACCCCCATTTTTTTGTCTTTAAGTTCGTCAAAACTCGACCATGACGCTATGTCAGATTTTGAATTAACATAAAATACTAAGCTTTCGGCAGTGATAGGGTCGCTGTGCCAGAATTTCTCGCCTCTAGCGCGCACAAAATTACCGTACGACAGTGCATCAAATTCGCCATTCAATGTGGCTTCTACCGCTTCATCCCACGGCATTGAGACAAATTCAACCACCACTCCGGTTTCTAAAAAAGCCTGTGAAATAATGTGGTTAATATAGCCGTTGTGCTCCATCTCTGAAGAGGTGTAAGGTGCATATTCAGTGGTAGCAATCTTAATTTTTAGCCAGGCATGCCCCCAGCTTTGCAGTGGGACTAACGCCAAAAGTAGTGTGAAAATAGCTAATAAACGCATAATCTTCCCTTAGAAATAGATACCTAAATTAATATTCAATCTGTGTGTTGTTTCTTGTCGACCACCTAGGTCTAAGCCCACGCCTGGACCGCCAGAAAACCACATGTTTTTCCCTTGAATACTATCTACATAAACAAACAATTTGTCCCAGCCAAAACTACAGCCATTTATCCACTGCGATGAATCTCGGCCTGACGCTTCGTCACCCTGCGCCACACTGTACTCGGTATAACACGTAAGTGAGTTAATACGGGTGAATTTATAAGGTACGGAATACACCAAATTCGCCGAATATGTCGACCCATCGGCAGCCGCTAAGAATGGAAAGGTAAATGCAGAAAGCGAAATTCTATCGGTCGCTTGGCCTTCCGGTGCAGCTAAGTCGTACTCGTAATCAATGTATTGTAGTTCTACTTTAAAATCACCTTGCTGATGACGAACGTGAACGGCGTAAGCCGTCATGTCACCCTCTTCTAGTGTATCTAAATTTAATATATCGCCATATTGGTAAGACACACCAATGTCGGTAGTACTCCTAGGCAGCAGCTTCGCGGTATAGTTTGCACGTAAGTTGTATTGCCCATCTTCTTGGTTACGAAACTCACCATCATCGGCCACATCGAATGAGTAACGGCCAAATTCAGCGGCATCGTTATATTCATCATTCATGAAGTAAGCAGCTTGAAAGTCCCAATTACCGTAATCATGATTTATCTTAATACCGGCTTCATAGTCATCTTCAAAGCCTAAGTAGTAATTTACCGAAAACCAGAAGTTGTTTGAACCAAAGGGCTGTAAGCCGAAAGGAGTTTGGGTGATACCTGCGGTAATGTCGGTCGATTCGTCCCAATGGTAGGTAAGTTCGGCAAAGCGAATAGTGTCGAAATCGGTATTCTCGTACCATCGGTATTCTGCTTTATAGCTAAACTGATCTGACTCGCCAGCGACACCTAACTTAATAGATTCAAATTCTAATCCATCTCTTATCTCAGGTAGCTGCCAGTCTTGATGACCATAGTTAACCCGCACGTGGCCGCTTAAGGTAAAGGGCAGTTCGTCCGCCTTCACTGTTTGCGTATTGCAACCAAGAAGTACAGCTAAGGAAAGTAGTGGAAGTTGTCTGTTCATTCCTTGTCCTAATGTCAATTTACTCACAATGTGATGCACTCCATCATGGAAACCATTACTGTGATATATATTCCTTCAGTACAAATTATATAGAGTGAACCTTACAAAAAGATCATTGTCGTACACGAAATATGTAAAGCGCATTTGTCGATGAAGTACATTTCATTTGCGTTAAATAGTCGGTAATATTTCACAAAATTTACGTAAAACAAGATTCTATGCAGCATCACATTTCAGCTATTACCTTCCTTGTAGACAATTACGACAGTGCTATTGCCTATTTCACCCAAACCCTTAATTTTTCACTTACCGAAGACAGAGATAAAGGGGAAGGATCGCGCTTTATATTAGTCACACCGAAAGGCAGTGCGACGTCACTCTTGTTAGCTAAAGCTAAATCGGACGAAGATAAAGCGATGATTGGAAAGCAAGCTGGGGGTAAAGTTTTTATGATTTTACATACCGATGACTTTTGGCGCGATCATCAATCAATGTGTGATAAAGGCGTTGAATTTTTAGAAACGCCGCGAGAAGAAGCTTACGGTACAGTAGCTATTTTTAAAGATTGTTTTGGCAATAAGTGGGATTTACTTCAGCCTGCGCCTGCCAACCTTAATTAGGTGTAACTACACCCTCTGGAGATTTGTTTTGTCCCCCATGAAGCGTTCAATCATTACCGACATTGTGGCTATATTAGCCATTGCGATACTCATTGCAACGGCGTTTTATGGGCTTGAAGCCAGAAAAGAAGTTATCTATTTATGTGATAACTTTACGCCAGGGGTATCGAAAAATAGTGTTGAACGACAATTAAATACCACCAATTTACTGGTATGGGATACCGAATTTTTAGCGGTTGGTAGCCGAATAGTGGCCTATAGCCCGCTAAACTTCGGCTACATGCACTGCCGTGTTGAATTCAACAGACAAGACATTGTGGTGTTTTCAGTGGTGGAATAACCCATTTTTCGCTCAGAAATAGTGCAATATTTACAAGTCAGCAACTTACCGTTTACTCTGCGGTTAAAAGTCGTAAAGCTGTGCGTACCAATAGATTTTAAGCTAAGCATGTTATCTAACCACAGCCCTGTATACCCTATCAGCGTAAACGTATAATTACAGCGTGTCTTATCAACTAAGAATCGCCACTTATGCAAAACTCCAATCACAGTGTTATCGAAGATATCTTTGCATTAGTTAGTGCCGGATTATTCGTGGCGTTTGGTGTATTTCTATTCCAATCACAAGATTTGATGGTGGGTGGCGCTGCGGGTATCGCATTGCTGGGGACTTACGCAATTGATATGGACTTTGGTGTTCTATTTTTCCTCATTAACTTGCCATTTTATACCCTAGCGTGGACTCGCATCAGCAAGCGCTTCACATTGAATACATTTATTTCTGTGACCACGGTATCAGTCTTAACTGAGCAGATCCCAGCCTTCGTCGACATTTCTAGCATTGATCCTATTTTTGCTGCCATTTTTGGTGGCTTGCTTATAGGCGTGGGCATGCTGATTATGTTCAGACATAGCTCTAGTTTAGGCGGCTTGGGTATTTTAGCGTTTTACCTGCAGTCTCGATTTAATGTGCGCGCAGGTACATTTCAACTTACGGTAGACAGCGTTATTCTGCTTTGCGGGCTTTTCTTTATTCCATGGCATTTAGTGCTTATTTCGATTCTAGCCGCGTTCTGCTTAAATATGGTCATTTCGTTAAACCATCGCCCAGAACGTTATATACCTGCGAATAAAGAGAGTGAAAAGTCGCCTGAAAAAAAGGGGTCTAGCGTGCAGTCGTGTGCAACAGTAAACACTAATCTACACGCTCAAAACAACTAGTCTGTTAATTTTTCGCCTGCGCTAAACGTAAAAAACCCGGCCATATCAATGCCGGGTTTTTATGTTATTCCTAACGTAACGCTTTGTATCCTTGTCGCTACCCTACTGCTTTTTTCTGCACAGGCTTAAACGGTCGACTTACTAGTCCTCGATTCACCCTAGGGCGAGAAAACGAAGTACGCATACAAACCTCACTTACGTGATATACCCACAACAGTCGAAGATGAAATATTCAACTCAATACTGAAAGTGGGACGTTAGTATAGGCACAAGCGAGTGAAAAACACCCCATTGTTTCGGTGAATGGTCATTCATCAGCGCATTTACAAGAATGTAAACTACTGTAAGTGCTAGCGATATTTCACTATGCGAGGTACACGGGCTGATACTCGGGTTAACAATTCGTAATCTATGCTATCTGCAGCTTCTGCCACCTCGTTAATAGGTACATTCTCACCCCAAAGTTCTACCCTATCGCCAATGTTAACGTTCGAAATATGGGTAACGTCGATGGTGATCATGTCCATAGACACACGCCCTGCTAGGACAGCGCGCTCGCCGTTTACGGCAACAGGCGTACCGTTAGGGCAATGCCTTGGGTAACCATCAGCATAACCAATACCTACCGTAGCAATGCGGCTATCTTTTTGTGCCACCCAGTTTTGACCGTAACCAACCGACTCGCCTTTTGGCACATCGCGAAGGGCAATAATACTAGAACGTAACGTCATGGTAGGGGCTAATGCCACATTGGCCGTATTTGGCTGGCCGCCGTAAACCGCAATGCCTAGGCGGTTCCAATCGCCACGGCTTTGTGGCCATTCAATGGTGGCCGGAGAATTAGCGATACTGACAGGAAGCGCTAACTGTGTAGCTATCTGTAAAAACGCACTAAGTTGCTTCTGCGTGAAGTCGTTACTGGTGTCGTCTGCACAGGCTAAATGAGTAACTAGCACGGTATCTTGCGTAATAAGCGACGCATATTGCTTAACAATACTCGGTAGCGTGTTCAGCACGAAACCCAACCGATGCATACCACTGTCGGCTTTTAGCCAAATAGTAGGCCGACGGTCTTCAGGGCAGGCTAACATCCATTCTAATTGCGCTTGATTGTGCATTACTAGAATACAGCCATGTGATGCAGCCATAGCGCACTCTTTAGCTTGGTGTGCACCTTCTAACACTACGATAGGCGCTGTTATCCCTGCCTCTCTAAGTGCAATAGCTTCTTCAATAATTGCCACTGCAAACCGAGGGGATACATGTTGTAGAATACGTGAAACGTTAACTGCACCATGCCCATAAGCATCTGCTTTTACCACCGCCATAGAACGGCTTGTAAGGGCTAATTCTGCTAATAGTTTAAAGTTACTTAAAATAGCATCAGCGTGAATAATGGCTTGGGTTTGACGGCTCACAGTAAACAGATAATCCTTTGTATTTGCATAGGGGCAGAGTGTATCACGAGTTGAATGAAATCGAATTCTCAATACACAAATTTATGAACGCACGTACGAACTATGCTTCTGTTATCTTTTGCCCTATGGAGCACGCCTTGTTGGTTTGCGCTTCTTTCGTATGCGCCTTGGTTTGCGCTCTCTGGTTTACGCTACAGGTCCGCCACATTATAATGTGTTGTAAATATGGTTAATTTGCTCTTACACATATATGCAAATTCAGTATGCTAGCCAAGACATCCAGCATAAATGTATAGCAAATTAACTCCCTTTGTCTTTCGTAAGGTATCACCATGCAGCCCACCGACTCATCACGCAGTATTCACCACCTCGCTAAAGATTTAGAACGGGTAGTGTCTGAAGGGCGAAACCCCAATACTGTAGATATTGATACCCTTTCCACAGAAGGAATGCTGGCGAGAATTAATCATGAAGACGCCAAAGTTGCCCAAAGTGTGGCAACCGAAATTCCTGCCATCGCAAAAGTGGTAAACGCCGCTGCACAAAGCATCGCAAAAGGCGGGCGGCTCATTTATATAGGCGCGGGCACCAGTGGCAGGCTAGGTATTTTAGATGCAGCTGAATGTAGACCCACCTTCAGTGTGCCAGATGGGGTTGTAATCGGCATTATTGCTGGCGGCGAACGAGCGGTTTTACACGCAGTTGAAGGGGCAGAAGATAATCGAGAAGCCGGCAAGCAAGATGTTATTAATATTACGCTTAGTCAACACGACACACTGGTTGGGTTGTCGGCAAGTGGGCGCACGCCTTATGTTTCAGGCGCCCTTGCGTATGCGCAATCTATTGGCGCGGCTACTGCGGCTATAGCCTGTAGCCCAAACTCGGCCATATTTGAACATGCCGATATTGCCATTTGCCCAGTGGTGGGCCCCGAGGCACTTACCGGTTCAACAAGAATGAAATCTGGCACTGCGCAAAAGCTGGTACTTAACATGATAAGTACCGCTACCATGATCAAGCTGGGCAAAACCTTTGAAAACTTAATGGTGGATGTCAACGCAACTAACGAAAAGCTAAAAGCCCGCGCCCTACGCATTGTGATGCAAGCCACTGAATGTAATGAACACGACGCCGCTACCGCGCTAAAAGCATCGAACAACAATGCAAAGCTGGCTATCTTAATGGTGCTAACGGGGGCTAATGCCGACGACGCGGCTAAACAATTGGTGGCAAGCAATGGCTATTTGCGTCACGCTGTAAAACAACCGCTTTAAAAGGCCACCTTCATAAATGCCTATCAAATTGCTACTTACATTCGTTTTGCTATTAAGCGCTGCTATTACTTTTAGCATGCCAGGCTATGCCCAAACTGCTACAAATACCAGAGCCACCGCAAATGCCAAAGCCGCTGTAAATACCAAAGTCCATGTGGGGGCTGATGTTGCTGAGCGTAGGTTACAAGTAGGCGCGGCGCAATTTGATGAATATTGGCCTTTACTTGAAGGCAAACGAGTTACCCTGGTGGTTAACCAAAGCTCAATTATAGAAGGCTCGGGGGTAAAAAGCTCGGTTTCATCAAAAAGTTCTTCGGAGCCAACCCACTTAGTCGACGCGCTGCTAAGTCGTGATATCAATGTGGTGAGTATTATGTCACCTGAACATGGCTTTCGCGGCAAGGCGGGAGCGGGTGAAAAAATAGATAACGATGTTGATGCTAAAACGGGTCTTCCTATTCACTCCCTTTACGGTAAAACGAAAAAGCCAACGGACGACATGTTAGCCAATACCGATATTCTGGTGTTCGACATTCAAGATGTAGGGGTGCGTTTTTATACGTATTTAAGTACCTTACATTACGTGCTAGAGGCCGCTGCTCAGGCGCACATTCCTGTCATAGTATTAGATAGGCCCAACCCTAATGGCGCCTTTACTGATGGCCCTATTTTACAGCCGGATTATGCATCGTTTGTAGGCATGCACGCCATTCCTGTATTGCACGGTATGACGTTAGGCGAACTCGCATTAATGATAGTGGGTGAACAGTGGATTGCGACCGATGCCACTGATACAAAACAGCCTGCGCAGCAGTATCAATCTAAGCCGCAGGCGCTGTTAACAGTTATTCCCGTGGCAAATTATCATAAACAAATGCCTTACTCTTTGCCTGTCGCCCCAAGTCCGAATCTGCCTACTGATGCTGCCATTACCTTATACCCCACCCTTTGCTTTTTTGAAGGCACGGACGTGAGTGTAGGAAGAGGTACACCGCTTCCTTTTCAACTTATCGGCCACCCTGTTGTAGCGCTTGGCGATGAAAGTATAGACGTAGCTGCTAACCAAGCAGCCCCATCCCCTAAACACAATAACACTACCCTGAAGGCTGCATTAATGACACAAGCCCCTATTTCAGGGTTAGATATAGAGGTACTACTTAGCGCTTACGTTCAGTTTACGGAACAAGGCATTACTTTTTTCACTCGCCCAGATTTTTTCGATAAGTTAGCCGGCACGGATTCACTCCGCCAGGCCATTATCGCGGGGAAAACCAGCAAGCAAATACAAGCAAGCTGGGCTGAAGGCTTAGCCACATTTAAACAACTTCGCGCCCCCTATTTGCTATATCCGGCAACGGCTTCTGAATTACCTAGCGAAGAAACAGGCGGCGTTGTAAACCGTAAATATCAAAGCGATGACGCCAAATGAATAGCCACAATACGCTGGAAAAAGCTCAAACCGAGATAGTAATGGATCACGCAACTGATAACTTTCATGCCTTTTTAACGGGCATTAGTGAATGGTTAGCGCCTGATAATATTATTAGCGATAAACCTAGGCTAATTGCCCTTGCTACTGACGCCAGTTTTTACACCAAAATTCCTAAGTTAGTCATAAAAGTACCGAGTATTCACGTTATGTGCCGCGTATTAGCAATGGCTAATCGCTTAAATATTGCCCTGACATTTCGAGCGGCGGGCACCAGTTTATCTGGTCAAGCAATTACAGACTCGGTATTGGTCATGCTAACCCCAGATTGGCAACAGTATGAGGTAATAGATAACGGCGAGGCAATATCGTTAGCACCGGGGATTATTGGCGCAAAAGCGAATCGAATATTGGCAGTCTATGGCCGAAAAATTGGGCCAGATCCGGCTTCGATTAACGCCTGTAAAGTGGGTGGTATTGCAGCGAATAATGCATCGGGCATGTGCTGTGGGGTGAAAAACAACTCGTATCACACTCTGCGTCACATTCACGTATTGTTGCCCGACGGCAGTGAAGTCAATACCGCTGATGCACAAAGCGTTGCCGCGTTTGAGCAAAGCCATAGTGTATTGTTAGCCTCTCTTGCTGCGCTTCGCTGCACGTTATTAGCAAATACAGCATTGACTGAAAAAGTGCGCTATCAATATCGTCTTAAAAATACCATGGGCTATGGCCTCAACGCCTTACTTGATTATGAAAACCCGCTAGATATTTTTACCCACCTAATGATTGGTTCAGAAGGTACATTGGGCTTCATTGCCAACATTACCTACAACACCGTACCTTTGCCTAGTGCGCGAGAAACCGGGTTATACTTATTTGAAGATTTTGAAGCCGCTTGTGCCGTTATCCCTGCGCTAAAAGCCTGTGATGTAGATGCTGTAGAGTTGATGGACGCCAGAGCATTGCGCGCCGTTGCGCCGTTGCTAGACGAGGTGGTAGTTAGCAAACGCAATATTAGCAACCCAGATGCTGTTGCTCTACTTATTGACGTGGGTGCCCCGTCACAGGCTGAACTAGATAGTACGCTTAAGACGGTGCGCAAAATTTTAACCCAGCCAACAGTGGGTATAAGTAAAGAATATGAGCACCCAGCTAAACAAGAGCATAAACAAGAGCATAAGCAAGAGCAGAAGCAAGGCCAGCCTCTGCAAGATTTTACCGCAGAGCCCAACATCATCGAAAACTTGTGGAGCATTCGAAAAGGGCTATTTCCCGCAGTAGGCGCAGTAAGGCCCACTGGTACCACGGTCATTATTGAAGACGTGGCCTTTCCATTAGAAAGTTTGGCCGATGGGTTAAATGCGTTAGTCGCCTTATTCGAAAAACACGATTACCACGACGGCATTATTTTTGGTCATGCACTCGATGGCAATGTGCACTTTGTGTTTAGCCAAGGTTTCAATACCCCAAATGAAATCAACCGCTATCAGGCCTTTATGGCCGATATAAGCGTGCTAGTGACACAGCGCTTTGCGGGGAGCTTAAAGGCCGAGCATGGAACGGGGCGTAATATGGCGCCGTTTCTTACTGCACAATGGGGTGATGAAGGTGTGGCGTTAATGCGCGCGCTAAAAGACATTATCGATCCTAAGGGTATTTTAAACCCAGGGGTTATTTTAAATGACGACCCTCAAGCGCATATTACTCACCTTAAGCCGATGCCTGCAGTACAAGACACGGTAGATGCCTGTATTGAGTGCGGCTTTTGTGAGCCTCAGTGCCCCTCGCTTAATTATACGTTGTCGCCCCGTCAACGTATTGCATTAAAGCGCCGACAAACGTCTTTGACAGAACCTGCGGCTGTTAATGAAATTAACGAAGCGTTTTCACACCTAGCCGTAGATAGCTGTGCAGCAACGGGGCTATGCGCTAGCGCTTGTCCGGTAGGCATTGATACTGGGCAGTGGATAAAACAAATACGTGGCCAGCGTACTAGAGGTCCTGCGACCAAATTAGTCAGTGATCTTGCCGCTAAACATACCGATAAGGCGTTATCAATTGCACGTTTTTCACTAAACATCGGCCATAAAGTAAAAGGGGTAATTGGCGAAAAGGCATTTAATTCTATTACAGGTGCACTACATTTACCCCAGCTTCATAGTGCTGTTCCCCAAGCTTCGCAATATAACAAAAATACTTCGCAGTATAAAAAC
>OJAZ01000944.1_pt1 | contig 10501 bp, 10 predicted proteins | sample 1589851 | NCBI WGS metagenome assembly OJAZ01 (sample SAMN05416792, study PRJEB24817) | seawater metagenome | isolation source: Sea water | place: Canada:Atlantic | collected 2013-07 | reverse complement strand
TCGTGGGCTCGGAGATGTGTATAAGAGACAGATTATTAAACAAAACGTTATTACCAATAACCATTTTTTCCTGTTTATGCTATCAATAACAATTAAATAAAGAGCAAACAATGCGCCATAAAAACGTTCTTCTGCCAATGTGGTTAATCACATTAGTAGCATGCAGCCAAAATCACCAACACCCTTCCACAAATCAATGGCTGTTAATCGATAATTTTGAAACGCAAACGCTAACATGGCAAAAAGCTGATACAGACAATCAAACCAATCCATACATAGCCAACCCACAAGTGACAAAAATTTCACGAGAGGCTGAATCCTCAAATCATTACTTATTAAAAAAACCAGCCGCCGAAGGCATTATTGGTAATCGAAAAGCACTCAGTTTTACTAAGCTACCAAAAGTAGTTGAAGTGGGAGAAACCTATACATTTTTTACGCGCATAAATGTAGAAACGTTTCCTAACAATCACGCTTTTGGCTTAAGTAACTTACAACCTAATGAAATTAAAAAGCATGGTTACAATGCGTTTGAACCTACCTTACGTGTAACAGACAAAGCCGAGTCGAATGGATTTAAAAACGATGGCGCTTTAATGGTCAAAACAGATAAAGGTTACAGCAACATTCAAAACTACAACGCCGCCCAATCAGCAAAGCCCCTTAACACAAATCAATGGTACAGCATCTGGTATGTAGTGAATAACGCGCCTACAAAAATGCAAGGCCAACAATACAATGTGTATGTTCAAGGCGGTGAGTTTACAACGCAAACACTCGTGTATAAAAATGCAAAATTTAGAATGAAACGTGAACAACCACTTATTTACTTTTTGGCAAACGCAAATACTGGTCCGGCTAAAAAGCCCTATGGTAACGGCGGTTTAAAATACGACGACTTATATATGAGCCGAGGCATTAACCTTTCAAACCCTGTTAGATAAAAAGCCTGTATAAGTAATAACTAACCTGAATTTTAGATATAAAATCTCTCAACTAAAGCTCATGTTAGTTAATACAAAACTGCATTTAAAAATACTTAAATGGTATGATACTTCACATTATTTGCTATTTAAGTTTTTAAAATGTATCGACTCTTTGAAAGAATGACCAACGCATTTCCTGAGGAAAAACCCACTCAGCCGCCTTCTACTTTATTTGCGTTTTGCCGCCATTACACCAAGGGCATGGAACTCTCGTTAGTGCTTATGTCGATAAGTGCTGCGCTGTTAGCAATTTTAGAAGTATCGTTATTTAGTTATATGGGCCAATTGGTTGATTGGCTAAGTACCCATACACCACAAACCCTATTTGTAGAGCAAAAAACTGAACTGATAAAAATGGCTGTTATGCTGTTAGTCGTTTTGCCTATTGTGGTGTTTTTTCACGCCGCTATTTTGCATCAAGCCTTATTGGGTAATTACCCTATGTCGATTCGCTGGTCAGCGCATCGGTATTTACTACGCCAAAGTGTAAGCTTTTATCAAAATGAATTTGCAGGGCGTATTGCTACCAAAGTAATGCAAACGTCTTTAGCTGTTCGCGAGGCGGTAATGAAACTGCTTGATGTACTTATGTACATAGTGGTTTATTTTGGCGCTATGGTGTTTTTAGTGGCTGAAGCTGACTGGCGCTTGATGATCCCTTTGCTTGTATGGCTTGCCTTGTATGCTTCAATACAGGTTTACTTTGTGCCTAAACTTAAAAAAATTGCCAGCTCACAAGCCGATGCGCGATCAGAAATGACGGGCCGTATTGTTGATAGCTACACTAACATTTCAACTATTAAACTTTTTTCGTACACCCAACGCGAAGAGCAGTACGCCAAGCAAAGCATGGATGTATTTTTACAACCCGTATATAAACAAATGCGCTTAGTAACCAGCCTTAACTTTGCTATTAATACGCTTAACTATTTGTTGGTATTTAGTGTTGCCGCATTATCGCTTTACTTATGGTCAATGAGTGCAATTAGTGCTGGCGCTATAGCCGTTGCAGTTAGTTTATCGCTTAGGTTAAACGGTATGGCGCAGTGGATCATGTGGGAAATAAGCAGCCTGTTTGAAAATATTGGCACCGCAACCGATGGTATGAAAACATTATCAAACCCAATAAAAGTAGACGATAAACCAAACGCAAACACCCTTGAAGTAACCCAAGGCAGTATTGAGTTTAAAGATATACATTTTAATTATGGCAAAGCCGCCAACGAAACTAACCGTGGCCCGGTAATGAATGGGTTAAATCTTAATATTAAACCCGGTGAAAAAATAGGTTTAGTTGGACGCTCTGGCGCGGGTAAATCAACGCTTGTTAACCTACTGCTGCGCTTTTACGATACCGACTCTGGCACAATTAAGATTGACGGGCAAAATATTACTGACGTAAGCCAAGAAAGTCTTCGCCGCTATATTGCTATGGTAACGCAAGACACTTCCCTGCTTCACCGCTCTGTTAAAGATAATATTTTATACGGTCGCCCCGATGCAACCGAAGCTGAAATGTTAAACGCCGCAAAACAAGCTAAAGCGCTCGATTTTATTAGCGATTTAGAAGACTCAAAAGGCAATAAAGGGTTTGACGCACAGGTTGGCGAACGTGGTGTAACTTTATCGGGCGGTCAACGCCAACGTATTGCCATTGCACGAGTGTTACTTAAAAATGCCCCTATTCTTATTTTAGACGAAGCGACCAGTGCACTTGATTCAGAAGTTGAAGCGGCTATTCAAGCAAGCCTTGATGATTTAATGACAGGAAAAACGGTTATCGCTATAGCGCATAGGCTGTCTACCATTGCACAAATGGATAGACTCATCGTGTTAGATAATGGTGGCGTCGTTGAGCAAGGCTCACACGATGAACTCATTGCACAAGGGGGCATATATGCAGGCCTTTGGGCTCATCAAACAGGTGGATTTATTGGGGTAGAATAACACTTAATACAAAAAACCGACGTAGTAGTACTAACACTAAAACGTCGGTTTTTTATTTATTAAGCTACTAAACGAAAACCTATTAGTACCAACATCACAATGTTGGCAATAAAGCTAATTAAAAAGAAATACGTACGCGGGCTTGGGTTTTTCTCTGTTGCAATCACATAGTATAAAATCATGTGAATTAAACGCGCAACTACATACACCCACACACACATTGCAAAAATTGCGCTTTGGTAATTAATTACAAATGCAAATAACACCGTGCCTATAAATAATGCGCTGTTTTCTAATGTATTTTGAAACGTACGGTGCGCTCTAAATATAAAGCTTTCGTGCGATAAATCGTCGCTAATTTTACCCGGCACTGCACCAGGCTCCTTGGCCTTGCTAAAGGTCGCAACACCCCACTGCACCACCAGCATAATTAAGTAAAAGTAGAACCCTAAATAAGCAGATAAAGACACGTCATTCATTGTTAAATCCTTTATTTTAAAACTAAGTAATTAAAGCTGCATTACTTGTGCAAATTAAATACCAAATAAAAACTATATCTATTCAGTAGCTTGCAATATGTTGGAAATTACTTTTGTAATAACTACATATTACCAAGTGCCATTTTACAACGGGCTTTTTAAGTTCTGAGGTTTAAAGTAATACACACAACGCCATGGTCAGTGGTTAAGTCGTCTCGCTCATATTCGGGGTTAATTAAATGCCTGTCGTACGTATTATGGTTACTTACTTCAAAAAAACTATCATCGTAGCTTGGGTCAAACTCGCACGACAGTAAAATATAATCAAGCACTGAGCTGCTTGTACCAAAGTAGTGAGTTGCTTTACGCGTTAGTCGTGCTGTTTGAGCAGTGTTTTCACCATCACTGTTATTTGCTTGTTGAGCATCATCAGCAGTAATTACTAGTTTTTCAAATAATGCCCACGAATCATACAAACAGTACTTAGCTAGGTAGGCTTTGGCATCCATTGCGGGCGCAAACCTTAATGTATTGGTTAGCAGGTGGTTAAGTACGCCATCAGAAAGGTCGTTGTTAAAATCGCCCATTAATACCATGGGGTTTTGAGTCGCCTCTCGTCGGGTGATCATTTGTATCATGAGTAAAGTCGCTTCGCTGCCACGTTGAATTGTTGAGCCCCAACTCCCTGCTACATTCGCTTTTAAAATATCGACAATGTTTTGCTCGGCTGTTACCGCTTTATTGTGTTCGTCTACCTCAAGCATGCCCCGCTTAGATTTAAAGTGCACAACATAGCAATCTGTATCTCCTAAGTGAGGTAACGTAACTGTGGCCCTGAGTACTTTACGACTAAATGAAAACGCCTGTGTTAAACCAAGTGAGCATGCGAGTTCCTCATCATGCTCCACTGCTATTACATCAATAATCGGGTATTTAGAGGCAATACCAACAACAGGGTGCTTAAAAATAAAATCATCTATAACATGGGGTTTATCAACTACAGCAAAATGGTTATAACCTTGGTTTAGCATTAATTCTTTAAGTGACTCAATACTAAATATTTCCTGAAAACCAATTACATCGGGCTGCTGCTCGTTTATGTATTCGGTGATCCAGCGCTGTTTTCTTGCCCATTGCTCAGCGGTGTATATACGTTCAAATTCGTAATAGGCGTTAGGTGGTTCAAGGTAGTTAAACAAATTAAAGGTGGCTATTTTAAGCTCGGTATTATTAATTACAGGCTCTGTGGGGAAGTTAACTGATTCGTCGTTTATTTTATTTGGGTTATTGATAACTAAACACCTACATTTAATACTGCAATGATTATAACGCAGGAAAGCCGTATGTATAAGTCGTGAATTATTCTCATCTATAAATTTACTCCGTTTTTTTACGTTATACTCTTTGCCTAATTTATTAAATGTATTAGGTTTTATGAACTATTCACACTTTGGCAGCAAATTTACTCAACCCAATGGCATTACACAGCTAATGGAAGATCTTGGTAATGCTAAAAACAGTAATAACCCTAATTTAGTGATGCTTGGCGGAGGCAACCCCGCCTCTGTGCCACAAGTAAACACAGCGTTCATTAACGAGCTAAATCATTTAGTAAAAAATAATAAAATAGCGCAAATAATGGGCCTTTACGATGGCCCAACGGGTAACGATGAGTTTAGAGCAGCCCTTGCCAATCAGTTAACACAAGAATATGCGTGGAATTTAACAGCGAGCAATATTGCATTAGGAAATGGTAGCCAAGCTAACTTTTTTATTTTATTTAACCTATTTGCAGGCAAAATGGCTGATGGCAGCCATAAAAAAGTACTTTTTCCACTCGCGCCAGAATACGTAGGCTATGCCGACCAAGGTTTAACTGACGATATGTTTGTGGCCATTAAACCCGAAATAGAAATACTAAATACACCAAACGGCTCTAAACAGTTTAAATATGTAATTGATTTTGATGCGGTTAAGGCTGTACTTGCCAACGACAACAGCATAAGCGCATTATGTGTGTCGCGCCCTACCAACCCAACGGGTAACGTAATTACCGACGATGAAGTTCATCAACTAGACTTACTCGCAAAGCAATACAATATCCCCCTTATCATTGATAACGCCTATGGCGACCCATTCCCTGGCTGTATTTATACCGATGCAAACCTAACCTGGAACTCAAACATTATATTGTGTATGTCGCTTTCAAAACTGGGCTTGCCAGGCCTGCGCACCGGTATAGTGGTTGCCAATAACGAGATTATTAAAGCAATTAGCCGCGTTAATGGCGCTATGGTGTTATCACCTAATAGTTTTGGGCCAAGCTTAGTCACTCGCTTAATCAAAGATAATGAACTACTGCCTCTGTGTAAAAATACCATTTTGCCTTTTTATAAAAATAAAGCACAGGTCGCTGTTAGCCTATTTGATGAAATATTTGCTGACTTACCGGTTTATTTACATAAGGTAGAAGGCGCATTTTTTATGTGGCTATGGTTTAAAGATTCAAAAATAACCAGCGAACAGCTTTACCAAAAACTTAAAAAACAAGATGTGTATATAATTCCTGGCCACAACTTTTTTATAGGTATTGAAGATAGCTGGGAGCACAAACATCAATGCGTGCGTATTAATTACGCCACCGATGAAGCAACGCTCAAAAAAGGCCTAGAAGCAATTAAAGCACTCATAATGTAAATACACATACAGTGTCATTATGAGTTTGATTGATGGCCTCATACTCGTTTAAAGTTTATGCAAACGCGTTCTATCCCCTTTAAATTTATATATAAATTGGTATCCTACTCGACCTTTTTTAGCATATGCTTACATAAAAGCACCCGTAAATAAGCGTCTATAGCTGCACCGTACTTATTTAAGTGGCGGCAATACACAACAGGCATCGCGTATAATTATTGGTTTTAAACGTTAGGTGTAACTTTAAATAGCAACATGCAATAACACTATTAAGGTAAATTATGCGATTAGGTCCAGGATTACTCGTCACTGCTGCCTTCATTGGGCCAGGTACAATCACCACAGCCAGTGTGGCAGGCGCAAACTTTGGTTTTGCGCTTATTTGGACATTACTATTTTCAGTTATTGCCACTATATTACTGCAATCAATGGCGGCACGCCTTGGCGTTGCAACAGGCCAAGACTTAGCGCAAGCACTTAGGGCAAATATTCAAACCCCGCTATTTAAATCGTTAGCCATATTTTTGGTGATCAGCGCCATAGGTGTTGGCAGTGCAGCATACGAAGCGGGTAATTTAAGTGGCGCGAGTATGGGATTAATTGGCATATTTCCAAACGTTAATCCACAAATATGGACCCCTCTAATTGCTTTTTTAAGTGCCGGGTTACTTTATAGCGGCAAACATAAAGTGGTAGAAAACGCACTTATAGTATTAGTGATTTTAATGAGCTTGGTGTTTATATCGACATTGATCATGGCTTCACCATCACTGGCTGATATATTGTCAGGCTTTACGCCAAGCTTGCCCGAAGGCTCAATAACAACTGTTTTAGCGTTGGTTGGTACAACCATAGTGCCGTACAACCTGTTTTTGCACTCTGGCGTTTTAGCAGCTAAGCACGACAGCAAAAGTGACTTACAAAAAGTAATTAAGCAAACCAATGTTGATACTGGCCTTTCAATTACTTTGGGCGGTGTAATCACATTAGCTATTTTATCTACCGCGTCGGTCGCTTTTTATGGAACAAACGCAGGGCAAATTAGCGCAGCAAACATGGCAGTACAACTAGAGCCCTTGCTCGGTGATGCAGCCCATTACTTTTTTGCTATAGGGTTGTTTGCCGCAGGGCTAACTAGCGCAATAACCGCGCCGCTTGCTGGGGCCTATGCCGTATGTGGTATGTTAGGTTGGTCAAACGATATGGCAAGTACTCGCTTTAAAAGCGTTGCTATTATCATCTTATTATTTGGTGCTGCGGTAGCATCTCTTGGGTTAGACCCTGTCGCGGTTATAATATTTGCCCAAGCAGCTAATGGTTTATTACTTCCTGTTATCACTATTTACTTAGTGTGGTTAGTAAATCAAAAATCGGTCATGGGGAAATTTACCAACTCGTTTATTTTAAACCTAGTTACTCTACCTGTGTTAATGCTTATTTTTGGCTTAAGTAGTTACAAACTCATTGGTTTATTTTTTTAATAAAGTATAAAAAGGGTTTTAAAAAGCCGTGGTTTTCATTAAACAGCGGCTTTTGCTAAGTAACTAACCTTAAAAAACACTTAGTTTAACTTTGTGGTTTCAACTACTTTAATTAGTTGTGCAAACGCGTAACCGCCAATAGCGCCTGCAACCAACTGTAAATAAAAACCCCACCCTCTTGCGCCAGCAATAATGGTTATATTCATAATAGACTCAATCGCAATGAGCGCCGTCGCAAAAGCGGCTATACCCGCTATAACAAACAGCCCAGTACTATGTGCTTTTAATTTTTTATTAATAAACCAAGTCACTAAAAAAGCAATAGTGAGTGCAAGGGCAATAATAGCGCCATACGTAGGAAGTAAACCTAACCAATCTTCGAGTGTTAAATTAACACGGTCTGCAAACTCCACCACTACACCTACATTAACTAATTGATTGACAACGTATTGGCTATGAAACAAGCTAGCAAGCGTAAACGTTAGTAACCAAGCAACTAAAAATGAAGGGAGTATGCGTGTTAAAAACAACATGGTTATCTCAATTTAAACTAAATAATTTTTCATACAGTAGCAAAGGCTTGCGCGGTAAACAATGCATCTCGCTTTTTATACTATTCCTGCTCTTCTCATTTAACGTCAATGCAAACAATGCATTACCTAAAAAACAATATACAACGCAAACACTCGCTACACAGCTAAACTCGCCTTGGAGTATGGTGCAACTGCCCGATGGCACATGGTTAATAACCGAACGCGACGGCCACGTAGTGGTTATTAAAAATAACGAGCAAAGTAGAATAAAATTACCACTTGAAGGTTTATACGTTGCAGGTCAAGGTGGTTTACTTGATATAGTACTCACGCCTAATTTTGCTAAGTCCAAAGAAGTTATTTTTACCTACGCCCAAGGCAATCTTGATGCAAACAGGCTCGTAATAGCTAAAGCTACCTTCAACGGTACACGTTTTACAACGCCAACCATCATTTACAACGTAGCCACAGATAAAGACACACCACAACATTACTCTGGTCGCGCCCTTATTCTCCCCGATAACACTATACTGTTTTCAAGTGGCGATGGTTTTGACTACAGAGAGCAAGCACAAGTAGTAACTAGCCAGCTTGGCAAAACACTGCGCATTTCAGCAAATGGCAAAACACCCAAAAATAACCCTTTTATTGACCACAAAAACCCAACAGCTCATGCAGTGTATTCATATGGGCACCGTAACCTTCAAGGTTTAGTGTACGACTATGACACGCAACAAATTGTAAGCCACGAACATGGCCCCGCAGGTGGCGACGAGCTAAATTATTTAACGGCTGGAAATAATTACGGTTGGCCAGTCATTACAAACGGTGACGATTACTCACAAGCGCGCATATCTCCATTTAGAGACTACCCGGGCATGCAAAAACCAAGCGTAGATTGGACGCCATCAATCGCCCCATCGGGTATGGCGTATTATGGCTCTAAACACGCCGCATTCCCTTCGCTTCAAAAACATGTGCTCATCACCACGCTTGTAGATAAAAAACTCTACAGCGTTAATTTAGCGAATGGTAAATTCACCCAGTCGCATGTATTTCCAGAAGCAACAGGACGATTAAGAGATGTATTTGTAACTACTCAAGGTAATGTAGCCATATTAACTGATGGGAAAGATGCTAAGCTGATGTTGTTTAAAGCTGATTAATTCACAAAGAGGATTTGAGGCGCTCCGCTTTTAGAGAAATATAATGGGTTATATTAGGACGCTTTAGCTATTTGCAATTTGATGTCTGAAGTCAAGATTTGACCCCTTTATCTCATTTAGTTTAATTGTCAGTGTATTAGTACCAAAATCTAATATGGCTTGGTATTTTCTAAAAAATGGCGAGACTAATAACCCATGTATTGAATTGCCACCACCAGCGGCCTGAACATGGTCTAGGTTTAGTGATACAAACTGTGTACTTTTATACAATTGGCCTGCCAGTTCAAATTTTACAACGTCTATTAAGCCCATTTCGTGTTCGGCTGTGCCTAAGCCTGCGGCAATTTCTTCGCTTAGTTCCTCTTGTATTCCAAGCTTTTTAATACATGCTCTATCTAAAACAGATGCACCCGCCGCTGTATCTAAAATTAAACGTACTGTATGCCCATTTATTTCAGCCTGAACAATTTGATGACCTGTTTCTGATACTTCAAATTGCAAGCTTGTAGCTTTAGCTAATTCCATGAATGTTCCTTATTTAGGTTAATTAACTAACACTTTACTGCAGTTACCTTCCAAAACAACAGAATAAATAGTAAGCCAGTGGCTTTTCACTTACATCCCATTTGCAGTTAAAATATGGCAGAGATTTTTAAGCTAAAAAAACAAAAACTAATTTTTTTAGAGCCAGTTTATTAACAAAGAGGGTGAGAGGCGCTTCGCTTTAAGAGGAAAATAATGCACAAACTAAAGTTACTTCGAGTTAATTGCGACTTGATGTCTGAAGTCAAGATTTGCCCCCTGTATTTTCATAAGTGATTGCTCCCAACCTTTAATTATACGTACATTACTCAAGTTCCGGGATTGTTTTAAGCACAGCCTGATTATACATTAATAGCGCCTGTTCTTTAATTGGGCTGGGTAAGTCACAGATAATCTCCGGAATCTCACGTAACCCTTGTTCCAAACCTGATACCATTTGTGATTTTGTTACTTTTTTTGAAGTAACGAAATCCTCAATTTGTTTAAGTGATTGCTCCCAACCTTTAACTAACTCTCGGATAGTTTCATTGTCCAAGTTTTTAAACTCATCACTTAAGTCGAAATAGGCTTTTAAATATCTATCGAATTTCGTCATCCTCAAAATTTACACCTATATCGCAGTACGTATAACGCCTTACTAAGAGGCAAATAATAGTTGGTTAAAATAAG
>OJAZ01000943.1_pt1 | contig 10514 bp, 7 predicted proteins | sample 1589851 | NCBI WGS metagenome assembly OJAZ01 (sample SAMN05416792, study PRJEB24817) | seawater metagenome | isolation source: Sea water | place: Canada:Atlantic | collected 2013-07 | reverse complement strand
GAGATTCGCCTTAGTCTCGTGGGCTCGGAGATGTGTATAAGAGACAGTTATTATTGTGGTTAATGCTTTGGTTTGAGCTTACCTAGTTCACACTCGTTAGCAAAGGGTTTTTAACGATTAGTTGTCTTTGATCTTATATATTATGTAAATCATTTAGGAATTGATGGGTTTTTCAGGGAAAAGTGGAATTAGAAATGAATACGGGTTAATCATTAACTTGGTTGAAGTAATGATTAACCCGTATATTTATGACTTGTTTTAAATATTACACTGAGCATTTAAACTGGCTAAGTGTTGATTAAAATTAACGGAAAACGCAGTGAGTTATCACCAACGTCCGTTTCCGTTTTATATCTTTATTTCAATCATAATATCAGTAATAGGTTAAGGGCGAATTTGTCCTTGGCCTGCTACACGATATTTAAATATTGTTAATTGCTCTAAACCTACTGGGCCACGTGCATGTATTTTACCTGTAGCTATACCTATTTCAGCGCCCATGCCAAACTCTCCACCATCGGCAAACTGGGTTGATGCATTATGCATGACTACCGCTGAATCAACAGCGCGCATAAATACTTCGGCTGTATCTGCGTTTTCAGTAATAATGGCATCGGTATGTTTTGAAGAATGATCGTCAATAAAATTAAGCGCTTCTTCTAAGCCTGATACCACTTTTACCGATAAAATAGCATCTAGATATTCAGTGTCCCAGTCAGCGTCATTAGCTGCGATAATTCGTTCATCACAAGCTTGTGCCGCTTTATCACCTCTAATTTCACAATCTTTTAAGGTGTTAACAAGTTGGGGTAAAAACTCAGCAGCTATTGCTTGGTCTACAACCAGACTTTCAGTCGCACCACAGACACCTGTTCTGCGCAGTTTAGCATTGTTAACGACACTCAGTGCTTTGGCTAAATCAGCATCTTTATCGATATATATGTGGTTGTTGCCATCTAAATGTAACAGTGTTGGTACTTGAGCTTCATTTCGAACGAGCTCAACGAGTCCGCGACCACCGCGAGGAATAACTAAATCTACATATTCTGCACAGCGCAATAATGCAGCAACGGCAGAGCGATCATCGGTATCAACCAGTTGTATACATGTTGCTGGTAAATTAGCAGCTCGCAGGCCTGTCGCCATACAATCTACAATTATACGGGTAGAGTTAAGGCTTTCAGAGCCACCGCGTAAAATAACACTATTACCTGACTTCAAACATAAAGCACCTGCGTCGGCGCCAACATTAGGACGTGACTCGTAAATCATGCCAATAACACCAATCGGGGTTGATACACGGGTAATTTTAAGGCCATTAGGACGGTCAAATTCAGCTAAAGAGCGGCCAACTGGATCTGGTAATTTTGCGATATCTTCTAAAGCAACAGCCATTGCTTCAATTCTTTCAGGTGTGAGCTTTAATCGATCAACAAAAGACTCGGCTTTACCTGCTTGCAATACACTTAAAACATCTAGTGCATTCGCTTCTAACAATGCCGGTGTATTTTGGCGAAGGGCATCTGCTGCAACGGTTAACGCTTGGTTTTTTTGTTCCGTGGTTGCACTTGCAAGCACTTTTGCCGCTAACTTTGCTTGCTTACCAAGGTTTATGACCATCGTTTCAATATCGATATTTTTGCTGTTTGACATAAATGATTTTCCTGTTTCTTTTTTCGATTATTTGTAAACTGTTTGGTCAAATTCAATCTGTTTGAATTAGGTTAACTTTTGTTGTTTGATGAATAATATTTATACTAAAAAAATATTAAAAACAATAGTAAAAGTCCAGTCTACATAAATTAACAGTATGGCTTATTGGCATACTATTTAGAATATTATAATAATGGTTGGTTTTTTAAACACGTGACCATACAAACGTGATATTTATCAATCGCTAACGTAAGGCAACTGCGCGTTCGTATGCCGCTACAACTGTCGATTCCATTAGTGTATTTAACGTAGAGTCTTTCATGAGTGCTTGTAAACCTGCTTCGGTTGTACCATTTTTACTGATTACCGAGTCTCGCAAACTTGTTACATTTTTATCACTGCTCATTGCTAGTTCAATGGAACCACCTAAAGTGTTAAGGACTAATGCTTTTGCTGCTTGAGGTGAAAAGCCTAAGTTCATTGCAGACTCTATCCAACAACGTGCTAGCTCGAAAGCATAACCAGGCCCGCTTCCTGCAACGGCTGTTACTCGGTCTAATTCGTCTTCGCTATTAGCTAAATGCGTATATCCAATCGCATCAGCCAAAAGTTTCGCTGTTTCTATCTGGGTTTTACTGCAGCTTGAATTGGCATAAAGTGCGCTGACGCCGTGGCCAATTTGTGCTGGTAAATTTGGCATCATGCGAATTATAGCGTGTTCACCAATCAGTTGTTCTATAGAGGCAACTGAGTAACCAGCGGCAATAGAAATAACACAAGCATTATTTGAAAAATAGGGTCGGTAAGCCGGCAGTACTTGTGCGATAAGTTGCGGTTTAATTGCAATAACAATGATATCGAAACGTTGCCCAGCAAGCTCTTCAATGGTTTGTGTAACTTTAACACCACTAGGTGCTTTGACTAATGAAGGATTAATGATAGTGATTTTGTGATCTGTAGAGGTTGCCCAGCGAGTCAGTAATGAACCGCCCATTTTTCCACAACCAATCATAAGTAAAGACATAAATCTCCTATTGTTTATAGTGTACTTTTTATACCGTGCAAATCATTTGCAGCGGCTAAAGGTAAACTTTATTGAAACCTTAAAAATCCAAATTTTAAAGCGATGGTTTTAAGTTCAATTGAAAAAAAAGGGTAATTAGTATATGATCTCTTCACTCATTTGTCGATTGCTGTCAATTAATAACATTTATTTTTCAAGACTTCTGCAAGTTTTTTGCTTGTTTTTGTTCTGAATTTTAGCGGTTAAATTGAACTTATTGTAAATAACTTAGTTATTATTCGACATGAGATTTAGAGAAAATTTCCAGAAAATAATTGTAGCTCCTTCAACATAGTATTGTTATCGCTAGCGCAGTTATTTATTTTAATTAATCAAAGTACGGAGTCATTTTGCCCACATTAGAGCAACCAAAATCAGAAAAAACACCTCGAAACAAACCTCGCATAGTCATTAAAGTCGGCTCGAGCCTTTTAGCAAATGTTAAAAATTTAACCCCGAGCTTTGCTTTTATGCATGGCTTACTAAGCGATATATCTACGCTACGAGACCAAGGCTACGAAGTAGTACTCACGTCTTCTGGCTCGGTAGCCCTAGGTCTTAACACGATCGGCTGCGCAATTGAAAACGCTAGTGTTCAAGACAAACAAGCCGCTGCTGCTTGTGGACAACCTATTTTAATGCATGCTTACAAGCAAATAGCATTGGAGTATGGTTTTGATATTGCTCAAGTTCTGGTTACCCTCGATGATCTGGAAAACAGACGTCGATTCCTCAATATTAAAAATACGGTTCATCGTTTAATCAAACAAGGCGTTATGCCAATTGTTAATGAAAACGATACCGTTACCACCGAAGAAATTCGTGTTGGCGACAACGATAGACTTGCCGCTAAAGTCGCGCAGATGATCGGTGCAGAGCATTTATTTATTCTAACGTGTATCGATGGCGTTTATGACCGCGACCCTTCAGAAGAAGGTGCTATTTTCGTTGAGTCTATCGAAGATGTTAGTAGTTATATGGAAGCTGCAAGTGGTACAAGTTCTTTAGGAACAGGTGGTATGCTAACAAAACTGCAAGCGGCCAACATGGCTCAGAATGCAGGTTGTACTACCATTATTTCTAGAGGAACCATGGAAAGACCTGTAACAGGCGTGCTAAACGGTGAGCGTAAACATACTAAATGTATTGCTCATTCATCGCCATCTTCTGCCTGGAACATTTGGTTGACTGACCGTCTTCAAATGGCGGGTAGTTTAGTTATTAAGCAGGAAGTAGCAGACGCATTATTTGGTGGTGATGAAGGGTTTTCATGTCACGATGTTGTCTCTATTCATGGCAACTTTGAACGCGCTGATGTATTGCACATTTATGATGAAAAAGGCGAAGAAGTCGCCCGTGGATTGTGTAACTTTTCGTCGGATGAAACAGCCATTATTTCTAGCCGTCCAGATGAAACTGTTAAAAGCATACTCGGTTATACCGCATCGCAACGTTTGATCAATAGTGAAAATTTAGTTGTTTTAGGTGATCATCACCTTTCTTGGGATGAACCTGTTCAAAGTTAATAACTAATCACGTTGACGTAAGCTAAATCAATTAGGGCCGCTGTTAAATAAGGATTGTTATATTTCCTTATTCAACAGCGGCCCTAATTTTTTGTTTAAATAAAATTTTTACCACCCTCAATTGAATACGCTTTTTAAGTTATACACTCAATATTGAATGAAGAATTGATATAATCGACTTTGGGTAATGCCAATCTCAGTATTAGCTTGCCAAATTAAACGCTGAATTAAAGGCAGAGCGCAATAATTCCACTTTGGTCGGTTCTCTCGGTGTTTTCTTATTTACTAGTGATAAATTAAATTGATATGTCCGTGTACTTGGTTGAATAATGCGCATATCACCAGCATTTAATTCTTGTTGAATATACCTTTGTGGCATAAAGCCAATATACTTTCCTGATAGGATCATCGCTTTTCGGGTATCAAATTGATAAGCCCTCGCTGATAAATTCAGCTGTTGTAATTGTTCCCTTCCGTCAATATCTATATCAATTCCAGGATGAATAGCCGCAGTTGTCGCTAAATCATGATGACTTATTTGCGTATCAACTTTATTAAAAAACGGATGTTTTTTCCCACAGCACAAGAAAATAGGCTCGCTAGATAAAGGTATATAATCTAATCCTTCTATTTGTTGATACCCCGGAAATATTGCAATATGGGCTTTATCTCGGAGTAATAGCTTTTCAATATTCGAAATTGAATCACCGTCTAATACAATATGCAGGTTAGGAGAGCTGTTCGATACTGATTCAATTACTTGTGCGAGTTTTCTTTGTCTATTTTTATCCAATAAATCCGCACATAAAATAACCAACTCACCACTTAATTCTTTACCTAAGGTACCGACTAACAGCGAAAAGTCGTTGATTGAGTCTAATAGCGAGATCACGGCTCGATAAACTAGCTGACCATCTTCAGTGAGTGAAAATCCGCCTCTACCGCGTAAACAAAGTTTTAGTTTCATGCGCGTTTCTAAATTCGACATATGAACACTAATAGTAGAACGAGTTATACCTAGCGCTTTTTCTGCCGCTGAAAATCCCCCATGTTCAACTACAGAAGTAAATATACGCAGTAATCGTAAATCATATTCAGTTACTGGCTTTGGAATGATTGAACTTATCGACATGTGCCACCATAATGTTTGGTAAAGTTAAAACTAAACGTTTAATGTTTTGTATTTAACAAGGGTTTGAATTGTTATTCAATAGATAAAATAGATTTAATTGGAGCTTAATATGCAAAATCATCCAGAACTTGGTTTAAAAGATAGTCAGTTAGTTAAAAACTTTTCTTACATTAATGGCAGTTGGCATAGCAGTGAAACTCAAATCACTGTTACTAATCCCGTCGACGGTAGTGAAGTTGCGACAATAAGTAATGCTGGTGTTATTGAAACCGAATTAGCCGTTAATGCCGCTAAAGGTGCATTAAAATCATGGTCATCAAAATCGGCTAATGAACGTGCTAGTTTAATGCGTAACTGGTTTAACTTGATGATGCAACATCAAGATGATTTAGGTCGCATATTAACCCTAGAACAAGGCAAACCACTTGCTGAAGCTAAAGGTGAAATTGCTTACGGTGCTGCATTTATTGAATGGTTTGCTGAAGAAGGTAAGCGCGTATATGGCGATACTATTCCTGGACCATCAAGTGACAAGCGAGTTTTGGTAATTAAACAACCTGTCGGTGTTGTAGCTTCTATTACTCCATGGAACTTTCCAAATGCCATGATCGCAAGAAAAGCAGCTGCGGCATTAGCTGCAGGTTGTACATTTGTGGTACGCCCGGCAACACAAACACCACTTTCAGCACTGGCAATGGCCGAACTCGCTGAGCGTGCGGGCATTCCTGCTGGCGTATTTAATGTTGTTGTTGGTGACGATGCCAGTGGCATGGGCAAAGTATTAACACAACATCCAGATGTAGCTAAGTTTACCTTTACTGGCTCTACACCAGTAGGTAAAACTTTACTTAAGCAATGTGCTACCACAGTAAAAAAAGTATCAATGGAATTGGGTGGAAATGCACCTTTTATTGTTTTTGCTGACGCTGACATTGATGCTGCTGTGCAAGGCGCATTAGCTTCAAAATATCGCAATGCGGGTCAAACATGTGTATGTACTAATCGCATTTTTGTTCAAAGTTCAGTACTTGCAGAATTCACTGAGAAATTCACTGCTGAGGTTAAAGCTTTAGCGTTAGGTAATGGCTTGAATGAGGGGGTCAATATTGGCCCAATGATATCTAATAAAGCCGTGAATGATGTAACAAAACTCGTTAATGACTCCATTGCTGCAGGCGCAAAAGTTGTTATTGGTGGCAAGCAAGACCCTGCCGGTGAAAACTTTTACCAGCCTACTATTTTAAGCAATGTAACTAATGATATGCCGATTGCACAAAATGAAATTTTTGGCCCTGTGTCTCCTATTATCTCTTTTGAAACAGAAGAAGAAGTTATTGCTATGGCCAATGACACTGAATTTGGCTTAGCGGCCTATTTTTATTCTCGTGATATTGGCACAATTTGGCGTGTAGGTGAAAGCTTAGAGTACGGCATGATTGGTATCAACGAAGGCATTATCTCTAATGCTGCAGCGCCATTTGGTGGCATGAAACAGTCGGGTAGTGGTCGTGAAGGCTCTAAATATGGCTTAGATGACTATTTAGAAATTAAATATTTATGTATGGGCGGTTTAGATAAATAACTGTCTTTAACTATATTGAGCTATGCATTTAGCACACTATCAAAATAACAGAGTTAGGTAAGTACAATGACAAATGAAAAATTACAAGCGAGAAAAACCCAAGTTATTGCTCGTGGTCAAGGCAATGTTTATCCAGTCTATGTAGACCATGCAAAAAATGCAGAAATATGGGACGTTGAAGGTAAGCGTTATATTGACTTTGGCGCAGGTATTGCTGTTTCTAACACGGGTCATAGCCACCCCAAAATTATTGAAGCCGTTAAAGCGCAAGTTGATAAATTTAGTCACACTTGTGTGATGGTAAATCCATATGAAGTTGCCGTAGAGTTAGCTGAAAAACTAACTGCTATAGCACCTGGCCCATCAGCGAAAAAAGCAATTTTTGTCTCTACTGGTGCTGAAGCCGTTGAGAACTGTGTAAAAATCGCTCGTGCTCATACTGGGCGTCGTGGTGTTATTGCTTTTAATGGTGGTTTCCATGGTCGTACTAATTTAACTATGGCGTTAACAGGTAAAATTTCTCCTTATAAACACTTATTTGGCCCATTCCCAGGTGATATTTTTCATGCACCTTTCCCTATGGATTGCCATGATGTGTCGGTGAAAAGCTCACTTAAAGCCCTTGAAAACTTATTCAAAGTCGATATTGCACCGAGTGATGTAGCGGCTATTATTATTGAGCCAGTACAAGGTGAGGGTGGTTTTTATGCTGCACCTACTGAGTTTTTAGTCGCTTTACGTAACATTTGTGACGAGCACGGTATTGTACTCATTGCTGATGAAATACAAACAGGCTTTGGTCGTACGGGTAAAATGTTCAATATTGAATATTCAGGTGTTGAACCTGATCTTATCACCATGGCGAAAGGTATTGCCGGTGGTTTTCCTATTGCCGCCGTTGTTGGAAAAAGTGAAATCATGGATGCACCTTTACCTGGTGGCCTTGGTGGTACTTACGGCGGATCTCCAGTGGCATGTGCAGCGGCATTAGCCGTTTTAGAGATTATTGAAGAAGAAAACCTTGTTCAACGTTCAAATGAAATTGGTGCATTGTTTAATGCAAACCTTACTCAGTTACAAGGCCAATATCCTGAGCTTATATTAGATGTTCGAAACAAAGGCTCTATGATAGCCATCGAGTTAGTTCAAAACGGTGATGCCGAGCAACCTAATACGGCATTAACACAAGCCATTATTGCGAATGCTGCAAACTATGGCTTGGTATTATTAGCTTGTGGTTTTTATGGCAATGTTATTCGTTTTTTACCCGCGTTAACGATTAGCGATGAAATCGTTGAAGAAGGCCTAGCAAGCTTTGTTCGCCTATTTGAAGACCTTGCTAGTAAGTAACTTGCCAGTGTAATTTCAAGTTTGATAAATAGCGCATGAAATCTTAATTCCCCCCATTATTAAGGTTTTATGTGCTTATTTATTAAGTCATTATTTCGCATTACCTTTATATAAAAACATTTTCTGTGACTAAAAATCAGCAGGTTTAATTCGCTTTAGCTATTCATAATATGATGCATAGTTAGCTTGTGTCTTATAACCAATAGCTAGTATTTAGTTGTTAAATATCAAGATAAAGTATCTAGGTTTATATTTTTAACTACATGAAAAAATTATGTTTAAATGTATTCCGCGTAACATAGATACTTTTTAGAACAACCAGTAACCACATTGTTTAGTGAATATTTTTCTGCGAATAATACAGATAAATTAATGAATGAATCTGGCTTGAATCAATCTGCTTAAAAGTTGGCGAGAGTTAAAGTTTTTTTAAATTATGATATTTATTAGGCGTTCAATATTTTAGTGTGCTACTGTTCGTTATAACGAACAGTAGTAATTAGCAAAGGAATTTATGAGCGAAATTAACTTACCCGTAGTTGGCATATTATGTGACCATGAACATGTTGGGCCGCATCCTTTTCATATGTCGGGAAATAAATACATTCAAGCGGTTATTCAGGCCGCTAATTGTGTGCCTATTCTGATTCCTGCCATTGCCAGTCAAACAAATTTTCTCCAGTTATTAAACTTAGTCGATGGCATATTATTGCCTGGTGGCTATTCCATGGTCGATCCCTTGAACTATCAAGAGGCGGCAGCACCAAATGAAACCAAACTAGATATTGCTCGAGACCAAACCAGTTTTGGCCTAATTAAACAAGCTGTTGCATCAGGCGTACCTATATTTGGTATTTGTCGAGGCTTTCAAGAGATGAATGTCGCTTTTGGAGGCTCTTTACATCAAAAGCTTCATGAGCATGATGTTTTTCAAGAACACCGAGAGAATAAAAACCTTTCATTAGATGACCAATACGAAGATAGCCATAAAGTCATGGTAACGCCATCGGGTCAACTATCAAAAATAGTTGTTGCCAACGAAATGAATGTTAACTCCTTACATACGCAAGGTGTGGATAGGTTAGCTGATAATTTAGCAGTAGAAGCGGTAAGTGAAGATGGTTTATGCGAAGCGTTTTCTGTTATCGATGCTAAAGCATTTTCAATGGCGGTGCAGTGGCACCCTGAATGGAAAGTTATGCAAAATAGCAAAAATGCTAAGCTCTTTGCTGCTTTTGGACGTGCTTGCAAAGTAAGGCAGTCTTTAAAAGTTAATCAGCAAGTTGCTCTACAAGTTAATCAGCAAAAAAAATGTATAGAGGTTTTATAATGGACAAAATTAAACAATGGCTCGCTGAACATAATGTTAAATACGTGCAATGTGTGATCACTGATCACACTGGCATTGCACGTGGAAAAATATATCCAGTACAAAAATTTATTGAAGAAGGCGGTAGCCGTTTAGGTGAAACTATTTTATTAATGTCAGCGACTGGCGATTTAGCTGCTGACGAGTTTTTATATAGTTTAGCTGATCCTCGCGATATTGATATGCTGCTAGAGCCAGATGAAAATGCTTGCTATATGGTGCCTTGGGCGAAAGAACCCACCGCAATGATCATTCATAATTGTATTGATCAAAAAACCTTAAAGCCAGTAGAACAATCTCCTCGTGATTTACTGAAAAAAGTCATGAAACTGTATGACGACCAAGGTTGGAAAGCCGTAGTCGCTCCTGAAATGGAGTTGTATTTTACACTGTCGAGTACGGATTCAAGCCAACCATTAACCACTCCTTTAGGTAACTCAGGTCGTTCAGAGGCAGGCAGACAGTCATTTGGTATTGATGCCATTACCGAATTTGAACCTGTAATGACTGATATCTATGAATGGTCAGCGCAACAAAACTTAGCTATTGATGTAGTTGTTCATGAAGAGGGCAAGGCTCAATTTGAATTTAATTTTGATCATGGCGATCCGTTATCTTTAGCTGATCAAGTTATTGTTTTTAAGCGCACGGTAAAAGCTGCGGCTAACAAGCATGGCATGACAGCTACTTTTATGGCGAAACCAATTACAGGGCAGCCTGGCAGCGCTATGCATATTCATCAAAGCATTGTAGAAAAATCTACCGGTAAAAATATATTTGCCGGCTCTTGTGAACAAAGTACTGAATCTGTCTCTTATACACATCTCCGAGCCCACGAG
>OJAZ01000938.1_pt1 | contig 10563 bp, 10 predicted proteins | sample 1589851 | NCBI WGS metagenome assembly OJAZ01 (sample SAMN05416792, study PRJEB24817) | seawater metagenome | isolation source: Sea water | place: Canada:Atlantic | collected 2013-07 | reverse complement strand
CTACACGTAAGGAGTCGTCGGCAGCGTCAGATGTGTATAAGAGACAGGTGATAAAAAGGCGTTTTCAGCACTGTATCAATCAACCAGTAAACAGCTTTATGCGGTTAGTTTGAAAATGCTAGCCCGCAAAGAATTAGCCGAAGAAGCATTGCAAGAAGCTTATGTACGTATTTGGCATAATGCCTCAGAATATCGTATAGGAAAGGGCACTGTCCTTACTTGGATGATCAGTATTGTGAGATACAGATCATTAGATATTTTACGTTACAACAATATTAGAAAAGAAGACATATTAGACGAAAATATTAACCTTGATATTGAAGCACCTGAACAAGTGACTGACTCAGAACAATTGCTATTAGATAAGTGTTTACAACAACTTGATTTGCAACAACGACAAGCAATTTATTTAGCTTATTTTAATGGATGCTCACATAAAGAGGTGATGAAGCACTTAAACAACCCATTGGGCACCATTAAAAGCTGGATAAGACGTGGCCTTACAAGCTTACAAAGTTGTTTAACGTCATGAATTATCAATCAGAAAACCTCAAAAATGCTCTGGCTGCAGAGTATGTGCTAGGCACGTTACGTGGGCCTGCTCGTCAACGCTTTCAAAAATTGATGATGCAATATCCGCCGATCAGTGATGCAACCTCAACTTGGGAGCAACACTTAAATGCCTTAGGACAAAAAATTCCACCTGTAATACCTGACGATTCAGTCTGGCAACGCATTGAGCAGCAACTTGGTTTTTCAGTTGAGCAAACAACAAGTGCTGAACAAGCACAAAGTAATGTTGTACCCATGACAAAAGCTAAATCTAAAGTATGGCAAAGCATTGCTGGATTAGCGTCTGCTGCGGCATTAATTCTTGCTGTTCTATTGGTGAATGTTGATACAAGCGTGCCTGACGCTCAGCAATTAGCCTTGGTTAACAACGAACAAACTGAATTATTATGGGCATTAGAAATTGGTGCTGATACCATTGATATCCAAGCCACTAAAAGCTTAGTCGCAAAAGCTAATGCCGATTATGAACTGTGGATAGTGGCGGCCGATGGTAGACCGCCAATTTCGTTAGGCCTATTGCCAAAAACGGGTAAATTAACCTTAAGTAAACCTGAGTTGTTTGATCAAATTGAAATCGCCGCTTTAGCGGTGAGCTTGGAGCCGTTAGGAGGCTCACCAAATGGTTCACCAACGACAGTGTTGTATACCTCTAAATTGGTTACCCTTTAGTCAAACTCATTAATAACTGACTTAAAATAACCAGTAGCATATAAAAAGCGAAACGAGAGTTTCGCTTTTTTTTCCTCCAAATAAAACTTCTTACCTTATATTCAATAGTAGCGGTATAGCTAAATCACAAAAATTTAAACAATTAACATTTTTATAGCCTACGCTTTAGTCAGTTAATGAAGATTAACCATGCCAGCAAAAAAACGTCGGTTTATATCAAAAAACATTAGAAAGGATACTAAAGGTTTTTACACTTCAATTGCATAATCATGTAATTATTAAATTTTTTTTCGATTTAATTTAAATAAAAAATATTTATATAAAAGCATTAATTAACATATACTTAAGTTTTTATACTTGGATTTAAAAATATAATTGCAAATTAAATGACTTTTTTTGAATCCAATACTGATTTTCAACCGTTTAACTATATGAGCTTTCAAGAAAGTAACCATTAAGAAGTATAAAATTAAAAGGAAACGTCATGAAAAAATTTAAAATAACGCTTATAGCCTCAGTAATAATGAGTGCAACTTTGTCTCAAGCTGTTTCAGCATCAAGTCATCGTGAAGCACCAAATCTTACGCGTATGCCAACAGTAGATTCCACAGATTTTTACGCATTCAATAGTTATGAAGAAGGTCGTGGCGATTACGTCACGTTAATTGCAAATTACATTCCTCTGCAAGACGCTTACGGTGGACCAAACTATTTCGCTATGGATCCAGCAGCATCTTATGATATTCATATCGATAACGACGGTGATGCAGTAGAAGATATCACCTTTAGTTTCAATTTTAGCCAAATGTTAGGTAACAATAATGCAGGTATCGCCTTAATGGTAGGTCCTGAAGGTGCAAAAAAATCAGTTGGTGTACCGCTTAAAAATGTTGGTGGCATTAGCATGGCGGATCAATCTGCGGCTAACTTCTCTGAGAGTTATACGGTTAAAATGACTTCTGGACCTATGGGAGAAGGCACTGCCGTTGATGTTACTAATACCACTTCTGGCGGAGCAAGTTTTTCTAAGCCTTTAGATTACATCGGTAATAAAACATTCAGCAATGAAGCGCAGTACATGGCTTATGCAAACAGCCATATTTATACAGCGGCAATCCCAGGTTGTGATGCACCGGCAAAAGTTTTTGTTGGTCAACGTAAAGATGCTTTTACCGTTAACTTAGGTAAAGTATTTGATTTAGTTAATTTCGTTCCTGTTGAAGGCGATAGTGCTCCGGGTGCAGGCGATGCCGCTGGTTTCCCAGGTGGTATTACACAATCTGCTATGAATGATGATTTAGCCGATAAAAATGTGACCAGTATTGCTATTGAAGTACCTACCGCTTGTTTAACAGGTGACGGTAATGGTGTTATTGGTAGCTGGACTTCTGCAAGTTTACCGCAAGCTAGAATTTTAAACCCAAATGCTAGTTTCGATAATACTGAAGTTAATGGCGGAGCAATGACACAAGTTTCACGTCTTGGTTCTCCTTTAGTAAACGAGCTAGTGATAGGTATTGCGGATAAAGATAAATTTTCAACGTCTCACCCGAGTAATGATGGACAGTTTGCTGATTATGTTACGCATCCTACATTACCTGAGTTGCTGAATATTTTATTCAAAGATGCGGTGAATACTACGCTTGGTGCCAACATAGAAACCTTAGCGCCAACTAACTTCCCACGTGTTGATTTAGTTACTGCATTCTTGACGGGTTTTCCTGGTGTGAATCAAATGTCGACAGTTACTGCCTCTGAAATGTTGCGTTTAAACACTGGTATTGCCGCTGTTTCTGCTGATATGCAGTCATCATTTGGTGTTGCTGGTGACGATTTAGCTGGTTTCCCAAATGGCCGTCGTCCAGGTGATGATGTGGTTGATATCGCACTTCGTGTTGTGATGGGTCGTTTATGTTACCCAATTCCGGTTAATGGCACTGATACTGATTTAGGTTTATGTGCGCCTGAAGATGCAAGTGTTGGTAATGTATCTTTTACTGATGGAGCTCCTAGTAATGCATCTATGATAGGAACAAGTTTTCCATACTTAGCTATGCCTTTACCAGGTTCTGAATAAGGAACACTATGATGAATTATCGTAAACACAATACAGCATTGAAAACCAATGCACGTCGTCCACTTAAGTTGTTAGCCCTGAGTTTGGGCGCTACATTAGTGCTTGCCGGCTGTAACGATGGCTACAAAGAAAAAGCTGAGGAGCCTAACGCCGCACCTACAACTATAACGGTTGATTTGATTACGCAAACAGAAACACCTATCACTGATATGTTAAGTGCTTCTGATGCCGATGGCGATGGCTTAAGCTTTAGCTTAGATCAACAGGCAATGTTAGGAGTGGTAACTGTTGCAGGTAACGGTGGCTTTACTTACCAGCCAAATGATGAAGTTACAGGTAGTGATAGCTTCACCTTTTCGGTAACTGATGGCGTAAATGCTCCCGTTACTGGTACGGTTAACATTACTATTGAAGCACTTGAAGTGTCTTTTGCTGCTTATAGTCGTGCAGCCTTTAATCAGCAATCAACGGATAAGCCACTATCGACAAATGGTCGTGCGTTTATTCAAGATGTTGAAGATCCAACAGCATACGACGACTTACTTCCACAGTAATATCGAGCTTGACTGCGCCAAGGAAGGCGCCCTTTTATGGATGATAATATGCCAATACTAAATTATATAGCTTATCGCATTAAAACGCTGAACAAACGCTTCAAAAATAATGTCATGAAGTTATTGCTAAAACGCTACAAAAGTTTATTGATATTGGCTTTTATTTCCATTGTAAATCCTGCATATTCAAACAGCTACATTCCCAAATCAGATCAAAGTATTGTTGCTCGTTGGACAGTACCTAAACCCGCAGAACAACCTAAAGTTTTTATCGCTCAGTTGATCAGTGATGCAAGTAAACCTGGTTTAGCAAGCCGATATTATGGTCGAGCCAGTGCATTGCTTAAGCCTTTAATCGCAGCAGAGCCAAATGATATAGAACTACAGTATTATTCAGCCAATGTATTACAGCATTATCATCAATTTGATCAAGCTCAGCAATTACTCAGCCAAATACTACTAAAAAAACCTGATCATGTTAGTGCATGGTTAATGAAAGCTAATATTCATATGGTGCAAGGTGATTTAGCCGCAGCCAAACGAGCTTGCTTACAAGTGTTAGGGCAGGGTAGCCTTTTTATTAGCAGTGTATGTGTATTGGAAATTAATGCTGAACAAGGGCAAGTTGCACAGAGTTATAAGCAGTTAAATCAACTAGTCGATGTTGCTGGAGAAATTCCGCGAGAACAAGCTATCTGGTTGAATCAAATTTTAGCTGACTTGGCTCAACGCCAACATTTACCCGAACAAGCCATTAAGCATTTGTCGGGTTACCCGCTAGCGCAAATGCCAGTCAGTTATTTAGCCTTGTGGGCAGATATTCATTTAGAACAACAACATGAAAAAATTGTATTAGATAGCCTTGGGCCTATTGTGCTGGCCAGCGACAGTTTTGACGATGCGTTATTATTACGACTTGCTTTAGCAGAACAAAGTCTTAATTTGCCGCTTGATTCAGTTCTTAACTCAAACCATAATGCGGAAAGCAACGCATGGCAACAGCGACTAACACAACGCATTGAAATACGCCTGCAGCGCAATGATACAGCACATGCTGCCGATATTGCCCGATATTATTTAGATATTTCACCCGATGCGAGTAAGGCGTTACATTGGGCAAAAATTAATTGGCAACAGGCTAAATTAGGCCCAGATAAACAGATACTTGAGCGGGCTAAAGCAGCACAGACATCCTTGGAAATATAACCCAGGTATTACCTTTACAACTTCTCAATCCAATAATTAGAATAGTGAGTTCAAATATGTCGCAGTGGTTAAAAATATGCTTTGTTGTACTTTCACTTATATTGACCCATTCGGTCGCCGCTCACCAATTAAGCACCAGTTACATTATTGCCGAAATGGACGACACAGGTCGCATTAATGGCGAATGGCAATTGAGCTTAACAGATTTAGAATTAGCCGTGGGCTTAGATTTAAATGCGAACGGTGAGCTAACTTGGGGTGAAGTAAAAAATCGCCAAGCTGAAATAGCTGGTTACTTAGCAGAGCATTTACTACTCAGTCGAGACAACCTTTTATGTAACCTTAGTTTTAACGCTGTAGAGCGGTTACAAGATCATGCTAACGAAGCCTTCGCTGTAACTGACTTTTCAGGTCAATGTGCGATCAGCGGACCACTCACTGTAAAATACAAGGCAATATTTGCCTTAGACAGTAGCCATGAAATGTTATTGAATATTGGTGATGGCAACAATATGCACAGTTTTGTTTTAGACGATAACACTCAAGAGGTCACCTTAGATTTAAAAGAAGGTAGCTGGCAGACAACGTTCACACAGTTCGTTTATCAGGGAATGATCCATATTTGGATAGGCATAGATCATATTCTATTCCTGTTGGCGCTATTGTTACCGGCGGTACTACAGCGTAAAGACAATCAATGGCAAGCGATAACAAGTGTTAAAACTATTTTAACGAATACCGTTTGGATTATCAGTGCGTTTACGTTGGCACATTCTCTAACATTAACCGCTACCGCATTAGGTTGGTTAACGCCGAGTAGTCGCTGGGTGGAGTTAGGCATAGCTATTTCTGTTTTATTTGCGGCATTAAATAATATTTGGCCGATTGTTTTACGTTTAGCTTGGCTAACTTTTGCTTTTGGTTTGTTACACGGAATGGGCTTTGCTGGGGTACTTGGTGAACTCGGTTTGCCGGCAGATCAACAACTGCTAAGTATTTTAGCTTTTAATTTAGGCGTGGAAATTGGGCAATTAGCGATACTTGCGATATTGTTGCCAGTGTTGATTTTATTGCGTAACACCAAGCTCTATAGTAAAGGCATTATGCCCGTTGGCTCATTGTTAATTGCGATGATGGCAGTGCAATGGAGTATCGAGCGTTGGTGAGTTTAGCTCTGACTAAACTTATAAAATTTTAACATAATAAAAGTAAGCTAATGTAGTGTCAGCCCAACGAGTAAACTCAGTAATCGTTACTCGTGAGTAATATAAAAATTAAATTCACATGTGTAACTGTTTTAGATGTGAAAAAAAGCCCTAGTTAATTAAATAACTAGGGCTTTTATCACATAAAGTATTTGTAACTTTAGAACTGTGCTTTACGGTAAGCTTCGCAAGCTTCCTCATCTTCACATTCGCCATACAAGTATAAACTGTGGTTGGTGAGTTTTACTTTATGTAACTTGGCAACATCTTCTTGGCGTTGTTCAATAACATCGTCTTCAAACTCAATAACTTTACCGCAGTTTAAACAAACCAAATGGTCATGGTGTTTCTTATGACTAAGTTCAAATACAGACTTACCACCTTCAAAATGGTGACGAGTTACAATCCCTGCATCATCAAATTGGTTTAACACGCGATATACTGTCGCTAAGCCAATTTCTTCATTATGCTCAAGCAAAATTTTATATACATCTTCAGCGCTGATGTGTTGGTTATTTGGATTTTGTAAAATGCCCAAAATTTTAATGCGCGGCAGAGTAATTTTTAGTCCGGCTCTTTTTAGTTCTTCATTTTGTTCAGGCATTAATTTTAATCTCTACATCAGCGTTCAATTTATGGAAAATTATAGGGGGTTATGCGCTAGGTTGAAAGAGCTAGTTGTAAATGATTGTCTATTTTACTGGTTTTATTGGCCTAACACGTCATAATACTTTTTCTGGTCTGACGAGTGTGATGTTATAAACCATACGGTTTATATGGGTACTTAGACAATAACAGCTTTTCAAGGAAGTAATATGTTTAAAAAAGCTTGGCAAATGAAATTACTTTTAAATATTTGGCCGCCTTTCCTATTGACAGGAATTCGGGTTTTAGAGGTTTCTGACGATTTTCGTAAAGCTAAAGTGCGCTTAAAACTCAACATGTTTAATAAAAATGCTGTTGGCGTACATTTTGGAGGATCATTATATGCCATGACAGATCCTTTTTGTATGTTATTGGTTATGTCACGTTTAGGTAAAGATTATGTTGTTTGGGATAAGTCAGCTGATATTGACTACATTAAACCAGGTAAGGGCACAGTGACTGCCGAATTTATCATTACCGATGCGTTTATTGAAGATATTTTGGCGCATACAGCTCAAGGTGAAAAGTATCTGCCTGAAATTCCCGTTTACGTTAAAGACGCGCAAGGTGAACTTGTCGCTAAATTGAATAGAACATTGTATATTCGCAGAAAAAAAACAGCACAATAACTACGGCTATATTTTTAATAGGCTTAGGCTAAAATAAGTTGATTAGGAGGGAACAGAGTCACAATTGACTTATGTGCCCCCTCTTTATATCGTATAAGTCTTTACTAGTCATTATGCTGCAATTAAAGACCTCAAAGTCGTTACAAACTACTTATCATCTTCTAAGCTTAACATGCGTTTTTTTAACCTGTCTAAATCTATAGCTTTTGAGCGCACGGTGAGCTTAATATGGCTATATTCGTATTCTTCTTTGGTAACACTCATGCTGGATCTAATTTCGCCTATAATACCTTTAGCGGTATAGGGAATAATGATTTCATCTTCAATCATCTCTTCCTGTGCCGTATTAACAATATATTGATGTAACTTACTAATATCAGCTGGATTGCGAGTAGATGTCATCATGGCATCAGGAAACTCTTCCATTAAAGCTTGTTTTTGTTCTGCGTTTAGTTGATCAGATTTATTCAATACCAATAATTTCTTACTATCTTCAACGCCTACTTCTTCAAGCACTTCATGCACCACATCAAGTTGCGAACGAAAACCAGGATCTGAAGCATCAACCACATACAACAATAATGATGCATCATGCGCTTCGGCTAGGGTTGAATGGAATGACGCGACTAAGTCGTGCGGTAATTTTTTGATAAAACCTACGGTATCTGACACGAGTATTCTAGGTTGAACCGTTGGGTATAGCGCACGAACGGTAGTATCAAGTGTAGCGAATAGTTTGTTTTCACCTTCGACATCACTGCCTGTAATCGCTCGCATCATTGATGACTTACCCGCATTGGTATAACCAACTAGCGCGACACAAAAAAGCTCTGAACGTTGGGTGCGTCGGCCTTTCATTTCATGTTGAACGCTGACTAATTCGCGCTTAAGGTCTGCAAGTTGATCACGAACAGCTCGGCGGTTTAGCTCAAGGTTCGTTTCGCCTGCACCTTTACCCATTTGACGATCTCTATCGCCAGACGATGTTTCACGAAGGCGCGGTGCGACATAATTAAGCCGAGCAATTTCCACTTGTAATTTCGCCGTTTTGGTACGAGCATGGCGACTAAATATTTCAATAATAATACCGGTTCGATCAAATACCTCTACGCCCAATTGGTTCTCTACATTACGGAGTTGGGATGGGCTTAAATCGCAATCAAATACCACGACATCAGCACAGGCAAACGGCAGGTTTTCTGACGGAATATCTGAAGGCATAGCTGTAAGTAGTGTTTCATCGACTACTTCTTTTGGTACGTCATTAGATAAGTCATCTGCTGCTTCAATTTCTTCAACTTCACCTTTGTTACCGGTAAGGTGCGCTATTTCAGCAAGCTTACCTAAACCAAGTACATTAACTTTATTCGTTGAACTCAATTTTTGCGACTGTGTGCCAACAACCTTAAACCCTAAAGTTGTTACTAAACGCGCCAGTTCTGCCAGTGACTCTGTTGCTTCATCACCTTTAAACTGCGGTGTGCAAATCGAGATGAGTAATGCGTGATTGAGTGATGCTTTTGCTGTTAGTTGCATAATTTTTTATATAAGTGCACTTGACGTGCAAACCTAAATTTTTGTCTAAAGTAAGTTCATCCTACGCTGTTATAGATAAGCTTTATAGGGTAATCGCGGACTAAATGGAGAGTTTATTTTAGTTAATGGTAAATCGTCGATATATTAGGCTGGCAGGCAACTCAAGATGAATGACATTTAAGTCGAAAATGCTGCGATATTATTGAAATTGATAAAGCTTGTGGTAAAGGAAAAGTTTAATTTTTTCCGCGTTACTACATTTAATAGTATCTATTTAAAATTATATTTTGATGATATGTTTTTGATCATCATAAAGTGACAAAAAAACAAAATAAAACAAAAAAAGGCTATATTGCTTGAGCATTTAATGACAGTAGCTTTATTTTTAAGTGTCGTTTAAGTGTCGTTTAAGTTCGTTTGACCGCGATATAAATCGATTAACTATCGCGAGTTTAAATCTGGAATAATTAGCCGTAGTTAATTTTCAGCTGACAAGGCGGTATCTGCAGTTTGCTGACATACCCGTTTAGGAAATACACGTGACTTTAGATGCTTTTGAATTGACTTATCTCTTGCGCCAGAGTTAATGAACGCCAATAACTGTTGGTTAATGTTATCTCTGGTTTGGGTTAAATTTTCATTGATAATAAAACCAACTTCATCACTCATAACAGGTATGGGTGATTGATAAAATTCGTTTTGACAAAACTCCGAGTCAAACATAACACCTCGTGCGTTTTCCTCACTCATAATAGCAAAATCACAGCGCCCTTTACTTAACATGCTGACAATCGATTTTTGGCTACTTGAATCAACACGCACTAACTTGCCATCATTAAAGTATGGCTGTAAAAAAGGGTAACTAAATGCATGTCTTGTGCAAATTAGCGCACCATTATGAGCGTTAAGTGAAAATTGCTCTTGGAACTTCTTTGTTGAGTAGATGTAACTAACATGAGGCATGATGGTATTCGAATATATAAATTTTTTCGGATTTTCTAACCAAATGGCGCTACCAAAAAACACGTCTGCCTCTTTAGACATCACCAGTTTTTCATTACGTGCTCTACTGGAGTCAATGTACTTAACATTAAACGCATCACTATCATCAAAGCTTTCAAAAAAATCTACCACAACACCCCGATAACGAGACTCCTCATGATCGAAATAAATATAAGGAGAAGAGCCCGGAGCATTAATGACAAACCTTAAGTTATCATTTGCAGGCAGAGCCAATGAGGTCAATGTGCTTGCTAAGCTAAAAAAAACCAGCATTAAAGATAATATAAATTGGTATGTGTACTTCATAAAATCAAATTAACCTACACTTCCTTGATGTTATTTTAATTGAATAAACTCTAAAACAATAAATAAGCTTTTGTAAAAAATTAAGAGTAAAAAAAGTTATTGGGCAGCTTAAGTCCTGTCTCTTATACACATCTCCGAGCCCACGAGACTAAGGCGAATCT
>OJAZ01000937.1_pt1 | contig 10574 bp, 9 predicted proteins | sample 1589851 | NCBI WGS metagenome assembly OJAZ01 (sample SAMN05416792, study PRJEB24817) | seawater metagenome | isolation source: Sea water | place: Canada:Atlantic | collected 2013-07 | reverse complement strand
ACCCGCGTCTTTACCAAGTATCAACATTAGGTCGTTTTTTGCCTTTGCGCCCTTCAATTGGCGGCACAGATTGCAAACCTCGGCTGATCCAATTACGGGTTTCAGCAGGATCAATGACGTCGTCCAATTCAAAGTGCGAGGCCATATTCACCGCCTTGCCGCGCTTGTACATGTCCGCCACCATGCCCTCGTACTTCTCGGCTCGCTCAACAGGGTCTTCTATCGCCTGCAATTCCTTGCGGTAACCCAGTTTCACCGCGCCTTCTAAGCCCATGCCACCGAACTCACCCGTGGGCCAAGTCACCGTAAAGAGTGTGGCCTTGAAGCTGCCACCGGCCATTGCTTGAGCGCCTAGGCCATAGCCTTTGCGCGTGACAATAGTCATCAACGGCACATCAATGTTGGCGCTGGTGACAAACATACGGGCTGCGTGTCGTACCACCGCAGTTTTTTCAATTTCCGGTCCCACCATGATGCCGGGGCAATCACATAGGGAGAGAATGGGAATGTCGAAGGCATCGCAAAGCTGCATAAAGCGCGTGCCCTTATCGGCACCCGGCGCATCAATAGCACCTGATAAATGTGCAGGGTTATTGGCAATAACGCCCATAGGACGACCTTCCACACGAATAAACGAAGTAATAATGCCAATGCCCCAGTGCTCACGCAGTTCAAGCACCGAGTCAACATCAGCAATGCCTTTGATCACTTCGCGCATGTCGTAATAGCGCAGACGATTCTCTGGCACCATAAAGCGCAATGCTCGAGGGTCTGGCGACTCCCACTGATCTACCGGCCCTTGGAAGTAGGAAAGATATTTCTTCGCAGCAGCAACGGCTTCCGCTTCATCGGCTACGGCAATATCCACAACGCCGTTTTCTATCTGCACGTCCACTGGCCCAACTTCGTCAGGCGTAAACACCCCTAGGCCACCGCCTTCAATCATTGCTGGTCCGCCAATGCCAATGTTAGAACCTTCAGTGGCGATGATCACGTCGCAGCAACCTAACAATACGGCATTACCTGCGAAGCAACGGCCTGTAGTGATGCCAACAACCGGCACCAACCCTGAGAGCCGGGCAAAATAAGTGAAGGCTAAACAATCTAGTCCAGCCACACCGGAACCGTCGGTGTCGCCAGGACGACCACCGCCACCCTCAGCAAACAGCACAGTGGGTAAGCGATACTTTTCAGCTATTTCAAACAGCCGATCTTTTTTGTCATGGTTCTTCATGCCCTGAGTACCAGCGAGCACCATGTAGTCGTAAGACATAATCAAGGCGCGGCTGCGCTTTTCGTCAAACAATTGACCGTTGATTTGACCCAAACCCGCCACCATGCCGTCGCCGGTAGTATTTTTAATCAGGTCTTCAATTGAACGGCGACGACGCTGACCCGCAATGACCACCGAGCCATACTCAATAAATGTGCCTTCATCACACAGGTCTGCAACATTTTCCCGGGCAGTACGCCGTCCAGTTTTGTAACGCTTGGCCACGGCTTCGGGGCGATTCTCATCTAAACCCGCGCCCTTGCGGTCAAAGACCTCTTGCAGGTCAGGGCGGATATAATCTAAATCAATCTCGGCCTTAGCACCCTCTTCAGCCACTGCCACATCCATAGATTGCAGATAAACCAATGGGTGCCCTTGGAAAATAGTATCGCCAGCGGACACACCCAGACTTTGCACAACGCCACTGATGTCGGCGCGCACTTCGTGCTCCATCTTCATGGCTTCCATAATCAGCACCAGCTTGCCAACGTAGACCTCATCGCCCGGCTCAATATCAAAGCTGACAACCGTGCCCTGCATAGGCGCAATGATGGCCTCAGTACCCGCAGGTAAATCTGCATTCACAAGGTCCAGAATCTGGGGTCCGCCACCCATACCTGGCACACCAGACTTGCCATGTTCTAGAACAGCCAGCGGATCATTCAGGTTCACTTGAGCGCCGGCTAAAGACGACGACGTATCCTCAACAGGTTGCGTGGATGCCGCCACCAAACTGGCCATGTGCTCGTCTAAGTAGCGTGTGGTCACCGCGTTATTGGCAAAGTCTGGAGACGCAATAAGGGCGGCAAGAAAATCAATATTGCAGCTCACGCCCTCCACAACAAAATCTTTTAAACCACGTTGGGCGCGCTTAATGGCGTCGGCATAATTTTTTGATGGGCTGTAGCAAATCACCTTGGCGAGCAAGGAGTCGTAATTAGGGTTGGTGGTATAACCGGCATAACCGTAGGTGTCCGTGCGCAATCCCGGACCCGTAGGCACTTCAAATTTGGACAAGCGCCCGCCCGCAGGCATCACGTCGCCTTCAGCGGTCATGGTTTCCATGTTCACCCGCAGTTGAATGGCATAACCACGCGGGTTAGGCACGTCAGCTTGCTGCAAACCCAAATCATTCAGGCTGGCACCGCCAGCCACTTCAATCTGCGCGCGCACAAGGTCAATACCCGTAACCTCTTCAGTGACCGTATGCTCCACCTGCAAACGCGCATTGGCTTCAATAAAGAAAAATTCGTTGGCATTGGTGTCCAACAAAAACTCAATAGTGCCTAAGCCTGCATAGTTAATCTCTTGACCAAGGCGCACTGCGGCGGCGCACATGGCATCGCGTATGGCCGGGTCTAATGTAGGACTAGGGGCAATTTCCACCAGCTTTTGGTGACGCCGTTGCAGACTGCATTCGCGCTCCCAGATATGACTGACCGCACCAGAGCCGTCACCGATAATTTGCACTTCAATGTGTCGGGGGCTGGCCACCAACTGCTCTGCATACAAACCATCATTACCAAAAGCGGCCAAAGCCTCACTCTGACAACGCGTGAATGCGTCTACCAACTCATCTGCACTGCGCACAATACGCATACCTCTGCCCCCACCACCGGCAATGGCCTTAAGCAAAATACCGCTGTCAGCGTGGGCAGCAAAAAATGCCTGGGCTTGCTCAATGGAGATGGCCTCAGACAGACCGGCAACAACGGGCACGTCACAGGTTTGGGCCAACGCCCGGGCTTTGGCTTTGTCACCAAAGGCGTCCAGTGCAGCAACACTGGGGCCAATAAAGGTCATGTTAGCGGCTTCAACCGCTGCGGCAAAATTGGCGTTCTCGCTGAGAAAACCGTAACCCGGGTGCACGCCATCACAGCCAGCGTCTTTGGCCAGTTGCACAATTTGCGCAATGTCTAGGTAAGCAGAAGCACCGCGCCCCTCCAGAAGAATAGCCTCATCGGCTAAGCGCACATGCAACGACTGAGCGTCATCCTCTGGATAAATGGCAACTGCGATGAGCCCTAATTCTTGAGCGGCACGGGTGATGCGGATGGCTATTTCACCGCGATTAGCGATAAGTAGCTTATTTAAGTTAGACACTGAACTCCCCCAATTTATTGTTGTTGGGATTCTCACAATGGCATTGGACATCTTAAATTTGGACCTGATTGAGAAAAAAATCAGACACAAAAGTTGTCATTAGCCAAGCAATGGAATCTCCCTCTTGACGAAGATTCTGTCTTTAAGGAGGTAGGAATACAAGCGAAGGGCTATGACAGGGTTATAACGAGTTGGCGAAAGAATAAAAAACGGTTCAGGCAAGGCAAGGCGACACCCGAAAGATTACAGGCGGGCGGCTAGGCTCTAGGCAAGTCAACCAACCTACCCTCAACGATATAGACCAACCAAGGATCAGACTTTCTTGACGAACTCAGACTTGAGCTTCATAGCACCCACGCCGTCAATTCTGCAATCAATGTCGTGGTCGCCATCGACCAACCGAATGTTCTTAACCTTTGTACCCACTTTCACCACTAAGGATGAGCCTTTCACTTTCAGATCTTTGATCACACTAATAGTGTCGCCATTTTGTAAAAGATTACCGTGAGCATCTTTCACACCCTCCTCCAAATCACCCTGGTTATCAGCAGGACTCCACTCGTGTGCGCATTCTGGACAGACTAAAAACTCACCATCTGGATAGGTAAGTGCAGAACTACATTCAGGACAATTGGGTAAATCAGCCATAAGGCGCTCAAATGGTAATAAACCTTAACTTAACATAATGAGGGTGCGATTTATGGGTTTAAAAGCACCAACAACCAACCTTAACAAAACAGGCTTTCAATAAGCCCACAGCCTACCCAAACACAACTTCTACGCCAACCAGGTGACTAAGTTTGTAGCAATATGTTTTTCTAATCGACTACGCAAATTTTGTCCTACCAAATTTACCTACTTTCGGAAACTTCACATATGTTAATTAACCACCTCGGGCGACCTGCAACCCAACTATCTGATACGACAACTAATAGTAGTTCTACAACTAGTACTGAAAAAAATAACATATTGAAGCGATTCATCGCAAAATCTAACAAATATCTTATAGCCAGTACCTTATCTGCCCTAGCTCCAATGGCATCCGCAGTCGACTTTGATATAACCATCGACAACATAACCCGAGGCTTATACTTTACTCCGATTGCCGTAGTAGCACATGCTGCCAACGTTAACCTATTCGTCAGTGGCGTAAGCGCCTCCACTGAATTGCAAACGATGGCCGAAACCGGAGAAATTGAGGACCTTGCACGTGTATTAACCAGCTCTGGTGCGACGATGGACAACAACCCAGCGGCAGGCTTATTAGCACCGGGCGCCGCAGCTACGAGCACGCTAGACACGATTAACGCCACGGCAAATACAAAATTATCTATTGTGGCAATGGTGTTGCCATCTAATGACGGTTTCGTTGGGTTAAATGCAGTTGATATCCCCACCGAACCTGGCACCTATACCTTTTATGCCAACGCCTACGACGCAGGCACCGAAGCCAATGATGAATTACGCGGCGGCGGCGGCTTGAACACACCAGGTTTTCCAGTCCCAGGACCGCTAAACCCAGTACTTGGAACAGGGGGCGCAGGCGTAACAAATACTATTGAAGGTTTTGTCCACATCCACCGCGGCAACTTAGGTGACACTAATACAGCAGGTGGTATCAGTGACATTAATAGCGCAGTACAACGTTGGCTCAATCCTGTTGCCAGAATCACTGTCACTGTACGTTAAGGAAAGCACAATGAAAATTCTCTTAAAGTTAAGCCTGCCGACAATTTTAGCATCACTGTTAGTGGCTTGCGGAGGCAGCAGCAATCTAGCGACGTCATTTACACAGCAAACCGCTGTCAGTTATCGAGTGACCCTGACAAACACCACAGCTGCACAACCATTTTCACCTGCTGCCATTGTGTTACATGACGGGAGCTGGAGCACCTTTAACCTTGGCGACCCAGCTTCTACAGAACTCGAGATGCTTGCTGAGAGTGGTGACAATAGCGCTTTACTTGCTGCGGCTGAAAACATGGCAGGTGTCTTTAATGCGGCCTCTGGAACAGGCGATATAGGACCGGGGGAATCTGAAAGTATAGAGGTTGAAGTGACTGAATCCCAAACCGCAATTCTGTCACTGTCTTTAGTATCAATGCTCGTGAATACAAATGACGCTATCGCGGCGCTTAACCGAATTGATATATCGGCTCTGAACCCTAATGAATCCATGCGCGTCAATGCGCTGAGTTATGATACTGGCACAGAGGCAAATACTGAAACTGCCGCTACCATGCCCGGCCCTGCGGCAGCTGGCGGCGCTCAAGAAGGCTTCAACGCCGCCCGCGATGATGTCAGAGACAGCGTTTTCGTACACGCAGGCGTAGTCACAGCTACTGACGGCCTCACCACATCAGCACTTTCTTCTATTCATCGCTGGGATCACCCCGCCAGCCACATTTCGCCTGACGCCCTTTATGAGTACTGGCGAAAACATCCAACACTCATATCGCACCGTTTACGCCAGCTGTTTTATATAAGCTATCGCTTTGGAATTAGAGTCATTACGGCGCAGTGCCTAAAACTAATCATTTAACAGCGCATCTAGCTCGCGCTCAATTCTGCGTTGCTCATGCCAATCTTCTATGGCCTGACGGGTCATTTTGGTCTTCTCAGAACAGGTGAGCCGATCATCTTTTTCATCATCCCAATCGGAAGCTTCCCAATCTGTGCGTTCTTCAATCAAATTTTCGTCAAGCACATCGTCTTCGACATCTTCAACATCATCACCCGGGCTCTTCATAAAGGTTCTCCCAACCCGAAACAGATAATGCTTATCTTTCGTCTGCGGTTAAGTTACTTGTCTGTAGAAAAGTTTTCGGCTTATGGGCAGGTGTCTCCATTAAAAAAACACCCTAGCCAGCAACCAAAAACACCGTCGTTTGCGGGTAAAGACACCCTGCCAAACACAAAGTCATTAAGCTGGATTATCTGCCGTTAAAAGAAGATGTAAATAGTTTTTTCAGGCTTTTTTGTCGTTATTTTTTGTACAGCTTTGACGCAACTTTTGCCTAACTTTTACAAAAGCTTTTGCACAAAAAAAGAAGGGCTTATTGTCGCTAAACAGAGCCTTCTAGCTGGGCTTTAACTTCGGCAATACGCTCAATACTGGCAAGTGCTTCAGACTGATTAGACGACATATTGCGAATAATGACATCAGTGAACCCAGCCGCTTTGAAGGCCGCCAGTTCATCTGCCACTTGGTTAACGCTGCCTACCAAAAACGACTCCGGCGCAAACCCTCTATAGCCTTTTTCCACAGCTTTGCTTTTAAAAGCATCTGCCTCTTGCGAGGTGCCGCCAACAAAAATATCCCGTCTAACAGCGACAGCGGTGGGCTGGCGATTATGCTCGGCACAGGCCTGACGATATTGGTTAAGTTGATCCGTTGCACCCTGCAAACTTAACCCGGGTTGCGCCAGCCAACCTTCGGCCACCCGTGCCGTTCTGTTCAGCGCCGCGGGCGCAGATGAACCCACCCATACCTCAATTTTTTGCGCAGGCAGCGGAGAAATTTTGGCATTCTTAATATTCCAAAACCGCTCGTGGGTGACGGTTTCGCCAGCCCAAAGCCGCTGCATGATCTCTAGACTGTCTTCAAACATGGGCACTCTATGCTTCATATCAATGCCCATGCCCTCACTTTGCGGACGCTCTCCGCCCAGCGCACATTGTAAAATAAACCGACCCTCCATGATGGCAGCAAGGGTCGCAATCTGCTCAGCCAGCAGTACTGGATGCCATAAAGGCAAAAGATATAACGCCCCTGCTGGCTTATTATTCCACTCGGCAAGTAAGCGACCCAGCATGGGCGAATTTTGGTAATAAGGCTGAGGGGTTACGTGGTGATCGCCAATGAAAAGACTGTCTAAATCCGCTTGGCGGGCTGTGGCCGCACGCTCGATCATATATCTGGCACCCAAACTTGGGTCTTCGACGCGGTAGCTAGAACTAATAGATATGCCAATGCGCATAATCATTTTCCTTATATTCAAATTTGCTCAACAATCTAAAACTGAGCGTTGCCCCGTAACTTTGCATTAATCATCCGCGTGCACCCCCCAAAAAGAAAACGTCCTTTGCTTTATCGGCGCTATACCTGCGCTATACCTGCACTATAAAAGCTTTCAAAATAACTTTCTAAAAAAGCGTTCCAAAAAAATCTATGTATTGTCCAACACTGTATCCAATGCCACCGAAAATATTTTGTCAGGGTAAATGCGATGTTCTAGCAGCCGTTCGTTTTCAAACAAAAAATCCCCAACTAACGGCAGGGGCTTATCGCCAGATGCTTGCTCATCCAGCTGCCTGAGCGGTTTGCTAAGAGACTTGCAAAAAGACTGGCCAAAAGACTGACGCACATGCTGCTGCAAAATGGCGGGCAACCAGAGTTGGTCGTCCGGCCACATATCAGCAAAGGGAATTTTCTCAATATCACACCAAAAGGGTTTCGCTTCTGGGGTTTCTATCAACTGGCCACTAAACTGGTCAGCGGTATAGGCGTAACCCAGCCACTGGGCGCCATCTAACTCTACAAAACGCAGCTCCGCCCGACATACTGGATTCGCCACTTGTAGCCCCACCTCTTCAAGCACTTCTCGCTTGGCGCAGGCGGTCAAGCTCTCACCCGCATCTAATTTACCACCGGGACCATTAACTCGGCCTTGGCCATGCCCGGTTTTTTTGTGAATCAACAACACTTGCGCGCGCCCTTGATGGGCACGCAAGACAAACAGCAAAGTGCCAATCAACTCAGGCTGCCAACGCTCTACCCACAAGGTATCAATCTGTATCGTCGGAGTTTTAGCAACAGGCATTAGGCTGTGTAGCGCGCTTCCAGACCGGCATATAACTTATCCGGTAGACCTTCAACCACATCAGACAACTCATCAAGCAACTCAACCAAGTGTTCGTTGTCTTCCCGGCCCTGCCACAGCTTGCGGTATTCGCCGCTCTTATAGCCATTGTTTTGACGGAACCGGTTGAGAATATTTTTACCAATGTACATAGCGTAAAGCTCTGGCAAATCCATGGGTAAGCTGGCCATCGCTAACTTGAAAGACGGCAAATCAAAAGATCGGGTAGCCAAGCAGGCTGCGGCTAGCTCCTCGATAGAAAGCCGAAAATTCTCAGCGCGCGCATCTGCTGGCGCATTAGCGTCAGCGACTTCAATTGCACTGAGTTGAGCGGCAATTCCTTCATCAACGGGTCCGCTACGTAACATTTCACTGAGACCAAAATGCCAAATGTCCACCAACTCTAACTTCACTTGGTCTAAATCTGGGTTCTGCTTTTTCCACCACTTCCAGCCGAAGTGGTCGAGCATTTCTGCGCACTCAACCCAAACTGCTCGATAATATTGATGGCCTTGGTCGCGCCATTGCGGGTGTACCAAAGCATTATGCTCATCTTGCATTTGCGCCATGGTGTGCAGCATTGCTAATGCATTTTCTGTCGACATCGATGTTCTATCCTTTTAACGCTTAAAGACCCGCTAAATGTGGGGCATTGCACCCAGACTTCTATAGTCCTTCGGCACGCCCATGCGGCGCCAAAGTATGCAGCCTATCCCATGACCTTGCTGTTGTGTACTGCGCAGGTAAAACCGCTCCCAGTTGCCACAAGAGTTTTGAGCGGGTAGCCTCAGTAAGCTAAATTTTGCGCGTTTCAGATCTTAGTTTTAGGCCTTAGTTTTATAAGACGGTTTTAACGCTTTGTTTAAACCATAGTTTGAAAGCATAAAGACAACGCCAAATATTAATTATAAATATCGGGGAGCATTCATGGATCTATCATTCGGTTCAGAGTACGACGAATTTCGCGCTGAGGTACAAAACTTCCTCGCCAACAACGCCCACAAGGCACCTAAAGGCAACGACCTGCGTGGCGACACCGCCAAAGATTGGCAGAAGTTGCTCATTGAAAACGGCTATACCGCACGCACCATTCCAAAAGAATTTGGCGGGTTTGGTGCAGAACCAGACATTCTTAAGTCTAGAATCATTGCCGAAGAATTCTCCAATGCACGGGTGAACACGGGGCTGGGTGGCCAAGGCATTTCCATGCTTGTGCCGACCCTCCTAGAGATGGGTACCCAAGAACAGAAAGAGCAGTTCATTCGCCCTACCATTCACGGTGAGATGATTTGGTGCCAAGGGTATTCTGAACCCGGCGCAGGCAGTGATCTTGCCAGCCTTACCACCTCTGCGGTTTTAGAGGGCGATGAATGGGTAGTGAACGGGCAAAAAATCTGGACCAGTACGGCGCATATTGCAGATTGGATATTTTGCTTGGTTAGAACCGAGCCGGACGCACCCAAGCACAAGGGCATTTCCTTTTTACTGTTCGACATGAAGACACCGGGCATTGAAATTCGCCCGCTGGTAGACATGACTGGCGCTGCGAACTTCAACGAAACCTTTTATACAGATGTACGCGTACCTAAGCACCAAATTGTCGGTGAGCGCGGTCAAGGTTGGCAGGTAGCCAACGCAATCTTAGGTCACGAGCGCGAAACACTGGCCCCTGCGAATACTGCGCAAACCCGCATCAACGCGCTCATTGAATTGATGAAAACCGATACCGCTGACGGCGAACGCCTGATCGACAACCCGGTTTATCGTGACCGTCTAATGAAGATTCAAGGTCAAGTAATGGCCATGCGCTTTAACGAACTCAGAGTGCTTTCTGCACGCCTAAACCCTGGTCAAGATGCGGGACTTTCACGCATGATCACGAAGCTGGAGGGTACCGAGCTACGCCACGAACTTGAAGGCCTAGCCATTGATGTCATGGGTGAAATTGGTCTGGCCTATGAGGACAACCCGCACCTGCGCAACACCGGTAGCTGGCAGCGCGAGTACATGTATTACCTTGGCCTGATCATTGGCGGTGGCACCTCGCAAATTCAGAAAAACATCATTAGCGAACGCGGCTTAGACATGCCACGCGAACCTAAAATCGAAAAATCACGCTAGGAGAGACTAAATGCAGTTTGGATTATCGGAAGAACAAATCCTCCTACAGGATAACGTTAAACGCTTTTTGAACGACAACGCATCACTAGACCATGTGCGCAAATATGCCGAGGGCGGCAACGACGCGGACATCTGGGCTGGACTCAGCGAACTGGGTGTAGCAGCGCCTGTCTCTTATACACATCTCCGAGCCCACGAGACTAAGGCGAATCTCG
>OJAZ01000928.1_pt1 | contig 10631 bp, 10 predicted proteins | sample 1589851 | NCBI WGS metagenome assembly OJAZ01 (sample SAMN05416792, study PRJEB24817) | seawater metagenome | isolation source: Sea water | place: Canada:Atlantic | collected 2013-07 | reverse complement strand
TCTACACGTAAGGAGTCGTCGGCAGCGTCAGATGTGTATAAGAGACAGAACTTATCTGCTAGGCCAGCAAAAATTTCATAATCAGAGCGTGCATCAAATTGCGGCGGTATGGCCTGCTGCATTAAATGCGCATAGGGGTCGTGACTCGACGCGCAAATATCCGTGCGCTCAAAGGAAGTGGTTGCAGGGAAAACAATATCTGCCCATTGCGCGGTTGGCGTCCACCAAGGCTCGTTAACAATCACTGTATCCGGTCGCCGCCACGCGTCAACAAGCCGGTTAAGGTCTTGGTGATGATGGAACGGATTACCACCGGCCCAATAAATTAACCGAGTATCTGGAAACGTAATATCTCCGCCGTCATAACTTATGGTTTCACCCGGGTTGAGTAACATATCTGCGATACGTGCCACGGGAATTGCAAAGTCAGCCGGATTTTTACCCTTACTTACCGTGGCCCAATTAAAGCGACGCCAATTACTGCCCACAAACCCTTCGGCGCTATAACCGAACCCAACGCCACCACCGGTCAGGCCGACCTGCCCCAGCATGGCCGCCAATGTAACCAGCATCCAATAAGGTTGCTCGCCGTGGTCTGCGCGCTGTAAAGACCACGCTGCGGTAAGGAATGTTCTTTTGCCCGCTGCCTCAATCGCTAACGATTCAATGGTGCTGGCAGATACCGAGGATATCTCTGCTGCCCACTGCGGGGTTTTTGCTTGGCCATCAGTCTGGCCAAGTAAATAGCTTTGAAACTGCTCATAGCCTACACAATGACTTGCTAAGAATGCTCTATCAGCAAGATTTTGCGTTTCAAGAACATAGGCCATGCCCAACATAACCGCCACGTCTGTACCCGGCCTAGGCACAATCCATCGTGGATCTAGGTCATCGGCAACGTCGTGTCGCACTGGCGAAATATTTACGAACTGCGTTCCAGTCTTGTGCGCACGCTGCAAATCAATAGCGGTTCTATGCTCGGTAATACCGCCATAGGCTACTTGAGCATTACGCGAAGGTAGACCACCAAAAGCAATGAACAGTTCAGTGTTATCCACCACATCTTCTAAGCTGGTTTGCTCCAATTCCATTTGCCCCCAAGGCGCAATGACGTGAGGCAAAATTACTTGAGCGGCAGCGGTACTGTAGCTGTTCATGGCCCGAGTACAGCCACCCATAAAATTTATAAACCGATGCAACTGAGACTGGGCGTGGTGAAAACGACCGGCACTGGCCCAACCGTATGACCCCGCAAAAATTGAGCGATTGCCATAGGTTTCTTTCACCCGGTTTAGCTCTTTAGCGGCATAACCCAGCGCAACATCCCACGAGACATCGACAAACTCGTCAGCGCCGCGCAGACTATTTTTGGAGTCCGTACCCTCTAACCAACCACGACGGATGGCCGGGCTTTTGATTCGTGAGGAATGCTGAACACCATCACGCAGAGTGTGGCGAATCTCGGCTGGATCTGGATCTTCGTCGATGGCGAATACATCAACAATCTGCCCGTCCTTTACCTCGACGTCGTAAACACCCCATTGAGTTGCATTGCGATAGCGCATAAAGACCACTGGTTAATGATTTGGTAATTAGCCTAGGGAAAAACGGAGGCAAAGCCAATCTGTAAGTGCTTAATCAGCGCTTTATAAATTTTAGATAGAGGGAGGAGAAAAAGGGCGTTAGCACTGCAGGCCAGTGAGGTGTGCAGCAACAAAGAGCTAGGGAATAAAGAGCTAGAAAAAAATAGCGCCCTAGTCTCTTTGTAGTCTATTCAATTGATAATTCGCAGGTGCCGGAGCCAACTCTTTGGGTAAATCTGCTACCGCTTCGTTAACGCTGTTGTTTGCGTCGTTATAACTTTCTTCGCTGTCAAAGAGTGCGTCTAAATCTTCGTTGAAGAAATCCTCGTCACTCAAGAGGTCATCAGCCTGCTTTGCAACTTCCGTTTTGAAATCGAAACTTTCGTCCACCTGGGGACGCGATACTGTGACGCTTAGGGCTTGAGACGACTGGCCTTGCCAAACCCAAGCCGAACCATATCCACTATCTCGTAAATCCTGTAATGGGTTCTTAGCATCTGCGACAGATGCATACGGCCCAGCGGCAATTCTGTAGAAAAAACCCGTATTGGTTTCGCTGGCGATCACCGCAAAGGTTTCATCGCTGCGTGACTGTGCCTTGAGCAGCCCAGCCTCCGCATTATCTCGGCTTTGAAAACTGGCAACCGACACCCAGTAATCGGCGTGAGCGATGGGTGCTAATAAAAAGGTTAGCAGTGCAAATAATTTAGAAAATTTCATATTAATCTACTCAAAATCGAGCTGCAGTTTAGCAGGACCATCAAGGCCGCGCTACGACAGGCCTCAACAGGTTATCCAACACCAAATGTCTTAACCGCCCGTAATCATAATCATCAAACCTGCCGCTACCGCTGAGCCAATGACGCCTGCAACATTAGGTCCCATAGCGTGCATAAGCAGAAAGTTCTGGGAATTTGCTTCCAATCCGACTTTGTTCACCACACGAGCGGCCATGGGAACGGCGGACACACCCGCAGCGCCAATGAGCGGGTTAATGGGCTTAGCGGTAAACAGATTCATTAATTTCGCCATGAGCACGCCACTGGCGGTGCCGATTGAGAACGCGACCATCCCAAGCGCCAAAATACCCAGCGTTTCCGCAGTTAAAAAAGTATCCGCGCCCAATTTGGACCCTACACCCAGCCCCAAAAATATAGTCACCACATTAATCAAAGAGGTGCGCGTTGTTTCCGCTAACCGCTCTACTACACCGCATTCACGCATCAAATTACCAAAGCAAAACATGCCTAATAACGGTGCCGCCGACGGCAACAAAAAAGCCACCAACAAAAGTAAAAGCAGCGGGAAAATAATTTTCTCAAGCGTTGAGACTTCACGCAGCTGAACCATCACAATGCCGCGTTCTTTTTCTGTGGTAAGAAGACGCATAATTGGTGGCTGAATAATCGGCACTAACGCCATATAGGAGTATGCAGCGATGGCAATTGCACCCAGCAATTCTGGCGCCAGCTTACCCGCTACAAAAATGGCTGTTGGGCCATCTGCGCCGCCAATAATGCCTATGGCCGCTGCCTGCTTTAAATCAAAATCCATAATGCCAAGAGCGCTTAAACCCAACGCACCTAACAACGTAGCAAAAATACCAAACTGGGCCGCCGCGCCTAACAACAAGGTTTTTGGGTTAGCCAGTAAAGGGCCAAAATCAGTCAAAGCCCCCACGCCCATAAATATGATCAGTGGAAATGCGCCGGTTTCAATACCCACTTCATAAATGAGGTGCAGCAACCCATTGCCGGTGGCTATTTCCGCACCTGGAATATTGCTCAACAGCCCACCAAAGCCAATGGTTACCAGTAACAGAGGCTCGAATTTTTTCGCAATGGCCAAATACAGCAGCAAAAGACTGATCAAAATCATCGCAAATTGGCCAAATGTCATTTGCGCCAAACCAGAACCGTTCCAAAGTTGATCTAATAGATCCATTCAAAAGCCTCTAAATTGAGTTAGCCCTAATAAATATGGGTTAGCTAAACCGAGCGGCAAAACTGCAGCTCAACACCTTGCGCTAGCTGGGGTTAATCAGTACCAAGGGATGATTTACCGCAACTTGGTCACCAGAGCCCACATTGATCGCAACAACTTCACCGGCTACGGCTGCACTAACGTCGGTTTCCATTTTCATGGCCTCAAGTACCAATATCTTTTGCCCTGCTGTGACCACATCGCCTACTTTAACCAGCACCTGGTGAATTGTGCCGGCCAAGCCCGCATTCAACCATTCACCCGCAGCAGCAACTGGCGCAGGCGCGCTCACTTGCATGCGCTCCCCAACACTGCCACTGCCCTCTTCAATCTGAACCGAATAAGGCGTGCCATCTACAGTCACAGTATAGGAACCGCCGCTGGCACTATTTGACATTGCATTAGTTGGCGTCGCCACCGGGGTTTGCGCTGTTTGAATAGAAGGCGCCGGCTCAAACGCAGACGGGTCGTTCCGGTTGATCAAAAACTTAGTAGCCACCTGCGGAAAAAGTGCATAGGTCAGCACGTCATCTATTTTGGCATCAGCTAAGGTAATGTTTTCGTTTTTAGCTAGCTCGTCCAACTCTACCGTGAGCGCCTCTAATTCAGGTGCAAGCAGATCAGCCGGCCGACACGTAATTTGCTCGACATCCCCCAACACTTGCTTTTGCAACTGGCTATTTAAAGGCGCAGGGGTGGAACCATACTCTCCCGCTAAAACGCCGGTGGTTTCTTTGGTGACATTCTTATAACGCTCGCCAGCCAAAACATTAATCACTGCCTGAGTGCCGACAATTTGTGAGGTGGGTGTCACCAGGGGAATAAAGCCTAGGTCTTCGCGCACCTTGGGAATTTCTTCTAGCACTTCATCCAACCGTTCAGTGGCGTTTTGTTCACGCAACTGACTTTCCAAATTGGTCAACATGCCGCCCGGCACTTGAGCGACCAGAATGCGTGAGTCAACACCGCGCATAGCGCCTTCAAACTGAGCATATTTCTTCCGCACTTCACGAAAATAACCCGCAATTTCTTCTAACAACTCAATATTAAGGCCGGTATCGCGCTCTTCGTCTTGAAGAATCGCCACTACAGACTCTGTGGCAGAGTGCCCATAAGTCATGCTCATAGAGGATATGGCGGTATCTACATTATCTATGCCCGCTTCAATGGCCTTGAGGTAGGTGGCTGTAGACATGCCCGTAGTGGCATGGCATTGCATGTGTACGGGAATATCTAGCGACGCCTTCAAACGACTCACTAAGTCGAAGGCAACATAAGGCTTCAGTAGCCCGGCCATGTCTTTTATACAAATGCTGTGCGCACCCATATCTTCAATTTCTTTGGCTAAATCTACCCACATATCCATGGTATGCACCGGGCTCACCGTGTACGAGATAGTGCCTTGGGCATGTTTATCGACCGCAAGCGTGGCTTTGATGGCGGTAGTCAAGTTACGCATATCGTTCATCGCGTCAAAAATGCGAAACACATCAACGCCGTTAATCGCCGCGCGCTCGACAAATTTTTCCACCACATCGTCTGCATAGTGACGATAGCCGAGGATATTTTGTCCTCGCAGTAGCATTTGCTGAGGCGTATTGGGCATGGCCGCTTTGAGCAGCCTAATGCGCTCCCAAGGGTCCTCGCCAAGATAGCGAATGCAGGCATCGAAGGTTGCGCCACCCCAAGACTCCAAAGACCAAAAACCAACCTGATCGAGCTTCTCGGCTATGGGCAACATGTCTTCAACGCGCATGCGGGTAGCCAAAATACTTTGGTGAGCGTCACGCAAAATTACGTCAGTAATACCTAAGGGTTTGCTCTCGTTCATTGATATCTCCTCAAAGCCCGTGGGGCTAATTCCAATACTTCATCTTGATATTTGCCTAGTACATCGATCTGACAAAGCGACCTAGTAACTGGCTTAATAAATTGGCTCGGTGCGCTCGCCAAATAAACAGGTGGCACTGAAAAAGAGCCGCCGGTTCAGATTAGGGTTTTTTCGTTCGCAAGTGAGTGTCTAAAGCTGCAGCTATTGCTGCAACATGCTGGGCTGACTGGCCGGAAGTGTTGGCCAATTTGTCTGCGGCACCTAATCCTGTATTTGCCACCTGCGGATCACTCGCCAAGCCAAATTTCAAAACCACCCATGACATGGTCTGGGTAACAACAACCAGCAAAGCAAGGAAGGAAAACACCGTTCCCATGCCTATCATCATCAACTCAACACCAGATTCTAAAAGCCCACTCACATGTACCTCCGATTACCTAACTCACCGTTTTGCATGGTGAAAATTCTGTCATCAGAGTGTATAGCGAACCCGACAGATTACGCCAATCAAAAATTCTACGGACGATAAATACCGCCTTAGCGCGACCTTAGCGCAACAAAAGAGTGCAAAAATGTCCGAATATGAAATTAGTTTTGCTCAAGAGTACTAAATGAGTTGAGATCCAAAGCATTCTTCAAGATAATGCTGCCCTCGTTGAGCACCCGTGGCCCAACTGGATAAGGCACCGGTCTACGAAACCGGCGATTACTGGTTCGAATCCAGTCGGGTGCACCATTTGCTTGTTTGCTGAACCGTCTTCTAGAGACCGTTAGCAGGCTAGCAAATTTAGCAAAAGTCGTTGTTCCTCAATGACTTGACTCACCAATATCTTTATTTCTCTCCCTAATGTTGCCGCCTGCTTGAGCGCTGACAAAGCCGGCACAACGGCAAAGCGCTCACCTGTTTTCAGAAAAATTCAATGAGCATAATGTGGCGCAGCTCACCCTCACTGAATTTCCTACTGGCGCTCTTAGCCAGATCAAGACATTATTTACGACTGAAAAAACTTCACTAATAACGTAGCTAGGGGCTGGGGAAACACCATGAACATTCAACACCAAAATTTGACCAACCTAGCCAGCGCAATACTTCACGCGGCAGGCGCTCCCGAAGAAAACGCTAAAGCCGTGGCCATTCACCTAGTTGAAGCAAACCTAAAAGGTCACGACTCTCATGGCGTGGGCATGATCCCAAGCTACGTACGCTCTATGAAAGCAGGTCATATCAATCCAGCAAACGATGCGAAATTGATCAAAGACAATGGCGCGGTTATTTCCTTTGATGCAGAACTCGGTATGGGCCGAGTAGTAGGTATGCAAGCAATGGCATTGGGCATTGAGCGCGCCAAACAACTTGGCATCTGCTGTGTTGCCCTGGGCAATGCAGCGCACCTTGGCAGAATAGGGGCATTTGGCGAAGCGTGTGCAGACGCCGGTTTGGTGTCCACGCATTATGTCAATGTGGTGGGTCACGACCCCATGGTAGTGGCCTACGGCGGGCGCGACCGCCGCTTTATTACCAATCCATTCTGCTGCACGGTGCCTCGAGCAGACGGCAAACATGTGGTCTTAGATATGGCCACCACTACCGTTGCCGCTGGCAAGGTGCGTGTTGCGCACATGAAAGGTGAGCCCGTGCCACCCAACTCCTTAGTCGACGAGAATGGTGTAGACACAAACGATCCGGCGGTAATCTTTGGACCTGAAGCCAAAGGCGCAATGCAACCCTTTGGCCAACACAAAGGCTATGGGCTAATGGTGATGTGCGAACTGTTAGGAGGCGGGTTGGGCGGCAACTTCACTATGCAACCCAAAAATGTTCGTTTAGGGGCCACCTTAAACAACATGCTGTCCATTATCATTGACCCTGCCGCGGTTGGCGACTTGCAAGCATTTGACGATGAAGTCAGCGCAATGATTGATTACATCTACGCCAGCACCCCAGCAGACGGCACAGAGAAAGTTCTGATTCCAGGCGACCCAGAACAAATAACGAAAGCCGCTAGAGAGGCAAATGGTGTCGACATAGACGACAACAGTTGGAGCGACGTGTTGCGTTCAGGTGAAGCAGCAGGACTCACTACTGAAGCGATGAGTACGTTAATGCGCACTACTTAGACAAAATCTAACATCGCCCGACAAATTGGATGATTTCACACTGCACAGACGTGAAAACTCCAACACTTAGGTTTTGAGACAGATACAGTCTTCTCGTGAAGGCGGGTACTCTGGCGGGTACTTTAAAGAACGACCGCCGAGAACAACAACCGAGAACAACAGAGAACGACAACGGAGCCACTAAATGTTTCCCGAAGAACAAGACCATGCCCCCAAGGGAGAAGAGACGTTTCATGTTTGGAGACTACTTGGCTTCATCGGACTTATCTGCGTAGTGCTTGCCGTTGCGTCCTTTTTAGTAGATTGGGCAGTGGTTGGACCATTAGAGGGCCGTGTTATCTAAACCCGGCTGTTGTTAGACAACCGACGAATATGCGGTCCAGTCCTCGTTTACTGAGTAAAGTATTAAGCGCGCGAAGCTGACTGGCTTGCAGCAACGCGGCGTCGCCATATCCCCGTTTCCAACTTCAGCAGCACGCAATAACACATAGCGCGCGTTGTCAGATTTTAGCCTCATCGCGCTGTTTTACCTTCTCTCTGATCCACGGAATTAGCTCCTCGCCGTAAGTTTTGGCATCCTCAAATGGATCAAAGCCTCGAATGAGCACGCCACTCACACCTAGGTCATAGTACTTGGCGATGGCTTCAGCCACCTGTTCAGGCGTGCCTACCAAGGCGGTTGAATTGCCGCTGCCCTGAGCAGCTGCGGCAATAGGCACCCACAGACGCTCGTCTTGTACTTCACCACCCTCGATTAAGCTACTCAACCGACGAGCCGTTTCCGCCTCGGGCTGCTTGGTGGACTTGCGACCACCCGCTTCGGCTTCCACACCCGCCAAAATATCCTTGGCTTTACGCCACGCAGCCTCTTCTGTGTCGCCAATAATAGGCCGGAAAGACAGGTTGTATTTCAGCTTACGGCCAAAGCCTTGCGCAGCCTGGTCTAACTGCGCCATTAGCTCGGATACCTGCTTGCGAGGTTCGCCGAACAGCGCATAGGTATCACAATGCTTTGCGCCCACGGGGATTGCCGCATCTGAAATGCCACCAAACCATAACGGCACATGGGGCGATTGCGCCGCCGCCACTTCAGAAGCTGCGCGGCTCACTTGATAGTATTTACCCTCAAAATCAAAAGGTTTATCACTGGTCCAAACCTTGCGCATCACTTCGAGATACTCATCAGTACGTTGATAGCGTTCATCGTGCGGCAGATAATCGCCATCCCGACGCTGGTCTGCATCCACCCCACCGGTAATGATGTGCAGCAGCAAGCGACCACCAATAAGATTGTCTAGCGTCGCAACCCGTCGAGCGGCTTGAGTAGGCGCGGCAAAACCAGGGCGGTGTGCTAATAGAATCTTAATCTTTTCAGTGTGATAGGCCGCATGCTGAGCAATCGCAAAGCCATCCGCTGAGCTAGAAGAATGACCAATCAGCACCGCATCAAAATCAGACGCTTCATGTACCTGCGTGAATGTACTGATGTAGTCTGCATCTACCCCACCGCCCACAATGTGCACCGTAGAAGCCGACGCAGGCGGCGTAACGCCAATCATGCCCAAAATATTAATCGGCACTTTTTCTCCCCTTTTAATACAACTGCGGCAAGCACCATGGCGTAAAAACAGAGAATTTTCAAACTGGGGACAAGAGAAATTGAAACGACTTAGCCGCACCACCTAATAGGGAGGACAATGAGGCGAAAAAATGCAAAGAAAAATTGAATAGACCTTAGCGCTAGACCGTGAAGGAGAAGGAGAAGGAGAGGGAGAAAAAGGTCATAGGGACCACTGAGAAGCTAAAGAGCTGGAAAAGCGAGACGAAAACAAGGCAAAGGAGAGGCACAAAGTAGAGGCAATAAAATGACAAAAGAGACAATGCCCCCAAATCAAACGCTTGCTCTAAACCCTAGCTCGAAACTACACACTGAACATTTCGGCATTTTTGCCTAAGACACCGGCGCTCAACCAGACCAATACTCAAGACATAAATAAGAGTCAGTCAACACCGTTGTTCATTGAAGAGGCTGCTACTGGGTCACCCACCGAGTCTGCAACAAGTTCCACAGCCTGATTTCTAGCTTCCTCCAAGGAGTCAACTATCGCCGATATAGCAGACATCTCCGCGTCGTTAAGGCGGCTGATCTTAGCGATTAATGCATCTAAACCAATACTGGAATCTTTGTTACCCAACCCCCAAGCCAACCAACCAGGTTCAACTTGAAAGAAACGGGCTAACTCGATCATTTTGCCACGAGTGGGCGTGACTTCAGCTTTCTCCCAACGCAACACCGCATTGGCTGTAACCCCTACTTCCTTAGCCAAACCACGCAGTGACAACCCCGCTGTCGCTGCGTAACTGTTTTAGTCTGGTAGAAAACAGGGTCATTGTTTGGTCGTCTTCAAGGGAAAACTGCACTGTACTCTCACTCATAACAAGTTGGCTCCTCTATTGAGGTAGTGTCTGGTGATTCAGGGCCATTTAACGAGACCCAGCAGAGGAGAGGTAACAAAAAGCGGACAAACGTGCTATGCCGGCCCTGCAAAATCTTGAGTCGTGGGCAAATGTCACCCAGCCAACGTCTGGGCAAGTGCTAAAGGCATAGCGCCTTGAACATTAGAGTCTGCGGTTTCAACAGAACAATCTAAAAATCTTTGTTCGGATTTCGCTCTGCACACTAATGGTCTACTAACATCCTTGGGCACCCTGCACACATAGATCTCACTGCCCAGCTGCAAACTTAAATGTTCTGCGCCAGCAAAGCGTGTTATCGCCCAACCGGTGCCACCCTTCATCAAATTGGGTTGCGCACGTGCATAAGCTTCGGCCATGCGGCGAAAGCGAGCACTGTCGCTTGCAAGAATGTCGGAAAAGAAACCTAGAGTGGCTGCATTTTGCTCAAAGACAAAAATTGAAATTGCACCGGTTTTAGTTGGAAAATGCAGAGTGGGTGCGGAATCAGCACCTAAGTTCAGAAAGTGTTTTGTACACTTACTCAAAAATTCATCGGCCTCAATAGAACCTTTCGTCGAATCAAAATTACCAAACATCCACAGCCTCGAGTGTACACCATTAGTTCTGTCTCTTATACACATCTGACGCTGCCGACGACT
>OJAZ01000920.1_pt1 | contig 10721 bp, 9 predicted proteins | sample 1589851 | NCBI WGS metagenome assembly OJAZ01 (sample SAMN05416792, study PRJEB24817) | seawater metagenome | isolation source: Sea water | place: Canada:Atlantic | collected 2013-07 | reverse complement strand
CCAACAATTCATTTAAAGTCATACAGCAATTTTGCATAGGACTTTGCCAACTTGATCTATTTAACGTTCCTTTCGCTTATGGCTCTAGTTGCTATAGTAAAATGGGGCAAAGGTTCACTGCGACGTTCTTTTTGGTTCAATTAGGTTTTCGACAAACGTTATTGTCTACTAATAGATGTGTAGAAAACGACTGTAAAATACAGGGGCGAAAATCGAAACAGCATTCTAAGTAATCACAACAGACAAACTTTTTTATTACGAAAACTAGCTAAGAGACAAAGTTTTTTATCATTAGGATGATTTAAGAGTCAAACTTTATTATAAATTATTACAGTTAAGAGTCAGACTTTTTTATGACTACACATCAAATACGTCCCTACGACAATAAAGTTTGAGAGTTAAAGTCCGGCCTGGGACAGCTTTTCCTTTGCCTCATTAAGTTCATTGGTAAGTCGTTGCAGTTGGGTGCCCATGTGTTCACCCTCTACACGTTGGATAGTCACGTCATAGCGTTCTTTAGTGTCAGGGTTGTTTAACCCCATTACTATGAAATTGTTGGCACCAGTTTGAATGAAGTGCTCGATGAACGCACTCGAAATGAAATGGCATAGACCGCCTTCGAGCTTCATATGAAGCTCATTGCCCTTAGTGAGAGTATCAGCAATACTAAAGTCACTCATTTCTTGTTGAACGATAATTTTGCGTAGTCGCTCGTTTTCTCTCTCAAGTGCTTCAATGCTTCTTTGTTCGCTCATAAACGCTCCGTGTTGATAGTTTCAGTGTTCGTATCGTAGAGAGCTATGCTAACGCATTATCAGATTTTGAGAGTGTTATTAGTGTTATTCCCAAGACCTTTGATTTTTAGGTAACCGTTTGTCACTATCAATAACAACTACACGGTGTGGTTTGGCATGTGACCAATCCCAGAACACCACATTTTTGTTTGTAGGAGCTGTATTAGGCACAAAGCTATTAACAATAATACCTGCAACGCTCTTGGCGATTAAATTTTTTGCCAGCTGCTGAGTAACCGGTAAAGCGCGACTTCTAGTTGGCATGAGCCAGCTGCCGCTAAGTTCAGCTGCATTTATCTCAAGGTAATCGAGGTTTTGCTGATCAGTTAAATCCACCAAATCGGTGCAATCAACTTTATAAGAACAAAAGGTCAAGGGTTGAGGTTTGTTGATGAACCCTTGTTGTGCTTCCAGCCATGCGCCTTGAAATTCCACGGAAGTATACAACGCTTTAGTGCCTTTAGGGTTGAAGCGGCCACCATGCAGCATTGCACCTTCACCGGATTCAGGAGTGAATGACCACCTGGGGTCATGCCCTCGGTAAACCAAGCCTTTGTAATGAGTAAGGTTAAGCATAACCACCCAAAGAAATAGTCTCTAGGTAGTCACGAACAGCCTGACTGTGCCCCATTTTCACAGCGGTTTCGGCGGTAATGTTGCCAAGCGCAGGGATAAGGGTGCTGCGGTACCATGCGTATGCCTGTAATTCACTTCCAGCCCACGGGGTAACGAGGTTGATGATATTAAGCATGTCTTTGAGCTTGGTTTGTGTTTTCACGTTACAACGTCTGTCAGCTCGCTTTAATGAGGCAGAGGAAATACCAATCATGCCTGCTACTTCGTCGATAGTAATATGGAGCGCCTCAGCCATTGCTGCGGGAGAAACCATGTCGTTTTCGTTGTAAACTGTATTAAGAGTAGCCATGAATCACCATTTGTCATACATTATGACGCTATTGTAAGACAAAAACTCAGACACTTCAAAATTACTTCTTTGTTCTGTGAAAAGTGAAATGGTCAGCGACATCGCTTCGCTCTGATCACGGGGTTTTCTCGACTATTTTAGATAAACCAAGACTCTATGTAAGTCTCCTTCCCCGTCACATTGTTAAATGGCTTTGTGACTAAGGCTTCTCTTTTCAAGGTAAAGCAAACTGTCAAAGTTAATCCCATAAACTCAATTTCTTCACCATGCTTGATGTTGTGCTCAACACCATCGATGACAAATGACCATTTATGCTGAACAGGATTGAGGTATCCCGCAATGTAACACCGGAAATTATCTCCTTTATGGGAAATATACGGTTTTTCATCTTTAATCATACAACCCTCTATAGTGCTTATAAAACAACCGGATTAAGGTTAAACTGACAACTTAACCTGGTTTCGACCGTCATTTTTGGCTTTGTAAAGCGCGATGTCAGCTCTTTCCACAATATGGTCAAGTGATTCATTATCTTTTTTCTGAGCCACGCCGAATGAAGCTGTAACAGCGGGGATCAGCACCCCTGTGCGAGAGCTTTTTAGTGCTGATGAAGAGAGTTTTTTTCGTATGTTTTCTGCAACCGTTTCAGCTTTATCAATGCATAGGTTTGGGCAGAGGATTGCGAACTCTTCACCGCCAAGCCTGAAAGGTGTGAGTGGCTCTTTGCACGATTCTTTTAGGAATTTACCGATGAATTTAAGCACCAAGTCGCCTGTAGAATGCCCATAGGTGTCATTAAGGGATTTGAATTTATCAATATCCATCATGATTAACGTTATATCAAGACCATCATTTTTATTTACGAAAAGCTCAAAGTTTTCCCCAAATTGCCTTCGGTTAAATAAACCTGTTAGCGGATCTGTTTTCGCGTCTTGAGACGCCTCTTCAAGCTTCTCTTTGAGCGCTTTGATTTCATTTTGCGCTTCGACCAACTCACTCTGGAATTGATTGTGTGAAGCACACATTAAGCTCGCATTCGCAGTAAGCTGAGATATGTCTGCTGCTAACTCGTCACCAACGTCCTTCTCTCCAAGGCTCGCAAGGTTCTCCAATAAAGCATCTGAGTGAGAGCAAGTTTCTTGGGACGTTATATTGATTGAGTTAGATAAACCATTAACGACGTTTGAGAAGTCTTCCTGAAGGGCTTTAAGCCGTTCTTCTCTAATATTTGCCTTATCACCAATATGATCAACAAAAAGCTTCCCTGAAAGCTCAGGCGGACACGTACCATGCTCTTTGATTGTTTCCTCAAGCTCAACTTTAAGGCCTGGGTAATCATTAGAGAAATAGCTATACCACAAAGCATAATTTATTGGATTAGGCGTTATGTTATGTTTAACCATCATAGGTAGCGCTTTGCGCAAGTAACTAGTCGCCTCCGCAGGCGTGTCTCGGAAAATCAAGTTCATCTCCTCTTGAGATCAATTAGCATTGTTAATAAATGCGCGATAAAAATTTCAATCAATGAAAATATTCGTTTGTTAAGCCAACATCATTGTGAACTATTAATTCAAAATGATAAAGTGTATTTTATAACTTTTATAATATTGAAGTCTAAATAAATTGGCGGGAGTAGTCAATCTTTTTATAATAAAAGGCGATTCAAGCATTGCTTTTGAAATGTTTGTAACGAACAAAAAAGCCCAGAAAAACTGGGCTTTTGAGGGGTGAGTGTTATTTAATAGTTGTAAGCTACACCAAAGCTGATGACGTCCGTGCCATCAAACTCTTCGTACATAAACTCAAGATCCCAATCTTTGTTCACGGAAAGCGTAGAGCCGACTCCAACACCAAATTCCCAGATATCATAACTGTCAACTTCAATGTTGCCATAAGCAGGCTGCAAGAAGAGTGAAACATCGCTTGAGACTTGATAGTCGAATCGCGTAGCAACGACGAGGTAGCGATCAATTTCAACACCAGCATCGTCCTTAACCCCAGTGCCAATGCGAATCTGTGGCATAATAGACAGCTTGCTGTAGCCGTTCTCGAACTTATAACCAGCATTTGCGGTTACCGCTCCTAGCGACAAACCACTTTCGGAGAAGTGAGAATAAGAAAGTCCGGTATTCCAACCTGCCCCTTCCCAGTCTGCAAGTGCGCTGCCTGATGCCAATGATAATGCTAAAATTACGATACTTTTTTTCCTGAGCGTTGTAATAGCTCATGACTAACATCATCCAGTCTTCTGGCGTTTCTTCAACACCGAGTGTAAGGTAAACGTCCATGGCGCTAATCGAATCGTAATGCCCACTTAATACCGCCTGAAAAAAGAACTCAACCTTTTCAATGGCGGGATGCAGTTTGATATCGACAGTCTCATTTCGCACATCAGATATTTTACCTACTTCCTCTTCCTCCGGCTTATCTTCCCGAGTGCGTTTGGATTTTTGCAGTGCAGCGACGGATACATTCATTAAGAAATCAGTGTCGATTGCGCTATCTAGCGACACGTATCCAGCATAATTCATGGGCTTGGTGAGGCTAGCGCACGGAGGTAAATCCTCGATATCTTGAACAGATGGTGTAAAACTAGGCGTCTTGGTGAATTGATTGTGAAAAAAATCAATCATTCGGTTAATCTTTTGGCTATGCTGATCTTTGATAAACTTAGCGAGCATTTCCTGAAGTTTGCGGTTACTGGATGCAAGATCTCGCATGTTGGCATCAACGTGCTTTTTGAGTTTTTTCATCAAGAGGCGTTCCATTTCTAGATCTGCCCCAACCCATTCCCGCATCTTATTCACCGCGAGGGTTTCAAACACATTGTTGATAGTGTTGATTTCTTCCAAGCAGCGCTTAGTTTGTTTGATTCTTTCGGTAATATCGACGACCACACTGAATTCATCCGCAACAATATTATGGAACATGTTTACCGTGTCAGTTATCGTATCCATTAATTCCATGACGGTTTCTTGGATGATCCCAAAGAAATATTCATAGTCATTTCGATTTCGGCCAAGTGCATGACGATAGCTGTGAATCGCACTGTCTAGATCTTCAAGTATACTTGCAAATCGACCATGGCTGCGTCGGTACCGATGTCGGTTGGTCACATGATCAAATAGATGCCGGACTTTCCCGTGCACCTGGTAAGCAAGTGAATCCTCAAGCGGATAAGCGAGGCGGTTTTTACTGAGCGCTTTTATCGCCGTTTCATTTTCGGGTGTTTCATCAATCAAGCCTTTTTGTTCATAGCATGCTGAATCAACGGTTTCGACATGGCGGCTAAGCGCCCCGATAGCGGCTTTGGAGTCTTCCTTTCTACCCATCGACCTAATCCCCTTCAGAATTAAAGTGTGGCTCTGTAGAGTCTTCCTGATTGCCGTCAAACATATTTATTTGTTGGTCAGGAGGATTATCTTGTTCGTTCACTTCTTCAGAGTATCCCTCATGACTGCGGATAAACTCAAGTTGGTCATAAAGGAGCGACCATTTTGCTGTGGCAATATACACGCTTCCAGAGCTTCCAATAGGCATAAGGTACTGCTGATCAGACAGGTATTGTATGACCGTTTGTAGCTTAACTTTGGACTCTGATGATTTGCCGCCTTTTTTGAATTTGTGCGCGATATTTTCAAGTTGTGTTGATAACGAACTTGATTCTTCTATTGCCGCAAGTAACTCAGACTCATTTAACCGAGTGCCGGCATCAATTGGACGTGAGTCACTATCGATATTTCTAACCAAACGAAGCCAAGCAATAAGCCCTTCAAGATTAACAGTGACATTATCAAATTGGCGTTGAGCAATACTTCGCTTTACCTTAGTGTCAAGCTGTGAGAAAACACAGTAAAACCCACGAGAGTCATTTGTTCTGGCAGTCTGCCTGCCAATTTTATGAAGGTAGTTATCAATCTCTTCACGGTGAGTTTCATTGCTAAGGTAATAAAACAAGTCTGGACTGAGCGTTTCGCAGATGACTTGCTGTTCTAGCATGCAATTAATCGTTTCTTCAAATCGAGTATCCATTACTCTCCCCCTTCTACATGGGATAACAGTGGGTTAGCAGCACCACCACCCTTTATATCGTTAAATCGTTGGATCCCTTGGTTTTTGACCACGTTAACTTTAATAGGAAAGTACCGCATCAATGCTGGGTTCAGGTTAGGCTGTGCACTGAACAGCGTAATATTATTTGCATCCATAAATTCAAATAGCAAGATGCTGTTACTTTCATCCAACTTACCTAATTCATCTAGCGGCCAATGGATGGTGACGTTTTCATCCTTACACAGAAAACGCGTCATTCCGCAGAACACAACGCAGACCGCGAGTGTCGATACACCTTCACTACTGGCTCCGGTTAAGTCGGCATCACATCGAATAACAACGGGTCGCGTGTTTTCAACAAGATTAATGTTGATGTCCACTAAGGAGTCAAGTGAGCTTGTGATCCCTCCCGCTTTCAAAGCAGATATGGCCGCATTAAACGCATTTAAGTAATCCTGCGTAGGCAGTTGGCTTTTACCAACCTCTCCCCATTGCTCCCACATGTAATTAAACGCCTTAAGTTCATTGAAATTCGCTATATCATGAATTTTAGATTTCAGTGTTACCCGAATATCATCAAGCGCTGGGAATTTATTGGCGGTGCTGATCGACTCTTCGAGCTTTTTAGATACGGAGTTGATTTTGCGGTTAAGTGCATCAAGACTCTGATAAAAACGAACATAGCGTTCCCCTGCCGTGCGCGTAGTTTCAATGGTGAGTTGTCGCATGTTGGGTAGGGTTTCACTCAAAAAGTCACTTAGCGCTTCAAGGCAAAGCAAATAATATTCGTCTGTCGATACATCGCACTGATGCGTGTCAACGATGTGTCGTTTTATTTCAGTCCACGTTTCGTTAAATTTGTTACTCCCATCGGTTTCGGACAGAATGTTGCCGATGCGTTTGACGTTATTACGTATTTTCCCGATTTTTTCTGAAACCTCTAGTGAATTCTGTGTGCCGATTGTTAGCAGCTCGTCGATTGTAGAGGATTGTTCAACCCCTTCTGCCGGATGCCCATAAGGGATACTTTCAACCACCCCTCTCATTTTTCCTTGGGTCGATTTTATTTTAGTTAGCTGTTCTTCGGCATTATAAATCTTAAGTGAAACTGATTGAATACTTGCTTTTAACGCATCAATTTCAGCTTTAAACTTCTCTTTCAATTTCAATAACGATGCACTTTCACTCTCTTGTTCAAGGGTGTTTTTGGCCAAGTCTTTTTCATATTCATCAAGTTTTTCCCACTGGTTCTTTTCCCATGCGCGATAATCGTTTATTTTAACGACATAACCTTTCACTTTATCCGATTTTGCTTGGGATGAGTCCATTCGAGCTTTCGCTTCTTCCTCTTTACGTGGGTCTATACCTCTTTTCTCCAATACTGCTTTGAACCCTTCCTTGAGTTCCTTTTTCCGCACTGTTAATGAGGCAGTCAGATCACTAATCTGTTTTTTTAGCACGTCAATTTTTTCTGTCAGCATGCTCTCTTCAGCTGAGAGGTTAGACTTGGTTTGAAATTCATTTTCACGATGAGCTTGTTCCATCTGTGCGAGTTGCTCTTTGGTGGAAGCTTTAAATTCAACAATAACTTTATCGATTTTAGCAAGCTGGATCTCAGCTTCTTTTACCCGCAATTTAATGGCTTCAGAAAAGTCATTAATAAAGTTAACTCGTCGCAATTTAACTTGCTCTTTGTTTTTTCTTTCTGCCGCCACCTTACTTTTGGAATCAAGTGTCCTTAGCTCAGCTTCATTGAAGGACTTGTTTTCAATCCTTATTTTGGTATCTAAACTTTTTACATCCGCTTCAAGGTTGCTGATATCTCGCTCAATTGCCGTTTTTCGCTGTACTAGAACCTCATTTTTTTGGGCGTATTCGGGCACGTCTAGATTATCTAGATCCAGCGCAACCCCCATGAAAGTTTTACTGTCATCAATTAGCTGTGGCGAAAGGGCTTTTGATGCCAATACATCAGGGTGAAGCGTCTTTCCTAATGACGTGTTCCAATCTGGCACGTTCGTGTTTAAGAAAGCACGTAGTGAGTTGTCTTGAGGTGATATCAGCGCTAGTAATCGTTCGCGTTCAACCCGTTTTTCAGATAACAATGTGCCTTTCATCCCGCGCTGTTTGAGCAAGCTGTCTCTTTGCTCTTTAATTTCATTCTCGTTTACGAGGGCTTGTTCTTGTACTTTTAATAAGAGTATTAGCTTTTCGTCAATATCGCTGATAAGTGAGTCTGTCTCAGCTAGCGTTGCGGCTTCCAATTTGGTGTAAGATGATGCTAATGCTTTTTGAGTGGTGCATTGGCTTTGCTGTTCTCGCAGCGCATCCAATTCTCCTTCCCGCGATACGACAAACATATCTTTTCTATGATGGTAATCGTTAAGCCTCGCTTCACGTTCTGAATGCGCTTTATCCCGAAAATATTGGATGTCATTTCTAACCCCACTGATGCGATCGTTCACTTTACCGACTTCTTTGTGGTATTGAGCGTCTGCCTTGTCTATTTTTGCTTGATGCTCGTACTGCTCTTGCTTGGCAAGGTTGAGTAATTGCTCGTAATGATCGCTGTCTTTTTGGGCTTGTACTACATATTCTTCAAGGCATTCGTACTGGGCTATTTTAAGGGCAATTTCTTCCTTGTTATCCCATGTGTCCCGTTCATCTTGAATGGAGTCAATGACCCTGTTTAGGGATGTTACTTTATTATTCAATAAATTAAGCGACTGTGTTGCATGATCTATTGATTTTTCCTCGTGAGATTGTGCGTTTGATAAATCGATTTTAAGCTTCTCTCGAAGGGTTTTGTCCGTCTTGGTTTGCTCATTAATTTCATCGCTAAAGCGATTAAGGTGTGCGTATACTGCGAGCACGATTGACCATGACGATTTGAGGTCTTCGTTACTTTCAATAGCATCTCGAAATTCTTTCTCATGTGATTGAAGATTAATAAGAACCTGTAGGCTGTCTACATGTTCTTTGTCATCTCGGTGGAACGGTGAGTCGCCAATTTCGATTTGATCTGCCAAAAAGGAATCCACAACCATCGACTTAAAATTAGAAAGTAGCTTGTCTTTTTTAATAAGTACAGCTGACAACGCTTCAATGTGTTTCATTTCAACATTTTGAGCACATAATGAATAACGAGATGCCGCCATCATTAATCCATGGCCTTGTTGTCTACGCGCTCTCGTTCTGCTTTTGTCATTTTGAATTACAGCGCGATAGTCAACGCTTGTTGTTAACTGCACACTCACTTCGTGATTTTGTTGCACAATGTCGCGCAACCAGTCTTTTGCAGATATGTCTGGGGTCAGTAGTTCGAATGTTTCTTTTTTGAAGATCGTATCATTCGCAGCCCCTGTAATGAAACGATAGGAAATGCTATCGCCATTCCGATAAATAACTGAGCAAAGATCTTTGCCGTCTTTCGTATACTGAAAAACAATCATGGAGTGTTTGTTTGGCAGGTAATACCCTTGAAAATGCGTCTTCTCTCCTGTTCTGGTGACCATTTTATTAGGTTCAATGCCATAAAAAACAGGGATGAGGCTTAGTAATGTTGTTTTGCCAGACGCATTACTTCCCGCAATATTCGTGTGCCCAAAGCAATCAAGTTCGGTCAGCTTCGATTTAAACACCGAGTTACACAGAAAAATTTTCTTTAATCCATTAGTCATATTCATATTCATATTCATATTCTTTCTTAAATTTCGATGAGAAATATTATCATAATGACAAAAAGAAATCTAGTGTATTGTAGATGGCTTGTTAATAAAAATCTTGTTATTTATCATAATAATTCACAGTGAACGAATATTGTTAAGAGTGATTGCTTTGTGAATTTCAAGGTCGGCTATATGGACATCTTCCTATTCTAAAGGAGAATTGAGGGTCTTATAAATTCAATATTTAGACAGGATTATAGAGTGTTTGATTCACCTTATTTTAAAATGATAGATGCGCGGTTCTTAAATAGTGCTTATTCACTTCACGGAATAATGTGCTTTCTGTTATTATGTTGGTGTAATTGCATTGAGGGCTGGTTGGTGGTAGAAGACATTGGTGAGGTAATACCGTTTGCGAAAAAGTCGCTTTCATCAAGCGCGGAACGCAAAGTTCAAAATAACAGTGAAGTCGTCATTACGCTTAAAGCTATTTGGCCAGAACCTAAATGGATTGAGATGCTTGATGATGGCGTTGAGCATAAAGTCATTGCCACGATCTACGGTATATACCACTCATTGGTGAAAAAGCCTCATCGCAGAAAATTATGTATTTGCGGGATATGGACTTCTGACGACATGTGGGACAAAGCGTTTGTTGAGGTAGTTGGTTTGATAAGGTCTGGGTGTGAAAACGCGGTTTCCATGAAGGATATAGAGCGCCTTAAGGTTGCCTTTAAAGAGAAGTATCCAGAGGACACGAACACGCACTACAAGCAGTATGCAGCCGGAGTAATGACAAAGCGTAGCTTTCGAAGGGTGTTTCATGGTGATGACTACTCTGAGCGTTACACGCGCCTTCTCCCCTATTTGGACTTCCCTGCTACAGTTAATCCAAAGAAGATTAAGTTGTTCCCTATTCAATTCAAAGAGCGAAACGATCCATCAGTGTTGTATTACCGCTTATGTGAGGTGAATAAGCGTAGTTACAGCTTTATGAAGGAGCTGAACGGAAAAGAAAACAGGTTTTCGTCTTATGCTTGTGCTGCGGACTTTTTAAATAGTGACCTGGTGGGAACGTTCTCTGTTAAACCCAAATCCAACGAAAAGCCCTACAATCCCAAAAAGCCTACGGGGAAGCTCAGAAGTGTCGGTGAACATTACCAAAGAGCACCTGAAGAACTAATGTCACACTTCGGCTTCAGAGGGATTCAATTTGGGAACTACCTACCTAATAAAGAGCGTGTTAGCTTTGTGAGTAATACGCACTATGCATTAACGATG
>OJAZ01000918.1_pt1 | contig 10750 bp, 8 predicted proteins | sample 1589851 | NCBI WGS metagenome assembly OJAZ01 (sample SAMN05416792, study PRJEB24817) | seawater metagenome | isolation source: Sea water | place: Canada:Atlantic | collected 2013-07 | reverse complement strand
CTCAAACTGAAATTGCTCAAGCACTCTGAATCGAGCATTTTGAATGATTACGGGTGTAACACTATCGATTTAAACTTTCAGTCATCACAGGGTATTAGTTAAATGAGCACAGTCGTTGATCAAGAAGGGAATAACAAACAACAAACCGTTGCGGTTATCGGTGCTGGAATTATCGGTATAAACTGTGCGTTAGAATTACAAAGCTTAGGCTATCAAGTGACCTTACTTGATAAAGAAGGCATTGGTTTAGGGTGCTCTAAAGCTAATGCTGGTCATTTTGCTACTGAACAAGTCTTTCCACTTGCTGAGTTTTCATTGTTATGGCAAATGCCAAAATTACTGTTTGATCCGCTTGGGCCTGTCGCTTTATCTGCCAAGCACTTCATCAAAGCCATTCCGTGGTTTATGCAGTTTTTTAATAATATGCGCCCAACACTACGTAACAAAAACAAGAAAGCCCTACAAGCACTCAACAAAAATGCCATCCACCATTATACAGCACTACTGAAAGCTGCTGAGGCCGAGCATTTAATTAGCTTAGATGGTTCGTTACTAGTCTTTGAAACCAATGACCGAACTAAAGTTGAGCTTATGTATCAGCATTATTTAGCTGCGGGCATTGCGGTAAAGCTTTTAGATAAAAGGCAAACCCTTGAGTTAGAGCCCAACTTAAGTAACAACATCAACTACTCACTCTATTTTACTGATGTTGCCCATACCATTGACCCGCTAGCACTGAGCAAAACATTGGCTGAGTTTGCTATGTGTAAAGGCATGACCTTTCAACAAACAGCCGTAACTTCTGTCACTCAGACACAGTCTGGAGTCACCGTAGAGATAGATGAACAACATTTACATGTTGATCACTGCGTTATTGCATGTGGCGCGTGGTCAAAAAAGTTACTCAATGGCTTAAACTATCATTTACCTATCGAAGCTGAGCGAGGATATAGTTTGAGTTTACCCACTTCAGCAGCAGCCAGCGCCCTTTTGTCTCGGCCCATTGCTTCTGCCGAACGTCGCTTTATTATTACGCCGATGGGTAAAACATTAAGGTTAGCAGGTACTGTTGAATACGCGGGGCTGAACGCTCCGGCAAATTATAAGCGTGCTGAAATGTTAAAAGGTAATGCCGCTTATATTTTAAAGAGATTGCCTGAAAATGAAGAGAAGCAAGAAGCTTGGATGGGGTGTCGTCCATCACTACCTGACTCTTTACCCGTAATTTGCCAAGCGCCAAATCATGATAAAATCTTCTTTGCTCTTGGGCACCAACACTTAGGGTTAACACAAGGAGCAATAACGGGGAAACTTATCGGTCAGTTAGTGACAGGGCATTTACCTGAAATTAATATAGAACCTTTTTGCATCAGTCGCTTTAACTAAGCGGTGTTGAATAAGTTAACTCTAATCAAAAAAAGGCATTGTGGTAAATAACCACCCTGCCTTACTAATATTAGCTTTATGCTTTGGTGAATTTTGTTATTTTAATTGATATACAGTTAACTGGGTATTGCTAGCCCCAATCAAGTAATCGTTGCTGACCTTCTATTTTCAAAATCTCAGTGATATCTTGCGACATTTCAATAACACCTTTGTAAGTGCCTTCTTTATCTCTAATAGCAAAGTAACGAATATGAATTTTCTTATCTTTAAAGTTAATCCAAAATTCAGCCTTATCTTGGGTACCCTTTTTAAATTCTTCAAGAATTTTCAAAACGTGATCGACTGACTTAGGTGGGTGACAGAACTTAACTTCCCGACCAATAATACCAGCAGAGCGAGGGAACACACGGTTATCACCGCGATTGTAAAAAACTACGATATCATTTTCATCAACATAGGTAAGATCTATTGGCATAAACTGCAACATCAGGTTTAACTGCTCTGTCGAAATATAGCCTTCATCAAGGCGAATACGATCGTCGGTTGAAAAAGGTAAACGGCGTTTACGCCTATCTTCGCCAGGATGCACGTACTCTTCTGCTGGGTAAGGTACTGGCTCTTTAGCTAACATCCAACCAATCTCCATATCCCCTTCTCGCATCTCTTGCCAATCTTCTTCACTTAATAATTCAAGGGCATTTGGAAAAAGTCTGTACTCTTCTATCTCCATTAGGTGAAATAATTCACGGTCTATACGTTTGACAATTCTGGTGACTTTATTAAGTGACTTTGCTTCTATACAGCCCCTTATTTCACGGAATAAATCTCGTATTTCATCGTGAAATGCCCACATTCCTTGGCTAGGTCCTGTCCAACCATGTTTCTCCAAATATGGGAAAAGCTGGTTTTCTTTTCGAGTAAAGCGCTTTTCAACACCAGATAGTTGATTAAATACATTAAAAAATAATTCAAAATCAACTTGCGCATCTATTGCACATATCTCTGAAAGTAAAGATTGAACCAACAGATTTTCTTCAAAGTAAACTTTTACAGGATGTCCATCAGGTAAAGCAGTTACATATTCTGGCCAAGAACTCATCACTAGACTCTATTAAAAATAAAACAGCATTTTTACAAATTCAAAATATTCATGTTTAGGCATAGATCATAACTTTTCTAATTAGTTGTTATAAAGTAAACAAGCCAGTACTGAGTTGATCAGATCATCAAATAAATTCAAATCATAGTCAGCTACCTTCAAGTTGAGTATTGAAAAGTAACCCCTTTCCTACTTTACACAACTATAATCACCAGCTAACCTTAGGTGTAATTTTGTACTATAAGTTATTGTTGTTAGATTCTTACAAGGACTGGTTATGCTGAATAATAAGATTGTTACCGCCGTTAGCCTTGCTTGCGTACTTGCCGCTGGGCAAAGTGCGTTAGCTTCACAAACAACCGAAGCGGATAAAAAATATTCGCCTCGTGCGAATAATACGCAACCTAATAATGTGTATTGGGGCGATTCTCATCTTCATACCGGTCTATCACTTGATGCTGGCTTATTTGGTAATACCGTTAGTATTGATGATGCCTATCGCTTAGCCCGAGGCGAACAAATTAACTCCGCGAAAGGTATTCCAGTAAAACTTGCACGCCCGCTAGATTGGTTAATTGTGACTGACCATTCAGATTTAATGGGTATTGCCACTGATATTCAAAATGGTACCGATAATATTTTAGCCATACCCAAGGCTAAAGAATGGCATGAAGGGTTTAAAAAAGGTGGTAAAGCCGCTGGCGAAGCTGCTTTTGATTTAATCGGTAACTTTGCTCAAATGACGTTACCTAAGCAACTGGTGAAAGAATACAGCCCTGGCTCTGCAGTATTTAACCGTATTTGGAAAACCATAGTCAATGCCGCAGAAGAGCATAATGAGCCAGGCCTATTTACTGCTTTTATCGGTTTTGAATGGACCTCTGTGCCTAAAGGTTTCAACTTACATCGAAATGTTATTCTTCGTGATAATGCCGATTTAGCTTTAAAAGTTGAGCCTTTAACAACACAACCACCACTCGGTAGTACTGATCCGTTAGCGCTATATCAATGGTTAGAAGATTATGAAAAAAATACTGGCGGTAGAGCTTTTGCATTTTCACATAACGGTAACTTATCAAATGGTTGGATGTTTCCTACCGAAGGAACTTATGCTGGTGGCACCGTTGATAAAAATTATGTAAAACTCCGCGCTAAATGGGAACCGCATTACGAAATTACCCAAATAAAAGGTGATGGTGAAGCACACCCTTATTTATCACCTGAAGATGAATTTGCTGATTATGAAACCTGGGATGTGGGTAATTTAGATATTTCCCAAAAGAAACAACCTGAAATGCTTAAAGGCGAATATGCCCGTGAAGCACTTAAACAAGGGTTACTATTGGAGAAAAAATTAGGCTATAACCCCTATAAATTTGGTTTTGGTGGTGCAACAGACAGCCATACCTCATTAGCAACTGCTGACGAAGATAACTTCTTTGGTAAATCTACCAGTGTTGAACCTTCAAAAGATCGTATTAACCACCCATTTGTTTCATCTGATTTAGGTGCATTTGAGGGTTACAAGTTAGTTTCTTCAGGTTATACCGGTATTTGGGCACATGAAAATACCCGTGGCGCATTATTTGATGCCATGGAGCGTAAAGAAACTTACGGTACCACGGGCCCTCGCATGACAGTTCGATTCTTTGGTGGTTGGGATTATAACAAACAAGATTTACAAGCCAATGATCCGGCAAAAGTAGGCTACGCGAAAGGTGTACCAATGGGCGGTGATATTGTTAAGCAAAAATCTAACAAAGCGCCTTCTTTTATGGTTTATGCTATGAGAGATCCGAAAAGCGCTTACCTTGATCGTATTCAAGTCATCAAAGGCTGGTTAGATAAATCAGGTAAATTACATGAGCGTATTTATGATGTTGCTGTTTCTGATGGGCGTAAAATTGACAGCTCAGGCCGTACTAAAAAGGCAGTAGGTAACACCGTTGATTTAAATACGGCGACTTGGACAAATAGCATTGGTGATGCACAGTTATCTACAGTATGGACCGATCCTGACTTTGATAAAAATGAGTCGGCATTCTACTACACCCGTGTTATCGAAATCCCAACACCGCGATGGGTGTTATACGATAAAGTAAGGTTAGGTGCTGTATTACCTAAAGAAGCAGAACTTGTTGGTCAAGAACGCGCTTATTCTTCGCCAATTTGGTATTCAGCTAAATAAGAATCAAGCTCTGTGAGTGTGATAACTCCCAGAGCTTTCATCCAATCACTGACAATAGACCATTAATTTTTATTATTTTACATCTACTTTATATTACTACTCATACTATGCTTAAAAAACTGATTACCGAACCACTGGTTCACTTCCTCGTTATTGCTATTTTGTTATTTATTATCTTTGAACAACTTAATGCACAAGATGACAACCCGAATACAATTACCATCAGCCAAGGGCGAATAGAACAAATTAAACAAAACTTTTTAACTCGCTGGAACCGTGCCCCCTTAGCAAAAGAGTTAGAAAATGCAACACTCCACTACGCGGTTAATGAGATGTATATTCGTGAAGCACGCGCATTAAATATGGATAGGGGTGATAAAGTAATTGATAGACGTTTAAGACAAAAAATAGAGTTTTTGATTGAAGATCTTGTTACGACTAAAGAGCCAAACAATACAGAGTTAATACAATTTTATCAGCAACATATTGAGAACTATCAAACCCAGCCAGTGCTAAGTTTTCAACAAATTCATTTATCCATTGATGGTGATCACGATGAATTACAACAAAAAATTGTTCTGCAGCAACTATCAATCAAACAAGGTAAAACACCACAAGGTGACCTGAAATTCCTCCCTTACCAAGTAACCAACAAAGATCCTGTGCAAATAGATAGATTATTTGGCAAAAATTTTAGCAAACAATTAATCCATGCTCCTTTATCTTCATGGTCTGGGCCTATCGAATCTTCACATGGCGTACACTTTGTTTTAATCGAACAAAGAAGCCCTTCGGTCAATAAAGCTTTTGAATCAATAAAATCAACGGTATTATCGGATTGGCAATATAAAAACTTACAAAGCGCCAAAGCAAGCTTTGAGGAACGCCTACTAAAAAGTTATACCATAGCGCAAGAACCTGCAGCTAAGGCGGAGTGATTTGATGATCTTTGCTATGCAGGTAGAAATAAAAAGGCTATTACGTTTTACGTTGCTGTTACCACTTTTGACTTTCTTTTGCAGCCAAGTACTCGCTGATGACATGAGGCCGGCCTCACTAACAATTACCGCAACTAGTGACACAGATTTTGACGTGGTTTGGAAAGTACCACTTCGCAATGGTAAAAAAGAAAAAATTAGCTTTGTATTACCTAAGAATAGTCAGCAGTTAGGTTTAACAAGAAAACATGTCGTTAATAATGCTTATATCGAATATAGCCGATTTCATCGAGCGGCCGGGTTATCAGGAATGATGCTCAGCATTGACGGCATTGAAAGATCAAAGGGCGATATACTCGTTCGAATAATAGCAGTGAATAAAGACACCCTAACAACCATACTCAATGTAGATACTCCTGAATACTTGATAAAAAAAGTGGTCTCACTAAGTACCTTTGATACTGCGATTACCTATATAGAAATTGGTATAGAACACATTCTAATTGGTTTAGACCACTTATTATTTGTTGCTTGTTTGGTGTATATCTCAGGTACGCGAAAAAAACTACTCTATACCATTACGGGTTTTACCATAGCTCATTCAATCACACTATTTTTGTCAGCAACAAATGTCATGGTTATCCCAATCGAGCCAGTAGAAGCGGTTATCGCATTAAGTATTATTTTTTTAGCCTGGGAGATAGCCAAAAACAAACAGCACAGTTTAAGCTTACGCTATCCGGTCTTGGTCTCATCGAGTTTTGGCTTACTTCATGGATTTGGTTTTGCGGCAGTACTGAGTGATATAGGGCTACCCGAAACGGAAAAATCATTAGCATTATTGAGCTTTAATATCGGCGTAGAATTAGGTCAGTTAATTTTTGTTTTGGCGCTATTTTTATTGGTTAAGTTCGCATCAGTACTTTATAAATGGCTACAACATAAGCCATTTACCTTACCCATGCTGCGTTTACCAATTAGTTACCTTTGCGGTATCACAGCAACCTTTTGGCTAATTGAACGATTTGCGGCCTTTTAACAATCGGCTTTATCAACTAAGTAAACAAGTAACGGGCTATCTGATTTATTTTTTAACACATTAGCTCAAGAAAATGTAACCAATAAAACCAAGCCAACTAACACCTAATAGTATCCAAGGTAAGTAATTGCTACTTTGAGTTTCGGTCAGCTCAGTGGTGTCTTCTGTGAGCAGCTGTTTTTGCTTTACTTGCTGTTTACGGTCTTTATCTCGTTCACGTGACTTTTTACTTTGCTGTTTTTTATATTCTGCAATACCTTTTTCTATCCCTTGGGCAATGAGCTTAGTTTGCTCTTTTGTTTGCCCTTTTTTTTGTGTGCCTTTGGCAACTTTGAGCGCTTGCTCTTGAGTTTCTTGTGATACTTTATTATTCATAGATAAAATCTCTTATAACGTAACTAAAATGGTTAAAAGGTGCCGCTGAAATTAATGCCGTAATGCCCACTTTTAGCTGTAGGTGAAATAGTAATACCTGAGTAGGGTTCAGTGAAATATAGGCCTGAAATGATACCTATAGCAGCCCCCGCTAGAACATCTTCTAGATAGTGTTTATCGCTTTCAACTCGACTATAACCCACAAAGGTCGCACCGATATAAGCAGGAATACCCCACTTCCAGCCATAACGTTGTTGAATAAAGGTTGCTGCAGCAAAACTATCAGCCGTATGACCTGACGGAAAAGAGTCATCGCCAGAGTCGTCTGGTCTGTCTTTATCAACGCCATACTTTAATCCTTCCACTGCCACACGAGAGACAACGCCTGTTTTTATAAGCTGCCAGCTGCCTTCATAATCATCTTCTATCACTAACGTTGCGCCTAGGGCCGTTGCAGGTAAAAGCAAGTGGATGATGTCTCCTGATTTTTCTAAAGAAGACTTTGCAAGTACGGGAACTGCAACCAGTAATAAAAATATAAATGAAAGTGTTTTCACCAAGCTAACTCATAAAATAACAAATCGTGGCCGTCTTTATACCTAGCAAAATCAATAATTGCAAAGATGATTTGACTGGGGATGACGAGTCAGGAGTGTAATTCACAAAAGACCATGCATAACTATTGTTTGTTTTCCCCCTCAACGAATAGAGATATGTAACGGTAGAGTAACAATGACCTCGTCGAGTAAACCCTACCGTTAAACGTATCTAGGTTGACATTTTATTAACATACGCGAAAATGTCAGGGTTCAAAGTGGTACCGTTAACTATAAGCGAATAATTAATATTTAAAAAAGTAATGAAGCAATCCCGACATCTTAGTTGATACATCAACACTTAGATGCTTTTTTAATGTCGCTATAAACCGTATTACTAATTAATTTAAAAAGAGAGTTATTCTATGAAAAAAACTTTGATAGCCATTGCCTTAGCAACTACCGTTATTGGCGGTTGTGGCATGTTTGACGCGAGTAAAGACAACAATAATAAAAGTACTATGGCCAGTAAAGCCGAACTAGGAAGCTTCGGTGTTGATTTAAGCGCCCGTAATGAAGTAGTAAAACCTGGTGATGACTTCTTTATGTATGCTAGTGGTACTTGGTATGACCATTATATAATGCCTGCTGATAAAACACGTTTTGGTGCTTTTACGGGTTTAGCTGAGCGAAGCGAAACACAAGTAAAAGAAATTATTGACGACATTACTAGCCGTACTGATTTAAACGCTGATGAACAATTAGTGGCTGATTTTTATCAAGCCTATATGGACACTGAAACCGTTAATAAATTAGGCATCAGCCCGATCCGATCGACTTTAGACCAAATTAGCGCAGTAAAAAATACTGAAGACTTAACCAAAATATTTGGTGAAGCATGGTTAACAGGTGCTAAGTCTCCGATTGGCGGTTATATGTGGTTTAACCGTTTAAACCCAAATCAATATGAAATGTCTGTTGGTGCTGGTGGTTTAGGTCTTCCTGATCGTTCTTACTACTTAGAAGAAAGTGAACGATTTGAGAAAACACGGAATGCCTATGTAGAACATATCGTTACTATGTTGAGTTTTGCTGGCATTGAAAACGGTCAAGTACGTGCTGAACAAATTTTAGCGCTAGAAACTAAAATTGCTCAAGGTCATTGGCCACGTGAGAAAAAACGTAATCGCGACCTAACCTTAAACCAAGTACAACGTACCGAATTAGCTAAACAATACCCAGATTTTGACTGGGATACTTACTTCGCTCAATCTGGCTACAAAGTGCCACAGCTTAATATTTCTCAGCCTGAACCAGTTAAAGCAATGATCGCTTTGGTTAATTCAGAGCCATTATCGATTTGGCAAGACTATTTAACCTTCCATACTATTAGTGGTAATGCCGATTTATTATCTGAAGATATTTATGCGGCTAACTTTGCTTTTTATGGCAAAGAGTTAAGTGGTCAGCAAGAGCCTCGTCCACGTTGGAAGCGCGCTATCGGCGAAATGTCTGATACTGAATCTTTAGGTTTTGCTATTGGTAAAGTGTATGTCGCCCGTTTCTTCCCTGAAAGTTCAAAACTACAAATGGCTCAACTCGTTGAAAACTTACGTACCGCACTTGGCCAACGTATCGACGGACTTGATTGGATGGGCGAAGAAACCAAAGTTAACGCTCATGCTAAGCTTGCCGCATTTAATCCTAAAATTGGTTACCCTGATGTATGGCAGGAGTTTGATGGCGTAACCATTTCTAAAAATGACTTGGTTGGTAACATCAAACATCTTCGTCAATTTTTTAATGCTGATAGCGTTGCCAAAGAGTTAAAGAAAACCGACCGTAATCGCTGGGGTATGACACCACAACGTGTAAACGCTTATTACAACAGTTCATTTAATGAAATTGTATTTCCTGCAGCAATTTTACAACCACCATTTTTCGATCCAAATGCCGATGCCGCTGTTAATTACGGTGCAATTGGTGCAGTAATTGGTCATGAAATGGGTCACGGTTTTGATGATCAAGGTTCAAAGTCAGATGCTAATGGTATTCAACGTAACTGGTGGACTGATGAAGACCGTGATGCTTTTGATGCTAAAGCAGACCAACTCGTTGCACAATACAATAAATATGAGCCTATTCCTGATAACTTTGTTAACGGCCGCAATAGCTTAGGCGAAAATATTGGTGATGTAGGCGGTTTATCTATGGCTTACCATGCTTACCGATTAAGCTTAAATGGCAAAGAAGCACCAGTTATTAACGGTGTTACCGGTGATCAACGTTTTTTCTTAGCTTGGGCACAAGTATGGAAAGAAAAACGCACTGAAAAAAGTATGTTAAACCAGCTTCGTGGTGGTACGCATGCGCCAGGTCGTTTTCGTGCTCAAGCACCGCGTAACCATGATGCATGGTACAAAGCGTTTGACGTAAAACCAGGTGATGCTTTGTATTTAGCAGAAGATGAACGCGTTCGTATTTGGTAGTAATACCAATCGTATTAGTTTACTGATTACTTAGCGAGAATTAAGAGAATAAACAAAAATGCCAGTCAGTTACCTGACTGGCATTTTTTATTGCTCGCTATGCTCTATAAAACAGATTTATTAAAAATAATATTGTATTCGAATAATTAATTTTTATTCCTATTTAACCTGAACTCTGGATAAGCAGCACTTGCTCAACATTCCTCTTCATCCAATTCTCAGCGTTAAAACGTCGATAAATAGCCAGCTATTCATAAACGTTTTGCCTTGATAATTGAATAAAATGAAACATTGATAAAGCGTATAACTACTTTAATTTTATTACTTTTCATACGTAACAACCTAAGTTGTTGATTTTACTTAATCATCAAGCACTCATTATCCAGAGTTCAGGTTATTTAAGAAGAATCAAATGAAAATAAATGTTCAAAAACAAGGCGCTTGATTGAGAACCGCTGGCTATTGTGATTGAAAGCAACGACGTTAGTGGATATCTGTACCAATTCCATCAAATTTATTCCCACCTCAGAGCTATGTCAGAAGAGTTATAACAAACAAAATTTGTATAAGTATATCCATTCTATATTTAACAAATTTGTGCAGATATTGCTTTTCTGACAAGCTCCCATGGGCGAGTTTAAAAGACTTACATGCTGTGTTATTGATTTTGATAAGGGAATAACCATTCTCTTCAATCAAT
>OJAZ01000916.1_pt1 | contig 10777 bp, 14 predicted proteins | sample 1589851 | NCBI WGS metagenome assembly OJAZ01 (sample SAMN05416792, study PRJEB24817) | seawater metagenome | isolation source: Sea water | place: Canada:Atlantic | collected 2013-07 | reverse complement strand
TGATCATGAGAACTTTAGCCGCTAAAATTTTAGCGCGGAGGCTTTTTGGTAGAGCTGGGCCTGAATCGCTTTCGTATCCCTAAGAGCAGCCAGAATGACGCTTTCGAGTCTGGCTGAGCTGTGACCCTCAAGTTCCAGCTTCTCGTCATTGGTGAGCCACATTTTCAGCAAGCCACCAATTCGGCCTAAATCGGCATTGATCTTCACCAGCTCCATTACTGCTTCCTTGTCAGCTATTCCTGTCACTGGCGTACCCATTCCGACATTTCGTAAATAGGCGGAAGCGCTAAGGCCCGCGGACTTTGCTTTATTCACAATGTCATCTTTTTCATCAGGCAACACCCATACCTTAATGGGTGTGGTGCCTTTTCGAGTTGGCGATCCAGTCATCATTATCTCTTTCGGCGGTAGCCTTTGCCTCGCAGAGCAGGACCCGTTGAGCACTTGTGCGAATAAGGATTGTGAAGTGGTGCGCCGGGCTTGTCCCGGTGGGCCTACGTCACCTGTCCTGCCCTAATAAAAAACACTTTTAAAACGATTTATAGTGCGATCGTATCGCTTTTTATTTGCTGTTTTAAAGCCAATATAAGAGATTTTTTATTGGCTTAGTAATTTGGCGAAAGTGGGGGTAATTAATGATGCTGGAAATCGCTGTAAAAGCATTTGGAAGGGTGAAACTAGTGGTCTAGAAGCAGAGTAAAAGCGTTGTGGCAGCGTTTCTGGCGAGGTAATCCTTGTAGGCTTATTTGAGTTTGGCTTTTCTTTCACGCTGCTTTCGCAGCTTGTTCTTGGCCCAAAGTCCATCCCTTTGCATCTCTCGTCGCAGATCTTCAATTTCTTCTTGTGTCAGTTTTCTGGGGCCTTGATCTGATCCTGATGCTGGATTTGACGTCATGTCTTTCTCTTTTCGTCGTGTGTTCAAAAACCTTTAGCCGCTAAAGGCACCCTGTGCGATCAATATCGCTCTGTATTCATACTAGAAAGGCTGTTTGTCTTTGTTGGCTTTTCGAAGTCGTAGCCTTTCTTGCACCCACTTGATGTCCTGCTTTGTCTCTTCCCGAAGTTCCTGGATTTCCTGCTCGGTAAGCCGTCTAGGTCCATGGTCAGGACGATATGGTGGTCTGTCGTTCATTTTTCCCTCCGCTACAGTGGTATTTGGCAGCACTCATTTTAGCCGCTAAAGGTGGGAATGTGTCAGCTGCGCTGACGGTCTGACGCCAAGATTGGAGCATTTTCGGGATTCCCTTGGCTGTCTTACAAGAACTCCGAGCGTTAGTCACCCTGGCAGCTTTTGTGATTGCTAGTCTTCCGGAAAGCACTTACGTGCGAATGGCAGAATCTGGTGTGGAAGCTGCGGTTGATTTATGCGTTGACGGGTTTTCCACATTTTCAGCCGTACCACTACAGGTAAGATCTTTTTATATAGGAAAGACGTACAGGAAAGTACAGGGCAACCGCTGAAACCTGCACTGCTACTGGACTCAGAGGGGATGGGTGAGAGTGAATATGCGCAGAAATGAGAGTGAATATGCGCATGATGAGAGTAAACATGCGCAGCTGTCCGCCCAAAAATGAGAGTAAACATGCGTGTATAACTTTTCGTATCCACAGGGTTATCTACACACGCTTCTTATCCCCGGAGAGATAGCTGCTTGCGGCTCACCTGCGGGGCGCACGGTTTCAACAGCAATCCCTTTTTTGTCGGTGTGGCGTCCAGTCCCGGCCAGACGGTCTTAACTTTGGTTAACCCTTCCCGAAAGTTACTTTTAAAATCTTGCAGGCCTCGGGTCGTGTCTGGGTAGCCTGTTCCAAACTGGGCCTTTAAATCGGGCCAGTGAATGCAGGTTTCCCGTTTCAGGTAACTAACCCGATGGGTGGCCCATAAATATACATCTAGGCCCATAGGGGAGCGTTTAATAAAGCGAATAAGCCGCATGTCAAGTGGCACCGGTTTTTTGGTAACCATATCAAAGAACTTGGGCGACAATTCGACCCATGAATTAAATGACAGGTCTTGCTCTGGCTTATTTTTCGTTCTCCACCAAATACATGATTCGTTGGATACTCGCCCCCCTGTATCTCTCTCTACCATATACTCGGTGTCTTCGCTGAACTCTATGTAAGTTACGCTGATAGTGGTTTTGAACAACCGATTCATCTGTTCACGAAAAGGGTTTATCGATCCGTTTTCACCTCCTGATACTTTCAGCCCCAGATTTAACATGAATCGGCGCAAGGAAGGGCCTAGATCAAGCGTACGGGCCTCCTGTTCGCTGATATCCCCCCTATCCAGCCGAGATTTGTTCCTGGATGCCTGAGTGGTAATCCAGATTAAGATCAAGCGGGCATAGCATCCAAAGGGCAGGCCTACCGATGACGGGGCAAGCATGGTGAGTGTTAGGTTTCCATTGGTGCGTACCCATTCGTTCGACTTAGGTTCGCTATGAGGGATTGTGGCTTGGATAAGCAGCCTGGAGGTAAAACACAACTCACCAGCCTCTTGGGCACTTTTCTCTTGGATGGATACTAGCTGCTGAATTTTCCTTTGTATTTCGTATCTCTTTTCCCCAATTTTTTTGGGCTTTGACCGGTCTTTCCCTGTGTTCATGATTCGTCAATAAGCTCTGCAACATCGCTAGCTTTAAAGTAAACGCGGCGACCAACCTTCCTTTTTGCGGAGTTCCATTTGTTGGCAAATTCTGATTGACTGCGTAACGAAATTCTTAGTCCATCAGGGCTTCGCTTTAGCAGATCTGATAAGTCGGTAAGTGATAGCAGTGGTCCGTAACGTTTTAAAAGCTGCTCTTCTGTGGTCATATTTGGCCCCTTGGTTGTTTCGCCAAAAACGTTATGATTTCGCTTGGCTTATCTAGGCATCATTAAAACCAGGGAGAGGAAATGCACAAAGACGCAAAAAATATGGATTACGTGTCAATTGATACTGAAAGAGAGAAGAGGGTGGGGCGGCCTTCCAGGAGCGATGCAGATAGAATGAAAACCATCGCCTGGTATCACGCCTTGGCTAATGGGCGTAAGCCTGTTGATATGATCAATTGGCTACCATTCAGTGACATTGATCCGAGAACGATATATCGGTACCGAAAAGGTGAAATTCCGCCCCGTAGGGATTTTTTGAACTCTCGTTCTGAGGAGTTTATCTACGCCAAGTCTGTTTATGAGGTAGGGCCTTTGCAGATCCCGCTTTGGGATGCTTTGTGGGGAGCTATTAGCTCAGAAGATATTTCTTTGGCTAATCAGCTTATGCCTGGTGCTCAGTGGCCGCCCGATATGTTGAGTGAGCTTTTTTTTGATGATGGTGACCTAGCAAAAATTTCTGATTTCAGGGCTATGTATCGATTAGGGAAAGAAAGATCATCCGCGTCTGATTTTGAATGTTTTGTCGGTGCTATTCGAGTAACCCGGGCATGGGGGGAGGTGGCGTCTAAGAACAAATCAATCTTTCACTTGCTCCTAAACGGTACTATGGCTTTCCCTGGTGCTGTAGCTGCTATGGAGCAGTTCGGTTTGCGAGAACCTATTAGGAAATGGATTTCAGACTATTTGGGGGTTGGATGTTCGGCTGAGCGGGGAAGTGAAAGTTATTGCTACTCTTTCGGTAACGAAAGAGAGCTGGCTTACCAATGTGAGAAAGCTGAAGCGCAGAGAATGAAAGTCGGAAATGGTCTACGCAGGGCTCTTTTTACGCTCTAGCTGATGAAAGCAGAACGAGGTTCAGCTGTATAAACGCACAAGCAGGGGGGTGGTTGTTTCTTCGCTATAACTAATGAAAAGGTGCCCCTTTGTTGACCAAAGTTGCTAGAGGTCTGACTGCTAAATCGATACTGAGGCTGGGCCATTGGTTGGGTTGGCCTGCCAATGTTGTTGGTTGTGGTAGTCGTCCCCAATTTTCAGAGCCTGGGGTGATGAAGCCGGCTTGTGTTGCGAGAAGAAGCCAGTAGCCCTCCAGTTCGGTTGCTTCTTTATGAGTGCCTGCTGTACTTGTAAGTATTGCTGCCTGTACTTCGACTTGAGCCTTATCTGCCCATTCAAAAAGATGATATGACCCTCGGCCCGGTCTTCTTTTGGTAAGGTGCTCATGCAGTCGCCGCTCTATATCGATGGTTTGCCCGATATAGCAAGCTTTCTCGCTACCACTGTATGCGATAAGGGCATATGCCCAGTAGTTAACGTACTCAGCGGGTTCTGATAGTTTCAGGGGGGGGCGCCAAGTTAAAGTATTGGAAGATGGCTTTGTCATCCCTCTCCTGATTCATCTATGTTCTGGGAGATTTGTATCCCGCCAGCTAATCATGCCCCCTTTAAGCTGATATGCATTATATCCGAGCGACTTAAGCTTTCTCACCGCAGGAATGCTTCTATGTGCAGTTCTGCAGATAGCAATAACCTTCTCCTCTTCGGTAAGCCCTAAGCTGAGTACTTTTTCATCTGTAAAGGCTGTAATAGGCAGATTAACAGCACCTTCAATATGCCCATTTTCAAATTCTGCCACGGTTCTCACATCAACAATTTTCCAGCTATCAAGTTCTTTGGCGAGATCGGATGCAGATATTTCTGGTACTTTTCCGAAAGGTAACCAATTCGTGAATTTCATTGCTTGGCTCCATACTGGTTGTTGAGGTAAGAAATGATCATTTTAGACTCAAAAAGCCCTCGGTCATTATTCGGATCATACAGATATGGGACTTGGACTTTTCCCGCTTTCTCTAATAGCTTTGCTCTGTTGCTTCCAGGAAGAGGAACATACTTCTTGAATGTTGGTCGTAGCCAAGGGACGCCTTGATCGCTAAGTTGTTGCTTCCCACAATTGCGCAAAACGTATGCTATGCCTAGCTCAGTCAACTGCTCTCTAACCAGTCTGGAGTAGGGGCTAGACTCAAAGCTGTATAACTCTAGGAGCATTTTAGGCGGGTTAGAATCACGACCACGAATACCCTTGGCAAACCTTACACCTGATGCTAGCTTGCTAACTGAGGGAAGTGACGGCTCAGAGGTGGCGGCATCTTTGGTATAAGTGTTATTTAAATAAGCAATAATGCTATAACTACCACTGACTACCTCGCCTGTGTTGGGGTCTGAAAGCACAGGAACCTGGTGTTTCCCGGTAATCTCCTCTACTTCGCTCCAGAAGCCTGGCGTTCCTTTTGGGCAAGGCTTAATAATTACGTCAAGCCCTAACTCAGTCATCACTTCTCTTACTGGCCGACAGTATGGACAACCTTCCATATCATAAAGAACTAGAATATTTTCAGGTTGAGATTCACGGACGACGGAACGAGTACCTCGCCACGATCTTAATGTTGACGCAGTAACTGAGGAAATTAAATCAAGCATTATATTTTCCTTTACAACGGCTTAATGACAACTTTCTTGTCATTTCTAGCCTTGAACATCAGAAAAACCAGGATTGGCGCACTGAATATGGAAACCACGATTTCGGTAAAGAGGTTGCTGCCTTCAACTTGATCCCCTCGCAACCTGTGAAGAAGTGCATCAAATGAATTGCCTGAAAGATTTCCAAGATAAATAGCATGGAGATATGCATATATCTCCAATCTTTTCCAGACATCAAATTCCTCTTTTAGTCTTTGAACAGAATCGAAATCCGCTTTAGTTCTATTCTCTGAAAAGTTTTGTGCAAAAAGGACAGCTACAGCAGTTTTTTTAGGAAGCGATACCGCTTCAGGGTTACTGATAAACTCATTCAGCTCATCAACATCAACTGCATTTTTCAATGCAAGATTGGTGTGAAGCCAAGTGCAATAACGGCAGTCATTGACGGATGTACAACCGAGCATAACCTGCTCTCTCAAGGCTGCAGATGTAGACGGCTTAATTAGAGCAATCAAAAACCTCGGCATATAGATTGCGTTCATCGCAAGCGATCTAACAAAGCTGACTAAACTAAATGTTCTTTTGCTATACATATGTAATCCTCCTAACTGCTAAATACAGATTAGCGTTTTGCCTTACGCAGCATTTCTAATGCAACATGCCTGGACCAGGCTGCTATTGTCATTGAAGGTGGCGTCCCGGGTGCTGCGGGAAGGGCCGAGGCATCAACAACATAGAGATTTTTGTGGTCATGGATCATACCGTCATGCCGAACGACACCATCTTTTACGCTTGCCGATAATCGCGCCCCACCAAGTGGGTGTACTGTCAGCTGGATATTTTTCAGGTATCTGACGGGGCTCTTGCTTCTGCAAGCGACTTCGTCAAAGTCTCTTTGCACATCATCAAGAATGGGATTCTCAGATTTCTTATAGTTGATCCTCATTTTCCCTGCTGACCAAATAACCACTGCATTGGCTTCGTCCGCGCCCATACCAACAAGAACAGCATCACTTTTTAGCTTTCGTTTAATGAATGAGGGGAGAGGTAATTGGTCGATACCACTGAAGCCATACCGTGTCAGGTTTGCACCAGGCATGGGCTTGCCTGTCTTTGGATCACGCAACCAAAATCGTCCATGGGTGGGAGTCCCAAGAGAGAGGTCGCGTGTTTTATCATTCAGTGCCCACCAAGCAACACTATCCCCGTTACCGGCAAAGCCTTTACCTAGCGCTGGCATTCCATGGAGGCCGCCAATGGATCGGCTATGGAACAAAATACGAAGTGTGTTCAACGTGCCACAAGCAAGTACGACATTGTCCGCAAGGATGTAAACACGACGCTTTAATTTGTGATCAAATACTTCGAGCCGATATCTGTCCTTTGCAATTCCCCATATGCTCAAGCATTCATGCCGATCGGCAATGACCAAGCCATTACTTAAAGCTGGAACCAACATCACCTTGTCAAGAGATGCTTTAGCACCGTTTGCACTACCGAAAAAACTATTATCCTTATAATCGCTTTGATACCCTTCCAGTCGCATTGACATTTCCGGCTGCTCAATGGTATCGCTTGCAACGAAATGCTCAGAGTCTTTAAAAGCTTCAGGTATCCAGTTGGGCACATTGTCCGCCTCTATAATTCGACGGGCACCCATTTTCTCAATCATCCACTCGTAATGCTCTTCCATCTTCTGGGATGAGACTTGTTTCGCATGGCCATCCCAATAATCTTTTTTTTCAGGCCGCACGTTCATAGCGCTGTAGACATGGCTTCCACCGCCCACGCTGTTACTACATACAACCGTCATCTCTTTACCAAGGTGAATGTCGAATAATCCGCGAGAAGATAGCTTAACTCCATTTCCAGGCAGCAACCGGCTGCCCAGCCTATTTACCAAGGTAAATACCGCTTTTAAACCTCGTGGAAAAGGTGCGTAATCGGTTACATCTGTCGAACGGATTGCTGGGGTATCTCGCCAAGGCCCCCTTTCAAGCAGTAATACATCTTCACCGGCCTCAGCAAGCGTATTTGAAAGAACACTTCCACCAAATCCGCTTCCGATCACTACCGTTCTATAGTGAGAAGCGATCATTATCCCTCTACCTCCAGCGTAAAATACAAAAGCGTTTTAACACCGGATTTGGCTCTGTACTGCATTCGCGCCAGGTAAAGACCTTCCTGAAAAACCCGAATCTCACCCATTATTGGTTTTAAGAAGAATGCATTTTTCTCTACACCATAATCGAGAACAATCTCTTCTGATTCGTTTTTTTCGAAACAGTAAAAACCCCAATGGGCTATAAAAGGCCCAATCCCCCAAAGGTTAGAGCCCCCATCCTCAGAAAAGGCTTTACCCCGCCAAGGGTTCAACCAGGTCGTAAGCAGGCGGTAAAGGAGCACTTTCAATATAGCCGGCAACCAGTCCAGTCCCTTGACAGCAAATAATGCCCCCTTGTAAGCGCCTGGGATCAACTGTCCTTTAACTGGCTCCAGCGTGGAAAAAAGGGCAGAAAGCTCACTCTGTCTATGGTTTGACAAGAAAGTCCGAGGGGGGAATGACAATGATGCTTTTATTGAAGTCATGATGATTCCTTTGCCATTGATTGCAAAGGAATGTATGACATAGACAGGGAGGCGACAAACGATAAAAAATAACTCTTCAGATTAGTCAGGCTAATCCGAAATGACTACCGTTCCTCAATTTCATCCAGTTTCGTTTTCAGCCAGTCTATAAATTCCCGCCCACCAACGGGAAGCGACTTGTTATTAGGATAAACCGCGTAAATTGCCTCATCTAGAGGCCCTATAGGCGCAAATGGAGCTTCAACCCTGCCTGACTCCACTAATGGCATTTCTACCGGATACAAAGCGAGTGCAGCCCCAAGAGACTCTGCTGCCTGTACAGCAGCAGGATAATCATCAACGTAGTACTGAGAGCCTCTGGAATCACACAAGCCCAACTGATCAAAAAAGCGCTGCCAGGCGCCCGGACGGCCAGTCATATTCACCAAAGGAATTTCTTCAAGCCTGGTTATGTCCCCTTTTAAATTGTACTGTTCAGTAAAACCAGGGGGCATAATGATAAGAGCACTCACGTCGGCGATCTTCTCATGATTCAACCCTGCCCAAGGCGGCTGCCCAAACCGAATTGCTATATCAGTGTTTGTTGCAACAAGGTTTGTATTGGAAATCGAGGTTTCAATGGCCAAATCAACATCGGGAAATCTATCCCGAAAATCGTTTAATTTCGGCAAAACCAAACGTCCTGCAACTGGAGGCATAACACTGATTTTTACTGGCTTGGATTGATTCGTTTTCAGCGCTTCGGTTGCCTTGCGAAGACCATTGATATGGGGGGCTATTTTACTAAAGTATTTCTGACCATCGTCCGTTAACGATAATGCACGATTCTTCCGATCAAATAGCTTTACGCCTAAGTTTTCTTCCAGCAATGAAATTTGTTGACTGACAGCGGAAGGAGTTACATGAAGAGCCTCGGCAGCGATCTTGAAGCTCTGGAACTGTGCCGCTGCTTCAAATGTTAATAGCAAATTTAGGTTTGGAAGCTGATTGCGCATAAACTGTTACCGTGAAAAATACTAGTTGGCATAAGCAACTACAATTGTAAGAGGGCTGATTTATAATTTCGCCTAGAGTATTGGCAAAAAACATGGGCCAGCTAAGAGGAAAGCGCCCAGTAATAAGGGAGTATATCTTTGCTCTCTCACAGAAATTGGTGTTGTTTTTGCTATTATCGATTTTTTATTGCTCGCTTCGAGGCTATGGAATCCAGCTCATTAACCAGATCTTCGGCCCTAAGGTGAGTGTATCGTTTTAGCATCTGCATGGACTTGTGTCCGCTAATGGCTGCCACTTGTTGATCGCTGAGCCCTCCTTCTACTAGCCGGCTTACTGCTTCATGGCGCAGGTCATGGAAGTGTAGGTCTTTCAATCCGGCGCTTTCCTTCGCCTTTAGCCAGGGTTTGTTGAAGTTATAGGGCCTGCGTTGTCCGTCCCTGCCTGGTTCACCAAAGAATACTAGATCTGTATCTATGGGGCGGATGGGATTGTCCAGGGCCTCTTGCAGTATTGCTGCCGCTGTACTGGAGAGAGGTACGGTTCGCGGTGCGGTGTTCTTGGTCTCAAGGAGGCGCACAACCCGCCGTTTCAGGTCGATCTGGTTGCGTCGTAGTGTGGTGATCTCTGCCGAACGCATACCGGTTTCCAGGGCCAGCCGTACGATCCAGCCAAGCATGGGGTTGGAGTGGCTATCGACTGCTGCCAACAGGCGCTCTTCTTCCGCCAGGCTTAGCCGGCGCTCACGGCCGGGTGGTGGGGCAGGGCGACGGATATTTTGCACCGGGTTGGCCGGCAGACCGATTCCCCATTCCCTGATTGCGGTATTGAACATATGACCGAGCAACGCCAGGTCGAGTCTTACCGTGTTGGGTGAGCGAGGTTTGGGGTCAGGATTGCCCTTGGCGTCTTTGCGGTCCAGGCCTGCGAGACGTTCATCGCGATACTTGGCAATGATCTCAGGCGACAGGGCGGCGAGAGAGTATTTGCCCAGGCCTTTGATCAGTGGTTTTGAGTGCCGGAGGTCACAAGCTGCAGAAGCGGGGCGCTTGGTTGGGGAGACTTCTGTCAGGTAACGCTTGAGTGCGTCCGCCACGGTCATTCGTTCTGCGGGGGCACGTTGGATGTAGACGCCGCGCACCATTTCATCTTCGGTGCGACGCGACCAATCTTCCGCATCGCGTTTGGTGCGAAAGGTCTTTGAGGTCGTGGGGAAGCCGGTTTTGCGAATGACGGCTTTCCATGTGCCGGACGGGGTTTTGACGAGTGTTGCCATAGCCTTATCGATCCCTGCTGCATTCGGCCACTGTACCGAAATTGTACCTTTGAGAGAAATCGATTGGTGCCAGGCTAAATGGCTGAGAGGGGGTTGCCGCCGAAGATTTATTACCCTTCTGATTTCAAAGGAAAAAATAAAGCGTTTGGCGTAAATAAATGGTGGGCCCACCAGGACTTGAACCTGGGACCAATCGATTATGAGTCGACTGCTCTAACCAGCTGAGCTATAGGCCCTGAAGCGTTGTCCGGCGTTAAATCTTTGACGCCAGACGTGCCGCGCGTGTTATGCGGGCACGGATTATAACGTGTATTTGATTCCGGGAAAGGCTGTTTGTTTTTGTTTTGCTTGCCGGGCTGCTATGCAGCCCGGTAGCGTCAGGCATCCGGCGTCTAGCGTCGGGCGTTGTTTACAGGTCGCCGTCCAGGAAGCTGCGCAGGTGTTCGCTGCGGCTGGGGTGACGCAACTTGCGCAGCGCCTTGGCTTCTATCTGACGGATACGCTCACGGGTCACGTCGAACTGTTTGCCCACTTCCTCAAGGGTGTGGTCAGTGTTCATGTCGATGC
>OJAZ01000911.1_pt1 | contig 10802 bp, 10 predicted proteins | sample 1589851 | NCBI WGS metagenome assembly OJAZ01 (sample SAMN05416792, study PRJEB24817) | seawater metagenome | isolation source: Sea water | place: Canada:Atlantic | collected 2013-07 | reverse complement strand
AAGGTTAATACCAAGTCTATTACCACGCCAAGATATTTACTGCAAAGTGGAGTATATAGCGCCACTTTGCAGATAAAATAAAAGCCATAAACACCATAAAAAAAAAACCGAGTAACTTTCGTTACTCGGCTTTTTTATATCAAAATTACTTACAATACTTAAGGCATCATAGCTTCTTGATCTGCACCTTCTTTTTCAATGACTTCAGGTATTAAATCTTCTTTTGAAATACCTAGAGATAATGCCACTAAACTAGCAACATAAATTGAAGAGTAAGTACCAACAAAAACACCGAATAATAATGCCGTGGCAAAACCATGAATCAGTGCTCCACCTTGAAAGAACAAAGCAGCTAGAACTAATAGTGTGGTAATTGAGGTAATAAAAGTTCGACTTAATGTTTGCGTTAAAGAGATATTAATTATTTCTTCAGCTTCACTGTTGCGCACTTTTCTAAAGTTTTCACGAATACGGTCTGAAACAACAATAGTATCGTTAAGTGAGTAACCTATCACAGCTAATATCGCTGCAAGTACAGTTAAATCAAACTCTAGTTGTAAAATTGAAAACAAACCAAGTGTTAATAATACATCGTGAAATAACGCTACCACTGAGCCTACAGCAAAGCGCCATTCAAATCGAAAAGCAACGTAAATCAAAATACAGATCAGCGCTGTTAGCATAGCTAAACCACCCTGCTCTGCTAACTCATCACCAACGCTTGCGCCAACAAACTCAATACGACGCATATCAACCGTTTGGCCAGTCGCTCCTTGTAAGACATCAAGTACTTCATTGCCAAGCATTTCAGCTTTAACGTCATCACGTAAACCTAAACGAATCACAACATCACGGCTACTACCATAAAATTGCACTTTCGCATCAGCAAAGCCATTAGTTTTCATCACTAAACGAAGCTTTTCTAAATCTGCTGCTTCTTGAAAACCAACTTCAATCAAAGTACCGCCAGTAAAATCTAAACCAAAGTTCAGTTTATTAGTGGCTAGAGAGAAGATTGAAGCAATCATTAATAAGGCGCTAAATACTAAGGCTATCTTGCGATAGCTCATAAAGTTGACAGTTTCTTTTAATTGTAAAATTTGCATAATTTTAATTCCTGCCTTCTTTATATTGGAAGCTTTTCAAGGCGTTTACCGCCCCAAATAGCGTTAACTACGGCACGAGTACCAACAACCGAGGTAAACATTGAAGTAATAATACCAATAGATAACGTCACGGCAAAACCTTTCACAGGTCCAGTACCAATTGCAAACAGAATTAACGCTGCAATTAAGGTAGTGATGTTGGCATCAATAATCGTAGAAAATGCTGCATCATAACCTTGATGAATTGATTGTTGAATCGTTTTACCTTCACGTATTTCTTCACGAATACGTTCAAAAATAAGCACGTTAGCATCGACCGCCATACCAACTGTTAATACGATACCAGCCATACCCGGTAATGTTAAAGTAGCGCCAGGAATCATCGACATAACACCAACAATCAACACTAAGTTTGCACCTAGAGCAAGGTTAGCCACCACACCAAAGGCACGGTAATAAATCATCATAAAGATAAACACTAAACCAAAGCCCATTAAGATAGCTTCGAAACCAAGTCTTACGTTTTCAGCTCCTAATGTAGGCCCTACAGTTCGCTCTTCTACGATGGTGATTGGTGCAATCAAAGCCCCTGCACGTAATAATAATGCTAGGTTATGCGCTTCAGCAGCACTACCTGCTCCAGTAATACGGAAGGTTTTACCTAAACGTGATTGAATAGTTGCAACAGAGATGATTTCTTGTTGTTTTTCAAAAATGATGTTGCCTTCAGCATCTTTTTTGTCAGTCGCTTTATATTCAATAAATACCGTTGCCATTGGTTTACCAATATTACTTTTGGTACCACTAGACATTTTAGAGCCACCAGCACTATCAAGTGAAATATTCACTTGTGGTCGAGAGTACTCATCAAAGCCTGATTTAGCATCAGTGATGTGATCACCGGTTAACATGATGCGTTTTTTCAATAAGCTTGGTCTACCGTCTTTATCTGTTAACAAAATAGAGTTTGCTGGAATACGACCATTTAATGCATTAGACAAGTCACCTTCGGTATCGACTAATCTAAATTCAATGGTTGCGGTAGCATTAAGGATTTCTTTCGCTTTGGCAGTATCTTGAACACCTGGTAATTCGATAACGATGTGTTTTTTGCCTTGGCGTTGAACAAGCGGCTCGGCAACCCCTAACTCATTGACACGATTTCGAATAATAGTGATGTTTTGCTGTAAAGCATATTCACGAATTTCTTTAAGCTTTGGCTCCGTCATTTTTGCCGTTAGCGTTAGCGTATCGTCATCAGTACTTAGCAGTAAATCACGGTAACGCTGTTTCAGTAATGATTGTCCCGCTTCTAAGTCTTCAATTTTTCTAAAAACAACGACTACAGAATTATTAACTTCTTTAACACTGCGGTAGCGAATTTTTTCATTGCGTAAATCACCGCGAAAATCACTCACCATACCTATTTTAGCTTTATTGATGGCCTCTTTCATGTTCACTTCCATCAAGAAGCTAACACCACCACTTAAATCTAAACCTAACTTCATTGGCTTTCCGCCAATTGCTGCTAGCCAGCTTGGAGTATTAGGCGTTAAATTTAAAGCAACTGAAAACTGTTTACCTAAATTATCATCTAATACATCACGCGCTTTAAGTTGATCTTCAGTATTATTAAAACGTGTTAATACTTGTCCATTCTCTAAAGCAATACTAGCAAAGCTTAGGTTACTTTCTTCTAATTGTGCTTTGATACTATCAAGCGTAGCAGCATTTGCTTCAACACCGCGTAAGCCTGAAACTTGCACTGCAGGTGATTCGCCGTATAGCATTGGTGTGGCATAGAGCGCACCTATAGCGACAATCATTGCCACCATTAGTGTCTTCCATAAAGGGTATTTGTTTAACACAATGTGTCCTTTTTATTTATTTCTTTTTGCGCGAACAAGCTGTTCACTCTACTTAACAATTGATAGGTTTTAGCTAACAATAGTTACTGTAGTGTTAAGCTCGCAGCCAGTTAATACAGTAACAAAAAAGAAACACGCAGTTGACGCATGTCAATGAGTATTTCCGATGCAGTTACTGTATTAATTGGCAATGAGATAAGCTGCTACAATGATTTCATTGTGCCTTTTGGAAGTACTGCGTTTATGGCGCTTTTTTGTACTGTAACTTCAGTGCCTTCGCTAATACTAACAACGATAAAATCTTTCTCATCAGATACTTTAACGATTTTGCCAACAATACCGCCTTGTGTTAAGACTTCATCGCCTTTACCTAATGAAGACATTAAACCTTTGTGCTCTTTTACACGTTTAGCTTGTGGACGATAGATCATGAAGAAAAACACTAAACCAAAAACGGCTAGCATAATGATCATTTCCATTCCGCCACCGGCTGTTGCTGGTGCTGCTGCGGCGTGTGCTGTACTGATAAATAAACTCATATATTTCTCTACTTCTTATTTTTAATTATAAATTAGTTAGTGACTTTGTATTTTATTGCTCTTTCGCCCAATTGATATGTCAAAGGTACTCACTGACTAACGTCAGCTCCGTGCATTTTCCTTTCAATTAAATGAAAACCCTTCAAAACACTAAGCCACTAGATTTAACCAAACCTTTCAATTAATGAAAGCTAAACTTGCTTACTACCTTCTGCTAATGGCGGCACAGGTAAACCACGTAAAGCGTAAAATTCTTCTACAAAGGCGTCTAATTTACCTTGCTCAATGGCATCACGCAAACCTTGCATCACTTTTTGATAAAAATGAAGGTTATGTAAGGTATTTAATTGCGAACCCAGTATTTCTTTACACTTGTCTAAATGATGTAAATAAGCACGTGAGTAATTCTTACAGGTATAACAATCACAAGTATCATCTAGTGGTGCAACATCTGTTTTATGGGCAGCATTTCTGATCTTAATAACACCCGTATTCACAAATAAATGACCATTGCGGGCATTACGTGTAGGCATCACACAATCAAACATATCGATACCACGGCGTACACCTTCAACTAAATCTTCCGGTTTACCTACTCCCATCAGATATCGGGGCTTATTTTTAGGTATCAAGGGTGCGGTATGATCTAATATTCGAACCATATCTTCTTTGGGCTCACCTACTGACAAACCACCAATAGCGTAACCATCAAACTCAATTGCTTTTAAGCCGGCAACTGATACTTCACGTAAGTCTTCATACATGCCACCTTGAACAATACCAAACAATGCGTTCGGGCTGTCGCCGTGAGCATCCTTTGAACGCTGTGCCCAACGAAGCGAGAGCTCCATTGAATCTTTAGATTCTTTATGGCTCGCTGGGTATGGCGTACATTCATCAAAAATCATCACTATATCAGAATTTAAACTACGCTGAACTTCCATTGAACGTTCAGGGGTCAGCATAATTTTTTCACCATTAACGGGTGAGCTAAAACGAACACCTTCTTCGGTGATTTTACTCATTTTCCCTAAACTGAAGACTTGAAAGCCGCCAGAGTCGGTTAAAATCGGTCCATTCCAATTCATAAAGTCATGCAAACCACCATGCTGCTCAATAATATCGGTACCTGGACGTAACATTAAGTGAAAGGTATTACCCAAAATGATATGAGCACCAGTAGCCTCTACTTCTTCAGCTTTCATGCCTTTGACCGTACCATACGTACCCACTGGCATGAATGCTGGGGTTTCCACCACACCACGGTCAAACGTTAATCGACCACGACGGGCTTTACCATCAGTGGTGATTAGTTCATATTTCATTTTATTTTTTACTGTTTCAGTCATAAATTTTCTCTCTCACCTACTAGCTAAACAGGCTGGCGGTGTTGGTTTAATAAATAGTATTTTTTCTATAACGTTTACGGCGTATCTTGCTTAGTTAGCTCTTGTTTCGTAAGGAACATAGCATCACCATAACTAAAAAATCGGTATTCTTGGCTTATCGCATGTTGATAAGCAGACATAATATGGTCATAGCCAGAAAATGCACTCACTAACATAAGTAAGGTTGACTCAGATAAGTGAAAATTAGTTACTAAAGCATCAATGATTTGAAATTGACAACCTGGGGTGATGAATATATCGGTATCACCATAAAAAGCACTTAATGGTTTGTTTTTATCCAGTGCTGCTTTTGCAGCACTCTCAAGTGAGCGAACAGAGGTTGTTCCAACCGCAACAACTCTTCCGCCAGCGGCTTTCGTTTTGGCTATTTGGGCAACAACTTCATCTGATACTTCAACATACTCAGCGTGCATAATATGATCAGCAATTTCATCTACTTTAACTGGTTGAAAAGTCCCTGCGCCTACATGCAATGTAACAAATGCCAGTTCAACGCCTTTGGCCTTAATTCTTTCTAATAAAGCTTCATCAAAATGTAAACCTGCTGTTGGAGCAGCAACCGCGCCGGGCTTTTCATTGTAAACAGTTTGATAACGTTCTTTATCACTGTCTTCATCTGGTCTATCTATATAAGGTGGTAGTGGCATATGCCCTATTTTGTCTAATATAGTTAACACTGACTCGTCACTGTTAAATTTTAATTCAAAAAGTGCACCATGGCGCGCCACCATAGTCGCTTTAACTTTAACGTCACTGTCTTCATTACCTAAGAAAAGTTCGTTGCCAACTTTAGGAGACTTACTCGCACGAATATGAGCCAGAGCTGTGTTTTGGTCGATAACACGCTCAACCAGCACCTCAATTTTTCCACCACTGGCTTTTTGACCAAACATTCTGGCAGGGATCACTCTGGTATTATTAAAAACCAGCAAATCACCTGAGTTCAATTGCGCGACAATATCGGTAAAAACACCATCGGTTATAGCGCCTGAGTTGCCATTTAAGGTCATTAAACGACTAGCAGTACGCTCAGCTTTTGGGTATCGAGCAATAAGGGCTTCGGGTAAATCAAAGGAAAAGTCTGAAACACGCATGATATTGGCTATTTTTCTGCTTTAAAAAAAGCGTAATTTTAGAGCTGCACGCCATTGATAGCAAGTTAATTCGCCACTTTTAAAACTTAAGAGTCAAGATCAGAGAACAATCTTGTGTTGAAACAACATTATTGCTTGTTATAGCCAGTATTTAGGAAAATTATCTCTGTAATTGAGCTTTTAGTGTATGTTGGTAAATAAGCTGTGCTGACACGCCCTTACTTAAATCGACTAAAGAGTTAATTGCCCTATGAAAGATGAACTTGCGCTTACTATAGCCAATACAATTATTAATGGTTTTGAACGCCATTTTGCAATTTTTACCGAAATTACTCAATCTGCCCGAAATCGATTTCAACAATGTCAATGGAATGAAATTCATCGCTCTGCTAGGGCAAGAACCAATTTTTATGACGAACGTGTAAAAGAAACATTCAATGATATAAAAGAAGACTTTAATATTAGCTCGCTTGATGATGCGTTATGGCAACGAGTTAAAGCCGTCTACTCTGATTTATTAATCAATCATAAACAACCAGAATTAGCTGAAACCTTTTATAACTCGGTTTTTTGTCACTTATTCGAGCGTAAGTATTATCACAACGATTATATCTATGTCGAGAGTACCGCGCACCGACTTGATGATAAAACACAGCCGGAAATCTACACTTCTTATCAGCCAAAAGAACTTGGCTTAAAACAAACGATTTGTGACATTATGAATAGTCATAGAACGGTGATCCCATTTGAAGATCTCGATCGTGATGTTGATGCGCTTATTAATACTTTTCGCCGAAAAGCACATAAAACCCGTGTTAAATTAGAAGATTTGAAGTTTGATATTCTTAACTTTACCTTTTATCGAAATAAAGGTGCTTACCTCATTGGCCGGGTATTATCGCCAGCGGGAGAAACACCATTTATTATTGCGGTGCTTAATAATGAAAAGGGTGGTTTGTATATAGATGCATTACTCACCAGTAGTGAAAGTATGGCGGTTGTTTTTGGTTTTGCTCGCGCTTACTTTTTTGTTGACTGTGAACATCCTTATGCGCTGGTTAACTTCTTACAAGGGCTAATGCCCCATAAAACCAAAGCTGATTTATATTCTGCTATTGGATTTCATAAACAAGGAAAAACACAGTTTTATCGAGATTTTCTCAACCACCTCGATAGCAGTGATGACCAATTTGAATTAGCTGCTGGTATTAAAGGTATGGTGATGTCTGTATTTACGCTGCCCTCATACCCTTATGTTTTTAAAATCATCAAAGATAAGTTTTCACCCAGTAAAAACATAACCAAAAAAGATGTAAAAGGAAAATATCGTTTAGTTAAGTTACACGATAGAGTCGGTCGAATGGCCGATACTATGGAATATTCAGAAGTAGCCTTTCCTAAGTCGCGTTTTAACGATGAGCTTTTAGCTGAACTTCAAAAAGTAGCACCATCAATCATTCGCTATGAAGGTGAAGGCGAAGAAGCTCTTATTATTATTGAGCATTTATATATAGAGCGCCGAATGGTGCCCCTTAATTTATACCTAATGGATGCCCTTAAAAATAAAGCACAGCAAAAAATTGATGACGCCTTATTCGGCTATGGTCAAGCCATTAAACAGCTAATCTCCGCAGATATTTTTCCTGGCGACATGTTACTCAAAAACTTTGGTGTGACACGCCATGGACGGGTGATTTTTTATGATTATGACGAAATAGCTTATATGAATGAAATCAACTTTAGAGTAAAACCTAAAGCGGTGACTGAAGAACAATTATATGCGGCTGAACCTTGGTATAGCGTAATGCCTGGAGATATGTTCCCAGAGGAACTCGCTACGTTTGCACTCGCAAATCCAAGTTACCTCAAAGCATTTAAAATACACCACGAAGATTTATTAACAGCAGCATATTGGCAACAATGCCAACAAGATGTCGCCAATGGTATTTATAAAGATGTTTTTCCTTATCCTGATAAATATCGCTTTTGTAATTTAAGTTTTGGTAGCATTAAAAGATAAACAGCAGCTGAAATTAACGAGTAAGTGTACCGGCATAAGTAAAAAATGTTGGTATTCCACCTATACCCGTTACCATTTTAGGTAAATAATAACCAAGTTTAGTCATTTGAGATAAAGAGTGAACTTGGTCAATTTCACCTAGCTATCAAACTTCACTAAATAGAACAGGCTAGTTTACTAGCACTTTGTTGATAAAACAGTCGAACAAACACTAAATACAAAAAAAAATCACCTTTACTCTTTACCTTTGCCTGCGCATCAGTATAATTCGAATCTGTTGCAGGGGTGTAGTTCCAATTGGTAGAACAGCGGTCTCCAAAACCGATGGTTGGGAGTTCGAGTCTCTCCACCCCTGCCATTTTCTTCTTGTTTTTTCTGTATTATCTAAATATTCTCTTCATAAAATCTAAGTCAACTCTTTGTAGATATTTATAACCTATCGAACAAAATAACACTTAGTTCATATTTTATTATTCCTATGAATTTATCTACTTTTAGTCTGTTGCAAATTCTGTCATTATATTTACCCTTAAATCTAGAGCAAATAAGCCATCACCGATGAGCATTAATCAACATCAATTTGAGCAACTCTCTGAAATGGGTATCAGCCTTTGGCAGCATCGTACCTGTGATACGCCAAAAGACACCGTTCAAGCTCAGCCCAAACACTATATTGATATCGATTTAAAGTATTTAGCTAGTCAGCAACTATTCAATGACATTTTATTAGCCATAGGTTTAAGTATCGGTGAAATAAATCATCAAAGTGATCACCTAGATTTAGGGCTTTTTAACTGGTATTTCACAGCAACATCATCACAAAATGGAATCAAATGGGTCGAGCAACAGCTGTTCACTCCACCTATCACTGAACTTTCAAAATCGCCTGCGCTTAAAAAGCAATTATGGCAATTATTGACTAAGCAAACACAATGAGTTGGCAAACCCAATGAGTAATGGAACAAAATCTAAAACAAAGCACTTTACTGAAATAGCGCGCATTGACCTAGATACGTTAATGCCAATAGAGCTCGCTTGTCATTCACACCCTTGGAGTGAGAAAACTTTTTTAAGTTGTATTGGTGGTCGTTATTTCGGCGAAAAACTAGCTATTAATTTTGCTCAAAACGCAGCAACAGAAATACCCGACAATCATGCTATTGGTTTTTATATTGGTGAATATGTGCTCGGTGAAGCGACACTGATGGACATTTGTGTAAATCCTACTGAGCAAGGTAAAGGTTACGGAAAAGTATTACTAAACCAATTTTTAGCTCAAGCTAAAAAGCTCGGTACCACCAAGGTATTTTTAGAAGTTCGTGCAAAAAATATCGCAGCACAAATGCTTTACATGAACGCGGGTTTTATCGAAATCAATCGCCGCACAGGTTACTATCCAAGTAGCACTGGTTTTGGTTATGAAGATGCCATTGTCATGTCATTGGCTTGTAAGTAATTAATTAGTACGTTCGTTCATTCGTTAATAACGATTAACTCTCCTTATTGCATCAAACTAGCCAGCACGTTAACAAATAACAACACTTGAATACGTAAAGTAGCTAGTTAATCGCTCTCCTTTAGTTAAGATACTGAACAAGAACCGCAATAAGGTTTTTACAGTATTTCTTACACCTAATTAAGGAGAGCAAAATGTTTACTAAGATAACCCACACAACAGATAGCCTGCTGTCTAATGAAGGTGTCACAAGCCTTATTGTCAATGATGCGCTGAGAAAAATTAGCCAGCTTACCGGTTTAAGCCAGCAACAAGCTTTCGCATTATTATCGAGTCAAGTAACTCAACAATACAACAATACTGACCATCGAGAAATAATTAAGGTTCAAGCGCCTTTATTAGAGCAAAAAGAATCCCAATTCATTTCAAGTTTGTTTAATTAATTTTTGACCTAACCTCAGCTGAATTATTCTTTTTAAGAATTCAATAACAAGCAGCTAACGTTACTGTAACCTCAGTCTTTATCTCGATTTATAATTCGTTATATTCACTACGCCATCCATCACCCCTCGATCACCCGACCCGTGATAATGCATCATTATTTCTTCCGTTATAAAAAACATCATAAAAGAATAAGACGAACTTAAACAACACGCCCTTTAATGGTACAATGCGCGCAATTTTTAATAATAATGAGAAGCGCTGTACTAAGCCAAGTACTAAAGTCACTTCTCTACTATTTACTTAACAGGTAATTTGCATGTCTGTACAGCAACAGCAAGTCGATTTACGTCGCACCTTTGCCATAATTTCTCACCCTGATGCGGGTAAAACCACCATCACCGAAAAAGTACTTTTGTTTGGTCAAGCCTTACAAAGAGCCGGTACGGTAAAAGGTAAAAAATCAGGTCAACACGCGAAATCTGACTGGATGGAAATGGAAAAAGAGCGTGGTATCTCAATTACTACCTCGGTAATGCAATTTCCTTACAATGACTGTTTAGTAAACTTACTTGATACCCCTGGTCATGAAGATTTCTCGGAAGATACCTACCGTACGCTTACTGCGGTTGATTCATGTTTGATGGTAATTGACGTTGCTAAAGGTGTTGAAGCACGTACCGTTAAATTAATGGAAGTTACTCGTCTTCGCGATACGCCAATTATTACCTTCATGAACAAAATGGACCGCGATGTACGTGATCCAATGGAAGTCATGGATGAAGTTGAAGAAGTATTAAAAATCAAGTGTGCTGCTATTACCTGGCCAATAGGCATGGGTAAAGAATTTAAAGGCATTTATCATATTC
>OJAZ01000907.1_pt1 | contig 10823 bp, 9 predicted proteins | sample 1589851 | NCBI WGS metagenome assembly OJAZ01 (sample SAMN05416792, study PRJEB24817) | seawater metagenome | isolation source: Sea water | place: Canada:Atlantic | collected 2013-07 | reverse complement strand
GTATTGTAGCCTACGTATTTTTGCCCGTTATGCGGGTGTTATAAGGCATAGTTGAAAAATGTTGAAAACGGAAAGATTGCTGCTTCGTCAGTGGGCAGAAGACGACTTTCTTCCTTTCGCAGAAATGTGCAGCGACAAGGATGTTATGGAGTTTTTCCCAAAGCTTCAGACGCAATCAGAAAGTTATGAAATGGCAAAAAAGATTCAGGCCTTGATCGAAGGTCGGGGTTGGGGGTTGTGGGCGCTGGAAATTCCAAATCAACATAGGTTTATTGGGTTTGTCGGCTTGCATATCCCCAAAGACAATATGCCGTTTTCGCCATGCGTAGAAATTGGGTGGCGGTTATCAAAACAATATTGGGGTAAAGGGTACGCAACAGAAGCTGCTGAAAAAGCACTCGAATATGCTTTTAACAAATTAAATTTAAGTGAGGTTGTCTCGTTTACTACTGTGGCCAATGTACGTTCTATGGCAGTCATGCAAAAAATTGGTATGTGTAACAGCGGTCAAAATTTCATGCATCCAAATATTGAAGCTTCGCATCCACAGTGTGAGCATGTACTATATAAAATAAGTAAGTCAGAGTGGCATCAAAATGTCTTATAACAAGCACATTAAAAGGTGCGGGGTAATAAATACATCTGCCAAGTAGGCAAAAGTAGCGTTGTCGGTAACTACCCGTGCAAAACCAACTTGCTCGTTATTAGGGCTATACACGCCAAAGCACATTGAGTTATCAATCGCTTTTTGCATCACACTTTTAGGTATGCCTTTTGCCCAGTAACTATTAGCAATAAAATTATAAATAACGTTAAAGTTAAGCTTAGACTTGTCTGTACTAATTGAGTAGTTGTGAGGTTGTTGAGTCATTTTTAACTATCCAGTGTAGTATTTAATAGTTTTTTACATACTTTAACTGTGTATCGTGTAGTTTTGAAAGCAGCAGTAACGAGCAAATAGCACCAAATAACGCTAATGCCATATCTGACTGTGTATCCCACACATACCCTTGCGTCCCTAAAAATGCCTCAGCGTTTTCACCGGTCAGTACTGCCACCCACCACTCTATTAATTCGTAAAACGCACTAAACGCCAAACTGACAGATATAACAAATAAAGTTAACCAACCTCGGCCATTCACAACCTGCTTTCGTAGCAGTATTTCGCGCGCTAGCAAAGCGGGTACAAATCCCTGAAAAAAGTGCCCTACTTTGTCATAGTTATTGCGTTCGCTGCCAAATAAATTATCAAATAAAGGCACTTCTGCGTAGGTATAATGACCACCTATCATCAGCACAATACAATGCACTAAAATAAAAAAGTACAATAAAGAGGTTAATTTAAAGTATTTGTACGTGCTTGCTATAAGTGCTAAACCAATCATTGCGGGAATAACTTCAAGTAACCAAGTAAATTGATCTTTAGGGTTAATGCCAGACCAAATTAATACACCAAAAAAAAGGCTTAGCCATGCAAATTTCACGAGTATCCTTACCTTATTTATTTAATTTTAATACAGTCTACCTTTTCAATATTAATAAAACCACCGCCTGTTATTTAGCTTAATTAATAGTAAAAGTGCAATTATCTGTAGTTAGTTTTAGCAGTTAATCGATTAAATAAATTAGGAAAAAATCGTTTTATCGTTGGTGCCCAACCACTTAATCCTTGCCCAACAATAACTTCGTCTTTTTTGTTAGCAATCGCTTTAATCATTTTTTCAGCCGCACAGGATACTGCCATGCCGTTTTCAATTGATTCTTCGGGTTTATTTTGTGCGACGCCCTGCTCGTTTAACGAGTTATGTGCAATCGCGGTTTTAATCGAACCTGGGCAAATCGTTAAACAATGAATATTGTGCTCTGCTACTTCTGCTCGTAGGCAATCCATAAAGCCCACTACCGCATATTTTGAGCCTGAATAACCCGTTCTAAACTTTGAGCCAACTTTTCCTGCCACACTGCTAATAGCCACGATTGAACCGCTTTTTCTTGCAACCATTGAAGGTAATATCGCTTTTGTCAGTGCTATTAAACCAAAATAGTTAACCTCCATAAGCTGGCGGTATACGTTAAAGTCGTTTTCTAAAAATAAACTGCGCTGCGACACCCCGCCGTTATTAATTAAAATATCGATAGAAGGTAAAGTGTGCAGTAAATCAGTAACCTGAGTCAAAACAGCCTCAGGCGCTGACAAATCAAGCGGTATAATTAAATGCCCATCACCTTCAAGCGTTGCTTTTACTTCGGTGAGCTTTTCAACATTGCGGGCAGATAAAATGACGCGTGCGCCTTGCTTTGCAAATTGAACCGCAAGCTCCTTGCCAATGCCTGACGATGCACCTGTGATCCACACTGTTTTATTATTAAAATTCATAGGCACCTCTTTGCTCAATGAAGCTTTTGATTTGAGTAAGTGAATTTACGCCTTTGTTGGCCCTGCAATATTGTTCACTTCAATTTCGAGCTGTTTGTAAAAGCCCATTAAAAATAGTAATTCTACAGTTACATACAATGGGCCAATAATTAAGCCAATTAAATCATCAACAAACGCGGGCTTTTTGCCTTCATAATAATGTCCAATAAATTGCAACACCCAACCAAACACAAATACGCCCACGCCAATACTTAACCAAGGCCAAAATGTCATAGCTGCTATAGGCTCAGCAGCAAACAGCAATGCAGTAAACAATATAGCCATAATTAAACCCAGCGATAGACTTAACATGAAGTAATAAATTACCGAAGCTAAAACAAATATTTGGGCAGCATTAATAACAACGCCACCAAGGGGTATTTCAATGCGAGCAAGTAAACATAAAACGGCAAATACAATAAGTGGGATACCAAAAAAATGAGTAAGCACATTGCGCTTAGAGCGGTGATATAAACCATATTTGCCCAGTTGTTGTTGAAGTGTTTGCATTGTGTATTCCTCAATAAATATTTAGCTAAACACTAAACATAACAAATAAACGCGTAACAACAATGTCACCTACCCGACATTTGCTAATTTAAGCTAACGCCGAAATAATACTTCCCTTTTCTCGTTCTGGTTGGGTATCCATTCGTTCACGTCCATTTTGATACTCCTGTTCGAGCATTTTTTGTAGTTCGTCCATTTTTTTGTTAATTGAATCACTGTCAGCGCCTTGCTTTTGTAACTGCTCAGATAACGCTTCTATTAATGCTTTTATCTCGGTTATTTTGTCTTTATCGATACCTAAACGCTGGTATACCAATGCCTCTTGGGCATTTTGTAAAAAGTTATTAGCAACCTTTGGCTCATTAAACTCTTTCGGTTGTTGGGTGGTTTGTTGAATGGGGACATCTATTGCCGCACTCTTATTTATTAATGCCGCATTAGTGTCACTTACATAGCTACTATATTGATTTATATAAGAAGTTATCATCATTAGCTTAAATCCATTGCTGCAAAGTATTATCTGTAGCAATTTTGGTTCCAAAAAAATGGTTAAAATAAGCTAACTTAAAGCTAGCGACCAAAAATCTGGTTAAACAATTTAGGGTTTGTTTTTATTTGGCCAAAAATTTAAATTTTAACTGAAGGTTTATTGTGCAGCGCTTGAGTTAACTAGCAAGCGCCTGCAGTTTACTTACATCCAACACTGTAATGCACTGATACCCCAAACTAATGGCATTTTTTTTAACCAGTTTTTGTAGTATTTGATTTATGGTTTGCCGTGTTAAATAGGTCATATCCGCTAATTGTTGCTGAGACAATGCCAATGGCGCTGAAAAATTGGTTTGCTCACTCAGCATTAATAATCTGTTACATACCTTTTGCTCTGCACTGTGCAATGCATGATCTTCCATTGAAGAAAACATAAGCCGTAATTTTTGTGCCAATAATAAGCCAAACTCCTGCCAATATTCAGGGTGTTTACTTAATAGTTGCTCTAATGAACGTTGTGGTACATAAAATAACTGAGCGTCAGTTTGTGCGTAAACGTCATGGGTTCTTAAGCCTTTATCAAATAATGTTACTTCACCAAACCATAACGACGCATCTATGAAACTCAAAACAGCCTCTTTACCATTACTATTTACGCCACTAATTCGCATAACCCCACTTAAAACAACGTATATTCCATCATGCGCATCGCCACGTAAAAATAGCGCTTGTTGGGCTTTCAAAGTGAGTATTTTACCGTGAGCTAATAAAAACATTTTTAGCTTGGGGCTACGATTTTTAAACCATTGCCCTTGCTCTATTACTGCTTGCTGATGCGCTTTCATGGTACCTCTTTAACAATCGTACTCACTTTTTGGAACCCAACGATATTTGCTAATTTCAAATAATTCATTAAATTTGATTGCTCCGTTTTTAACTGTATTTCAACTTAACATTATTTGTTAATTTACTTGCACAATAACTCGAATTTATGACAATCCACTCAGATATATCAAGGGTCTAATCATTACATGTTGCGAGATTCAATTACTAGCACCACTTTTAAAGCATATTAATTTGGCATAATTTTAATGCAGTTTAACCAACCCCTTCACTCACAGTATAAATTACATTTTTCGAACAAATATATTTCATTTTATTAAAACATTAGTTGATCCTTCTATGAAATTGGTCTAGCATTTCTGGAAGCGCTTCCACATAGGCGATTTTTAATTTTCTTTTCTGGAAGCGCTTCCACACATTTGACAATGTTAACATTTACACAATAACAGCCGCATACAAGCTGTTAATAATAATGATAAAAGTACGAGGGAAACCGAATGGCTAACCATATTGTAAGAAAAACAAAGATAGCAACCAGCCTATCTTTGATTTTAAGCGCATCTGTATCTTTACCGTTGCTTGCACAAGAAGAAGCAAATCAAGACGTTGAAGTAATTCAGGTCACCGGCTTTAAAAGTAGCATTAAAGAATCAACTCGATTAAAACGTGATGCCGCAGGTGTGGTAGACGCCATTTCTGCTGAAGATATTGGTAAATTTCCCGATACCAATTTAGCCGAATCGCTACAGCGTATTACCGGTGTGTCGATTGATCGCTCAAACGGTGAAGGGTCTAAAGTGACCGTTCGTGGTTTTGGCCCCGATTACAATATGGTAACCCTAAATGGCCGCACAATGCCTGCTGCATCTCTTCCTGCAGGTGGCGGCACTCCCAATTCTCGTGCATTTGATTTTGCTAATTTGGCATCTGATAGCGTTAAATCAGTTGAAGTTTATAAAACAGGTAAAGCAAGTATTGCCTCTGGTGGTATTGGTGCAACTATTAACATTAACACTGCCCGCCCACTCGACAACCCTGGATTTATTTCAAGTATTGGTGTTAAAGCACTTCACGATACAACTAATCGCGTAGGCGATGACATTACACCTGAGCTTTCGGGTATTATTAGCTGGACCGACAGCGACGCTAAATTTGGCGCATCGTTAACGGCAAGCATGCAACAGCGCGATAGCTCATCAACAGGTGCATTTGTAAATCAGTGGAATACATCGGCTTTTGACGGCACTATTCCTCAAGCAGCTGACGATATTGTTTTAACTAACGCACCAGAGATTGGCCAGCTTTATTCAATGCCATCAGATTTACGTTATACCATAGCCGACAGAGAGCGTACGCGTACAAATGCGCAATTAACATTTCAGTACAGCCCAATTGATGATTTAACAGCCACACTTGATTACACCTACTCTAAACAAGATTTATTTGAAGCACGCGCTGAGCAGTCTCTTTGGATGGACAATTACAAAAGTGCGCTAACCTTTGATGACAACACCGTTAAAACACCTGTCTATTACCGTGAAGAGCGCCGCGATCTACAAACGCGTGATTTAGGTTTAGCATTTCAAGAGTTAAATCAAGTAAATAAAAACGATTCAATCGGCTTAAATGTAGAGTATTACTTTAACTCTGAGTTGAGCTTTATGTTTGATGCACACAATTCAAAAGCCACCAGTAAACCTGATGCACCATACGGCAGCTGGGTTAATGCAGGCCTTGGTGCAAATGTTATTAATGCACAAGAAGTAGACTTTAGCCGCGAACTTCCTTCTATGAGTATAGATTTTAACGACTGTCGACGCGCTAACTTAAACTGTAACAATACGCTCGACCCTGCAGATGTAGGTACCTCGATATTAGACTCTAATTTTGCAAGCCAAGAATCTGAAGTGAACGAATTTAGGCTTCATGGTAAATATGAGCTGGAAAACGGTGTAATTGACTTTGGCGTAGAATCTCGCTCTATGGAAAGCCATTCACTTCAGTCACTTACTCGTAACACGATGGGAAATTGGGGAGTTGAAAACCCTGGTGAATTACCTGACGGTTATTTAAATCCTACCAACTTTTTAGCTGAGTTTGACGATTACGATACGTCTGGTTCATTTAATCAAGGCTATACGGGCAGCGCTTCACAAATAGGTTATTGGGCAGGCGAGCAATATGGATTTAACTTCGCAGCCGATGGCGCTTTTGCTACAAACCGCACCATAGAAGAAGATATTACTGCGGCCTTTGTTCAGTTCACATATACTGGTTATTTTAATGACATGCCTTACAACATCGTTGTTGGCGCACGTCACGAGTCAACTGATATTACTTCAACTGCTAATATCGACCTGCCAAATGCCATTGCTTGGGAAGGCAACAACGATTTTAACGTACGCTTTGGCTCAGATAAGCAAGATTTCACACTAAAATCTAGTTACGATCATTTTTTACCCAGCTTAGACTTTGACATAGAAGTAATCGAAAACGTAAAAGCGCGCTTTTCTTACAGTACAACAATTGCCCGTCCAACGTATGATAACTTAAGTTCTGCCGCTACTGTCGGTGTACCGGGAGCGCCAACCTTATTGCCTGGTTCGTCACCAGCAACAGCGTCAACAGGTAATCCTGGTTTAGTGCCGCTTGAGTCAGATAACATTGATGTATCGGCAGAATGGTATTTTGCAGAAACAAGTTATGTATCGGTAGGTTACTACACAAAAGATATCGAAAACTTTATTGGTTTAACGCCAATGACACAAAATTACTATGGTTTACGCGATGCAACTGCGGGCCCTCGCGCGCAAGCTGCCATTGCAGAGCTTGAAGCCCGTGGGCTTGCTGTTACAGATTCAAACTTATTCCAAATGGTTGCGGCTACCGAAAATGGGGTAGATTTTGATTCTATGACTTACGAAGAATTTGAAGCGGCGTACGATGTTATTGCTAACAGCGATGACCCACTACTCGATTTTACTGCACAAGTACCAACCAATAATAAAAGCGCCACCATAGATGGTTTTGAAATTGCATTTCAACACTTTTTTGGTGAAAGCGGTTTTGGCGTTCAAGCAAACTACACTACCGTTAATGGCGATATAGACTTTGATGTAAATGCTAACCCTTCTACAACGCAGTTTGCACTGGTAGGGCTAAGCGATACAGCCAACTTTATTGCCATGTACGAAAACGATGACTTTCAAGCCCGTGTTGCCTATAACTGGCGGGATAAGTTTTTAAATAGTGCTGCGCGTTACGTTAACGAACCTGGTTTTACTGAAGAGTATTATCAAATCGACTTTAACGTTGCGTACAACTACAGCGAACAGCTTTCGTTTTTTGTTGAAGGTATAAATATTACTGAGCAAAACAGCCGCGAACATGGCCGTACATCAGTGCAATTATGGAACTTACAACAACTAGGCGCACGCTACAATATTGGTATGCGTTACAACTTCTAAAGGTAATACCAAGCAAAGCCGTTAGTTTTTACTAGCGGCTTTTTTGTATTTAAAACGATATAGTTTACGTGTTATCAAGTTTAGGGTTTTAACTCATGACCAAACCAATAAAAAAAATAGTCATTTTAGGTGGTGGTACAGCCGGCTGGCTAAGTGCGGGTTTATTAGCTGCTGAGCATCCACATTTGAGTGTCACGTTAATTGAGTCAGCAAACGTACCAATACTAGGTGTAGGCGAAGGCACGTGGCCTTCAATGCGTAATACGTTACAGCGTATTGGCATTAAAGAAATTGATTTTATAACCCAGTGCGATGCCACCTTTAAGCAAGGTTCTAAATTTATAAATTGGCGCAACCTAAGTAAGGGAGAAAACTACTACCACCCTTTTATGGACCCTCAAGGCTACGAGCAAACCAATTTACACGCAAATTGGCAACGTATTGCACCTAACCAAAAGTTTGCTGACGTTGTTAATATGCAAAGTTTTGTATGCCAAGCAGCACTTGCACCAAAACAATTACAAACACCCGAATACGCAGCAGTCACCAACTATGGCTATCATTTAGATGCAGGTAAATTTGCCGAGTTTTTAAAAAACCACTGTGTTAAAAACTTAAATGTTACACATATTACTGACGATGTAACCCACGTTATTAACGACGAGCATGGCTATATTGCCTCATTAAAAACAAATAAAAATGGCGATATAACAGGTGATTTATTTTTAGATTGCTCAGGCTCTCGTGCGCGTTTAATTGGTGAGCATTTTAATAGTGAGTTTATAGCGCAAGATCATATTTTATTTAACAACAGCGCTGTTGCAGCGCAAGTACCTAATGCACACATCAATCAGCCAATTGCCTCTGCAACGCTCTCTACTGCGCAAAGTAACGGCTGGATTTGGGATATAGCCCTACCCACACGCCGTGGCACAGGTTATGTATTTAGTAGTAAATACCAAAGCGATGAAAGCGCAACTGATACTTTAAAAAGCTACATAGCTAAAAGTACTAGCGAGCAACAAGCTGAGCAGCTTAATTACCGTGTATTAAAATTCAGCCCAGGGTACAGACAAAAGTTTTGGATTAAAAACTGTGTTGCCGTGGGTATGTCGGCTGGATTTTTAGAGCCACTTGAAGCCTCTGCACTTGCCATGGTTGAACTTTCAATTAGCATGATAAGCGAGCAACTACCACAAAACCGCACGCATATGAGCCAACTTGCAAATCGCTTTAACGACCGTTTTAGCACGCGCTGGCAACGTGTTGTCGAATTTTTAAAACTCCATTATGTGCTAAGCGAACGCGACGATACCCCCTACTGGCAAAATATTCGGGATTTAACAACTGCACCAGAGCGCCTCCAAAACTTACTTAAACTTTGGCAATTTCAGCCCCCTAGCCGCTTTGACTTTATTGAAAACGAAGAAGTATTTTCATCAAGTAGTTATCAGTATATTTTATACGGCATGGGCTTTAATACACAAACACCTCAAGCACACAATGCGTTTACCAGCGCTCAAGCTGGCGATTATTTTTATCAGCAAAACCGTGAAAAAATAGCGCAATACTTAAAAGGCTTACCGAGTAACCGCGCGCTTTTAAATGATCTTTTATCTAATAATAGGCAGCCACATAATGACTAAAACAAATGCAGTTAAAAATGTAGTAATAGCGGGAGGCGGCACTGCAGGCTGGATGGCTGCGGCTGCACTTGCAAAATTAATTGGCAAAAATATACACGTTACCCTTGTTGAATCTGACGATATTGGCACTGTAGGCGTTGGCGAGGCAACAATTCCGCCTATTCGTACGTTTCATAAATTGCTAGGTATAAACGAGCAAGCTTTTATGAAAGCCACTCAAGCAAGCTTTAAATTAGGTATTAGCTTTGAAAACTGGGGCGATGAAAACACGCGTTATATTCACTCATTTGGCGCAACGGGCAAAGAATGTTGGGCGGGTGAGTTTCATCACTTTTGGCTACAAGGCAAAACTTTAGGAATAAACAACCCATTTGGCGATTACTGTTACGAGCTGCAAGCGGCTAAAGCCGGTAAATTTGCGTTTAACCAACAAAACCCTATTAACTACGCCTACCATATGGATGCTACCCGCTACGCGCAGTTTTTACGTGAATTTTCAGAGCCATTAGGTGTAAAGCGTGTTGAAGGTAAAATACAAAAAGTAGTAAAAAATGCTAAAACAGGCCACATAGAATCATTACTTTTAAATAGTGGCGAGCAAATAAACGGCGACTTTTTTATAGATTGCACCGGCTTTAGAGGCTTATTAATAGAGCAAGCATTGCATACGGGCTACGAAGATTGGTCGCACTTATTACCATGCAATAGCGCCATTGCAGTACAAACAAAATCAACCAGCGATACCGTATTGCCACTTACCCGCTCTATTGCCCATAAAAGCGGTTGGCAATGGCGTATACCGCTGCAAAGTCGTGTAGGCAATGGGTTAGTGTATTGCAGCCAATATATGGATGACGAACAAGCTAAAGCGTTATTGCTAAATAACATTGAAGGTGAAGCGCTTACTGAACCCCGTGTTATTAAATTTAAAACTGGGCGGCGCTTAAAAGGCTGGAACAAAAACTGCCTTGCGCTTGGTCTTGCAAGCGGTTTTGTTGAACCACTTGAGTCCACCAGCATTCATTTAATTATGTCGGGTATTATTCGCTTTATGCGTTTATTTCCGTTTAATGGCATAACCAATCACGCCATTGATGAATACAACAAACAACTTAAAAGCGAAATTGAAAATATTCGCGATTTTATTGTGCTGCACTACAAAGTAACTAATCGCGATGACAGCGAATTTTGGCAACACTGTAGCGCCATGGAAGTGCCAAAAACACTTCAGCATAAAATTGATTTGTTTAAACAAACTGGCCGTGTATTTTTAGACGATGGTGATATTTTTAGAGTCGATTCCTGGGTGCAAGTTATGCTTGGTCAAGGTATTGGGCCTGAACAGCACCATTTAATAGCCAGCATGATGAGCGATGAAGAACTCGCCCGTTTTTTACACGGTATTAAACCTGTCTCTTATACACATCTCCGAGCCCACGAGACTAAGGCGAA
>OJAZ01000901.1_pt1 | contig 10916 bp, 10 predicted proteins | sample 1589851 | NCBI WGS metagenome assembly OJAZ01 (sample SAMN05416792, study PRJEB24817) | seawater metagenome | isolation source: Sea water | place: Canada:Atlantic | collected 2013-07 | reverse complement strand
AGATTCGCCTTAGTCTCGTGGGCTCGGAGATGTGTATAAGAGACAGGTATATAGTGCCATTGAACGTTTATTCAAGGCAATACATTGTGTGCAAAGTACATTTATTAAAATAAATACCAATTAAGTGACGGGTATATTACCTAACTCACGAATTATTTAGTATAGTTAAGGTGTGTAAACTAAAGATTAAGGATCGTTGATGTCATTATCTATTGCCACTATGGTAAAGGATGGAGACGACTACATGAAAACATGGCCTCTTAAAAAAGAGCTATACAGCATGTTTCCAGAATGTCGTGTGATCAATGCCACCAAATTTGCGATTAAAGTGTTACCTGCTTTAGGTATTTTTACGATTATTTTATTAATCAATAATCACTCAATGACGTATTTACCTCAAGCGATCGCTATGGGCGGTATGTTTTTTATTATTCCATTGCAAGGAATAATTTGGCTTGGGCATCGTTCAAATCAAGAGTTACCTCCGAGTCTGCGTGCTTGGTACAGTGACATTTTACATAAAATGCAACAACAGGGTTGTCATATCTCCCCATCTAACAAAGCGCCTCGTTATATAGAGCTAGCGAAGTTATTAAAAATGGCATTTGATGATTTGGATAAAGCATTTACAGAGCGCTGGTTCTAATCGGCTTTCAACCACGCTACTTAGCCCTCTTGTAACCCATTTTGTGAAAGGGTCTCACCACATACTTTACAGCGATATGACTGCAAACCTTTACGCACGCGGTTATGCCTAATCATCGATAAAGGCACAATTCCGCATTGGCACATGTAATCAATTTGGCGAACGCGACGTAAATGCTCACAGGGTAAGTGGTGTTTGGTTGTCGGGGTAAGTTGATAGATCTGACGCATAATTGATTGCCATTCTTTACCGTGTGGCTTGACCCGTCCAAATAACGTAAAACAAATCAAATGTGCAATCTCATGTGGGATCACATCACTCATATAATATTTTGGATGTTGTTCAAAGAGTACATGATTTAAATAGATTTCATTGCTTTGTAGCTTGGCATAACCGGCATTGGTACCCCGATGAAACCAATGTAGCTGAGGCACAACAAAGCGACGATTATAGAATTGTCGAGCTAAGGTAATACATTGCTCTATTTGTTCGTTAACTTGTTGCTCAGTAACTTGCACAGTACTTTTATCGCTTCTATTTAATTTATCCTATGATATAAAAAAAACGCCCAGAGCGTAACCGCAACTGAGCGTTAATAACGATGATTCGTTATATGATTTACAACTTACAATTTACATTCCAAACACAATGCATAGGTCGCTTTAGGATCGTTTAAGCGAGTAATCCCATCAATGTCTCGCACAACAGAACGGATCATACCGATCAATGGGCTGGTAGATTGTTGTATTTGTGTCTCAACTAACCATACCGCAGTATTGTTCAATAACTCTTGAATGAACAACTCTTTTGGCGATAAAGTGCGTTGAATATAAGTGACTTCATAGTTATCTAGTTCAGCTAACTCTGCTGCAGCAGCAAGGGCTTCTTTCATTGTACCTAACTGATCGACTAAGCCTAATTCTAATGCGGTAGAACCAATCCAAACTCTACCTTGAGCAATTGAATCGACTTGCTCTAACGTCATATTACGATTATCAGCAACGAGCGTGATGAACTTTTCATAACCGCGCTCAATGCTACGTTGAATCAAGTTGCCCAGGCTATCGGGTAAGGTTTTAGACGGAGAAGTGAAACCAAACTCTGTGGTTTGCACACCATCAGTATACACGCCTAGATAAGCTAACGACTCTTCATACGTCATGAGCATCCCAAAGATCCCAATAGAACCCGTAATTGTGCTTGGAGATGCAATTATTTTATCTGCACTTGCTGAAATCCAATATCCACCTGATGCAGCGTAAGTCCCCATTAAAGCAACGACAGGTTTACCTGCTAGTTGCAGTTCTTCAACTTCTTGGCGAATAATTTCAGATGCAAATGCGCTACCTCCTGGAGAGTCAACATGCAGAACAACCGCTTTAACGTTATCATCCAAGCGCGCTTTACGTAGTAGGCGAGAAGTTGAATCCCCACCTATAGTGCCTGCCGACTGGGTACCATCTAAAATAGTGCCTTTAGCAACGACTACTGCGATGGCATCGCCTTTGGTTTTTTTCGGGAATGGGCGGTTGATGACTTTCATGTAACGATCGTAAGTAATGCCTTTATAGCCTTTACCGTTTTCACTTTCACCGACTAATGCGAACATTTCTTGGCGCATCGCTTCACGGGTTTTTAATTCATCGACCCAACCGTTTTGCAGTGCATATAACGCTAAGTCACCATTGGCTGCTTCAAACTTAGGCATGAAGTTGGCGACGGTTTCATCAAAATCAGTAATTTCGATACCACGAGCGGTCGCAACATCTGTTTTATATTGAGTCCAGTAAGCAGATAACCACGCCTCATTGGCTTCTTTGGCTGCATCAGACATATCATTGCGTAGATAAGGTTCGATCGCCGATTTAAAAGTACCGACTTTAAATACATGTGTTTTGACTTTTAATTTTTCAATTGCGTCTTTATAGTACATACGGTTACGCGAATAACCATCAAACAACATGCCACCTTCAGGGTTGAGGTAAACCTTGTCCGCATGAGCCGCTAAATAATATTGACTTTGCGAATAATAATCACCCATGGCAATAACCGGTTTTTCCGAGGTTTTAAAATCTTCAATCGCATCGGCAACTGTGCGCAGTTTGTCCAAACCACCCCCGCTAAAACGACCTAAATCTAACACCAATGCTGCAATCCGTTTATCTTGTTTTGCGTTTTCGAGTGCTTTTACCACATTACGCACTAAAATTTCTCTAGGCATATCACTACCACCGAACGCTTCAGAGGCAAATTCATCAAACGGATCAGAGTGTTGTTTTTCAATCACCAATGCGCCGTTAAGTTTAAGAACAAAGGCACCGCCTTTAGGGACTTTGATTTCGTCATCACCAGAAGTGGCGATACTAATAATAATGATAATTAACAGCCCAATAAAAATCACGTTGAAAAACAACTTACGACTAAAATTAAGCACATTCCATAATCCTACGAATAAGGATTTGGTAAATGAAGAATTTGCTGCCATGCAGTACACCTAAAATGTTAATAGAACCTACACTCTAACTAATCAGGCGCAATCTGCCACCGCTAATTTGTAATTTTTTGTAACACTCTCGATATATTTGTTTTTCGGATAAATAATTAAGGAGTATACTGAGCAATAAGCAGTAACAAAGCGTACTGTATACTATCTACAAATGACTCAATGCTTGAAGGAACCATTATGGATGCATTAACGTTATTATTAACTCGACATTCCCAGCCTAGATTAACCGCTCCAGCCCCTGCGGATGAAGCACTAGAAAATATTAAACAAGCGGCTTTACGCGCACCCGATCATGCTTGTTTAAAGCCTTGGAAATTTATCGTTTGTACCGGTAAAGGTCTAGATAAATTAGGTGATATATTACAAGATTCAGCGATTTCTTCTGATAAAGAACAAGTCAGTATTGACCGTGCGTTGCAGTTACCACATCGCGCACCTATGGTGATCATTGCCATTAATCAATACAAACAACACGATAAAGTGCCGAAAGAAGAACAAATAGCGGCGACAGCATGTGCTGTTCAATCTATGCAGATGGCTGCTTTAGTACAAGGTTTTGCTGGGATTTGGCGCACCGGTAGTTATGCCCAATGCCCCTATGTAAAACAATCTCTTGAACTTAACGAAGATGATGAAATCGTAGGTTTTTTATATTTAGGAACCAGTAGCATGAAAGCGTTACCTAAACCAGTCATTGATAGTGATGCTTATTTTACCCACTGGACATAGGATATTGATGAATGGTGCCTTTTAACAATTAAATGGCACCGTCAGTACTTTACTTTTCAATTTTGAAATATAAACCGGCGTTGTCTATCAACCGTTTAATTAATGCTTCACCCATCGCTGGGGCAGGGGTATAAATACCGCCGAGTGTCGCTAAATCATCAAACGCAAGACACATTGCGCTTTCTGTTAGCATTTTCGACGTCGACCCGTAACCGGGGTCTAAATGCCCACCAACGCTCGCGATAACCTGTTTTTCATTTTCTTCTGCAATAAACATAATATCGTAATTGCCGTTTTCGCGTTCTTCTTTGCTCGGACCTTCGCCAGGTTTGGGCGCATCTTTGCCTGCAAGTGATTTGTCATTTGCGACAAAATTCGCCATTTTTTCACCTTGCTCACCGGGTCCGGTCAAGATCATTTCATCATAGACAAAGTCTTTGCCATACAAATGATCGAGTAGCGCATTGGAACGATGGATGTTTTTGGTGTTAATTGTCGCCATAATAAATGGAGCAGACCAGCTATTTAGTGCTTCATCAAAATAAGGCTGATTGCCAGCAGGTTGTTCGGGTCCAGTAAAGCCGTTTGCTAATGCAAAAGGGTTCACTAAATATTCCATGATCTTGGGATCATTCGCCGCAGCGACCATGGTCGCTTTCAAGCTTGCCGCTGTACCACCTGAAAACTTACCGTTCATCGCTCGCACTCGACATTTCACGCGTGAGAATGTATGCCCAGTGTGTTGTTGAATATGCTCTTGTAAGAAAAACACCCCCAAATCAAAAGGGATGGAATCAAAGCCGCAAGAAAACACAATACGCGCACCCGATGCTTCTGCTTTAGTCTGTAGAGCATCGATTTTTTGGCGCATCCATGACGGCTCTCCACATAGATCCACATAGTCAGTACCTAGTTCAGCACACAGACTAACTAATGTATCACCATAAAGTTGATAAGGACCAACAGTAGTAATGACGACTTTGGTTTGTTGTACGAGTTCACGCAGAGCAGCTTCATCTTGGCTATCAGCAATGATTATAGGGAGTGTTTCGGATAATCCGAGTTGTGACTTGATAAGATTGAGTTTATCAGCTGAACGGCCAGCTATAGCCCATTTTACATCAGTATTTGCATATTGGGCATGCATATACTCGGCGACAAGTTGTCCAGTAAAACCGGTTGCGCCATAAATGACTATATCGAGAGGTTTTTCGCTAGATAGGGAATAGGGCATATCGTGATCCTTGTTATTATTATCTATTACTAGTATGTAATAGTAGTTGACTTGTTAAATAATTGTTACTTAACAAGTCAACTATAAGGTCACTTTTATAGCAAGCTATTTTTTACTAATTAACTGATGGTAACAATTTTACACGTGTTAGTTGCACCGACGGTTTCCATTTGATCACCATAAGTGAAGATTATTTGGTCACCAGACTCTAATAATCCTTCATTTTTCAAATGTTCAACGACATCAGCGGTAACTTGACCAGGCTTAGATACGGTTGAATCAAAATACAATGGTGTCACACCACGGTACAACGCCATCATGTTTAGGGTATCGGTATGACGAGATAAACCAATAATTGGCAATGAAGTCGTAATTCGAGACATCAATTTAACACTTGAGCTGGATTCGGTTAAGCCCACAATCGCTTTAATTGATTTGTAATGATTCGCGGCATAAACGGCTGCCATCGCAGTTGTCTCGCTGATACTTTGAAATGTTTCTTCTAAACGATGGTTAGACACATTGACACTTGGGTGTAATTCAGCACCGACACATACACGCGCCATTGCTTGTACCGTTTCGATAGGAAACTTACCTGCAGCGGTTTCGGCTGATAACATTACCGCATCAGTTCCATCAAGTACGGCATTGGCTACATCCATGACTTCTGCTCGAGTGGGTAATGGTGCTTCAATCATTGATTCCATCATTTGCGTTGCAGTAATAACGATTTTGTTTAACTGACGCGAACGAGCGATGAGCTTTTTCTGAACGCCCACTAATTCAGCATCGCCAATTTCAACACCTAAATCACCGCGAGCTACCATTACGGCGTCTGATGCTAAAATGATATCGTCAATGGCTGCATCAGTGGCGACTGTTTCAGCACGTTCAACTTTGGCACAAATTTTTGCAAAACAACCTGCCGCTTCAGCAAGTTCACGAGCATAATCTAAGTCTGCACCATTACGTGGAAAGCTTACCGCTAGATAATCAACACCAATTGCTGCTGCTGTTTTGATATCTTCTTTGTCTTTATCTGTTAATGCAGCTGCTGACAAACCACCACCTTGGCGGTTGATACCTTTGTTGTTGGACAATTTACCTGCAACGCTGACTGTCGTATGAATTTTACTACCTTCAACGCTATCAACGATTAATTGTACTCGACCATCATCAAGTAATAAGACGTCAGCAGGATTAACGTCTTGTGGTAGCGCTTTATAATCGATACCCACGCTGTCTTGATTACCTGTTTCTTTGTCTTGAGCTGCATCTAAGGTGAATTTGTCGCCTAAAGATAAATAGATAGGGCCTTCTGCAAATTTAGATACGCGAATTTTGGGGCCTTGAAGATCACCTAATATACCAACATAAGTATTTAGTTTTTTGGCAACGGCACGCACTCGCAATGCGCGTTGAATATGGTCATCAGCAGTACCATGTGAAAAATTCATACGTACAACATTAGCGCCCGCTGCGATCAGTTTTTCGAGCATCTCTGTACTATCGGTTGCTGGACCTAAAGTGGCTAATATTTTGGTTCTACGTGGGGATGTCATATTTTTCCTTGAGCATTTGTTATGCTGATTATATTACGTTTGCTGGTAATGATGTCGTAATTATATTACAAAAAAATGAAAACTTCTCAATTAATGTGTAAAAATTACGTAATAATATTTCATTGTTTTTTTATTGTTAGCATGTCTAAATATTGGCTAGTTAAGCGAAAAACGTGAATCTTTAAGCGATTCTTTGACTCGTTTTAAGTTTTCTCTGAACTTGTTGCCACGACGTAAGGTAAAGCCTGTAGCCAAAATATCAATTAAGGTTAGCTGCGCGATACGTGATGCCATTGGCATATACATATCCGTATCTTCTGGTACATCAAGTGATAATACATAGTTACTTTCACGACCTAAAGGACTATCAGCCGCTGTAATACCGACAACAATCGCATCATTAGCACGCGCCATCTGAGCGATTTCGACCAATGATTTGGTTCGTCCAGTATGTGAAATAAGGACAATGACATCCCCTTCGGTACTGTTCATTGTCGACATACGTTGCATTACAATATCTTCAAAATAGACCACTGGAACATTAAAACGGAAGAATTTGTTTAACGCATCATGGGCGACAGATGCCGAAGATCCAAGACCAAAAAATGAGATTTTTTTAGCCTGAGTAAGCAAGTCAACAACACGGTTAATCGTACTAATATCAACCGACTGTTTTGCAATATCTAAGGCTGCCATTGTGGATTCAAAGATTTTATTGGTGTATTCCTCGGGGCCATCATTTTCGTCAACATTGCGGTTAACATAAGGCGTACCTTGAGCAAGACTTTGTGCTAAGTGTAATTTAAAATCAGGGAATCCTTTGGTATCTAAACGTCGACAAAAGCGATTGACGGTAGGTTCACTGACACCAGAGAGATTGGCCAACGTTGCAATACTTGAATGTATAGTGGTTTGCGGGTTAGCGAGGATCGCTTCAGCGACTTTCTTTTCAGATTTGCTGAATAGTTCTGAATTGCGCGTTATTTTATCTAAAATGTTCATCTACTTCACTCTTGATGATGTGCTGCTGCTGATGTGCTGCAATGTCACAAATGGCTCACAAAAAATCATGTATTACTATGGTAGTCCTATTCTTACTGAGGACTTTTTGCTCAGTATACGCTTATTTTTGTAGTTCATTACATAAAATCTTATCAAAAAACACGTTTTTCGATATTTTTTAACATTAATAACGAACTTAAGTTGTAATTTTACTACAAAATTGAGTAAACTCTGCGTTATCATCTGAAAAGTACTATGATATAGCATGATTATTTTCTTTAACTATAAGGTCCTTGTCCGTGTTAAATACATCTTTTGAACCCGTAGACTTCGTGTTGTTTGGAACTGCTGGCGATTTAGCTCGTCGTAAATTATTGCCTTCATTATATCAACTCGAAAAAGCAGACCTAATGCATACCGATACTAAAATCATCGGTGTAGCGCGAGTTGAATCTTCGATTTCTGATTATCAGCAAACCGTTAAAGACAACATCGAAAAATTTACTAAAGAATCTGTGTGTGAAACCACATGGGCGCGCTTTTGTAGCAAACTCGATTATGTGAAAATCGATATGAAGAGTCCGGAAGATTACTCTGGATTGTCAGAGCATGTTAATGAAGACCGGATTATGGTCTGTTATTTTGCAACGCCGCCGGCTATTTATGGAGATATATGTAAAGGTCTTGCTGCTGCAGACATTATTGATGAATCTGTTCGTGTGGTATTAGAAAAACCAATCGGTCATGATTTAGCGTCGTCTAAATTAATCAATGAAGAAGTTGCCGAATACTTTAACGAAAATCAAATATACCGTATTGATCATTATTTAGGTAAAGAAACAGTACTAAATCTGATTGCGTTACGTTTTGCTAATTCTATTTTTGCTACTAACTGGGATCATAATTGTATTGACCATGTGCAAATTAGCGTTGCAGAATCAGTCGGTATTGAAGGGCGTTGGGGTTACTTTGACGACGCAGGACAAATGCGTGATATGGTGCAAAACCATTTATTACAAGTATTAAGTCTGGTCGCGATGGAGCCACCGACGACATTAGACGCCGATAGTATCCGCGATGAAAAACTCAAGGTTCTAAAAGCACTGCGTCCAATTAATAAATCTAATTACCAACAATCGACCGTACGTGGTCAATATATTGGTGGATTTGTGAATGGGGTAGAAGTGCCTGGATACTTAGACGAGCCGGATGCGAATGAACGTTCTAAAACAGAAACATTTGTCGCAATTAAAGCTCAAATCGATAACTGGCGCTGGGCTGGTGTGCCATTTTACCTAAGAACCGGTAAGCGTATGCCTGCAAAGACGTCAGAAGTTGTCATTTATTTCAAACGTCAACCACACAATTTATTTGGCGATAGTTTCGCTAATTTACCACCCAATAAGTTGGTCATCCGTTTACAGCCTGATGAAGGCGTTGAAGTCACGGTTATGAATAAAGTCCCTGGTTTGACTACCAGCGGTTCGATGGATTTACAAAAATCAAACCTAAACCTGAGTTTCTCAGAAGCTTTCCAAGGTGAGCGTATTCCGGATGCTTATGAAAAACTATTACTAGAAGTCATGCTAGGCAACCAGGCATTATTCGTTCGTCGTGACGAAATTGAACAAGCATGGTCTTGGGTTGATTCAATTATCTCAGCTTGGGACAGCAGTAGTGAGCCTCCAGAGCCATATCAAGCTGGTACATGGGGACCAGTAGAATCAATAGGATTACTTGCTAAAGAAGGACGCGCTTGGTATCAGTCCAAAGCAGTAAAATAAGGAATAACAATGTCATTACAAACACATGAATTTGCTTCAACAGAAGCCTTAAACGAAGAATTTGCGACTAAAATAATCGCTATCCTACAGATTGCAATAGCTGAAAAAGGTCAAGCTAGTCTGATAGTTAGTGGTGGCAATACGCCAAAGCCATTGTTTGCTGCGTTATCTCAAGCAGATTTAGATTGGTCTAAAGTGGTGATCAGTTTGGCTGATGATCGCTGGGTAGATACCAATGATGCTGCAAGTAATGACAAACTAGTCCGTGAACATTTATTAGTCGGTAACGCGGCAGCGGCGACATTTATCAGTCTAAAGCATGATTTTGCAGACGCTAACGACGCTGTATCAGCCTGTGAAGCCGCGCTAAGTAATGTAAAAATGCCGTTTGATGTATTGATTTTAGGGATGGGCGAAGATGGTCATACTGCCTCTTTGTTCCCTTGTTCAAAAGAATTACAAGCCGGCTTAGAGCTAAATTCAGGTAAAAAATACATCGCTGTGCAACCAACAACTGCGCCACATCAACGTATGTCGTTAACATTGCCAGCGTTATTGACCTCTAGCCATATTTTCTTGCATTTGACGGGGGCTGCGAAACAAGCAGTTGTTGCACAAGCACTTGCCAGTACCGAAACACAAATGCCAATCAAAGCGGTGCTTGATCGCGCCAATGTCCAACTTATGTGGGCACCATAGGATTTATTACCATGAATAGTTTAATTAATGAAGTTACTCAACGCATTATCGAACGTAGTGTCAAAACTCGTGCAGATTACTTAGCTAAAATAGAAGCCGCGCGCATTCATGGCCCACACCGTGGTTCGCTTTCTTGTGGTAATTTAGCGCATGGTTTTGCTGCTTGTGGTAAAGCCGATAAGCAAGATTTAACCAGTATGGTTAAAGCGAATGTCGCCATTGTCTCTTCATATAACGATATGTTATCTGCGCACCAACCTTACGAAGCCTACCCAGCCATTTTAAAAGAAGCGATTAGTCAAGTTGGTTCCGTGGCGCAATTTGCAGGTGGCGTACCAGCCATGTGTGATGGCGTAACACAAGGTAATGCAGGCATGGATTTAAGTTTGATGAGCCGTGATGTTATTGCGCTGTCTACAGCGATCGGTTTGTCCCACAACATGTTCGATTCAGCATTGATGCTAGGTATTTGTGACAAAATAGTTCCTGGATTATTACTTGGTGGCTTGAGTTTTGGTCATCTGCCAACCGTATTTGTCCCAGCTGGTCCAATGCCGTCTGGTTTACCTAATAAAGAAAAAGCCCGTGTACGCCAAGCTTATGCCGAAGGCAAAGCCGGTCGTGATGAGTTACTCAAAGCCGAGTCTGAATCATATCATTCAGCGGGTACTTGTACTTTTTACGGTACCGCAAACTCAAACCAGTTCTGTCTCTTATACACATCTCCGAGCCCACGAGACTAAGGCGAATCTCG
>OJAZ01000900.1_pt1 | contig 10937 bp, 7 predicted proteins | sample 1589851 | NCBI WGS metagenome assembly OJAZ01 (sample SAMN05416792, study PRJEB24817) | seawater metagenome | isolation source: Sea water | place: Canada:Atlantic | collected 2013-07 | reverse complement strand
ATATTGTCCAGCGTTAACATCGGGTGGCAATAAATCTATTTCCATATTGCCACACTCATCAACTAAAGTGACAATTTTTTCAGTGTTGTCCATATCAGCAGACATTACTGCGGCCATAAACGGTGCAGGGAAATGTGTCTTCATCCATAACGTTTGATAAGACACTAAGGCATAAGCCGCAGAATGCGATTTGTTAAAACCATAACCAGCAAATTTTTCAACCAAATCGAAAATTTTCATGGCAAGTTCGCCATCAACACCACGATCTTTCGCACCCTGTTCAAAACCGGCGCGCTGCTTAGCCATTTCTTCTGGCTTTTTCTTACCCATTGCACGGCGAAGCATATCTGCACCACCGAGTGAGTAACCTGCCAGTACCTGCGCAATTTGCATTACTTGCTCTTGATACAAGATAATGCCGTAGGTAGGCTCAAGCACCGGCTGTAAATCTTCATGCTGCCAAGTGGCGTCAGGATAACTGACTTCTTCACGGCCATGTTTACGTTCAATAAAGTTATCAACCATGCCTGATTGTAATGGCCCAGGACGAAATAACGCCACTAATGCGATAATATCTTCAAAGCAATCAGGTTTTAATTTATCAATTAAAGACTTCATACCGCTAGATTCAAGCTGAAAAACTGCTGTGGTTTTCGAGGCAAGTAATAGCTTAAAGCTTGCTTTATCTTCGAGATCAATTTTGGTGATATCGATTGGCTCTTTGCCGGCTTTTAGCAATTTTGCATCAGCCATTTCAATGGCCCATTGCAAAATGGTCAGTGTTCGTAGACCTAAGAAATCGAACTTAACTAAGCCAGCATCTTCTACATCATTTTTATCAAATTGGGTTACTGGGTTTTTACCTTCATCATCACAATATAAAGGGGCAAAATCGGTAATAGTAGTCGGTGAAATAACAACACCACCCGCATGCTTACCTGCATTACGTGTGGTACCTTCTAAGATACGACACATATCAATGAGATCTTTGACATCACTATCTTGTGCATAAACTTCTGGCAGCTTTGGCTCTTCTTCAAATGCTTTAGCTAAGGTCATGCCAGGGGTAGGCGGTATAAGTTTTGAAATTCGGTCGACAAAACCGTATGGGTGGCCAAGTACACGACCAACATCACGGATAACCGCTTTTGCCGCCATAGTACCAAAAGTAATTATTTGCGAAACCGCATCTCGCCCATAAAGCTCAGCCACGTGATCGATTACTTCATCACGTCTATCCATACAGAAATCGATATCGAAATCAGGCATAGAGACACGCTCAGGGTTTAAGAAGCGCTCAAAAAGTAAATCATATTCAAGTGGATCGAGATCGGTAATATCTAGTGCATAGGCAACTAAGGAACCCGCACCAGAACCACGACCTGGGCCAACGGGGATATTATTATCTTTACTCCACTGGATGAACTCCATAACAATCAAGAAATAACCGGGGAAGCCCATGTTATTTACCACTTCTAGCTCAATTGCTAAACGTTCATCATAAGGTTTTCTTATTTCGGCAAAATTATCCGCTTGACGGTCGAATAATTGATCAAGTCGTTTTTCTAAACCTTTTTCAGATACTTTGATAAAAAAGTCATTTATCTCCAAACCTTCCGTGGGAAAGTCTGGTAAGACGTATTCACCTAAGGTGACCGTGACATTACAGCGTTTAGCAATTTCGACACTATTGGCTAAGGCTTCAGGGATGTCACTAAAAAGCTCGCACATCTCCTCTTCACTACGTAAATATTGCTCAGAGCTATAACGCTTAGGTCGACGTTTATCATCTAAGGTAAAGCCGTCATGAATAGCAACGCGAATTTCATGGGCATCAAAGTCATTTGGGGAAAGAAACATCACCTCATTAGTTGCAACTACTGGCAGATTTTCTTTTTCGGCTAGCTCAACGGCAAGATGGATATAATTTTCTTCATCATTACGACCTGTTCTGACTAACTCTAGAAAATAACAACGATCGAAATGTTGCTGATAAAAACTCACCATTTCATCAACTAATTCAGTATTCCCTTTTAATAAGGCTTTACCTATATCACCTTCTCGGCCACCAGAAAGTAAGATTAAGCCTTCTTTATATTCAACCAGCCACGACTTATCTATCACAGCTTTATTTTGTATGTGTCCACGCATGTAGGCTTTTGAGATAAGTTCAGTTATATTTTTATAACCTACATTGTTAGTAGTAAGTACAACTATACGTGACAGTTCATCTTCCAACTCATCACTTTTCACCCAAAAATCACAACCTATAATTGGTTTAATTCCTGCGCCATGAGCAGCGTGATAGTACTTAACTAGACCACATAAATTAGTTTGGTCAGTTAAGGCAAGTGCTGGCATATTAAGCTCAACAGCTTTCGCAACTATCGGCTTTACTTTCTTCAAACCATCACACATAGAGTAATCACTATGTACGCGTAAATGAATAAATTTTGGCGGTACAAAAACGCTTGGTTCTGCTTCTGTGGCAATTTCTCCGCTAAGCATATCAGTCATGGTATGTACCTAATACTCTAGCGACAGGCTTAAAGCTTTGTCGATAACAATCCAGTACGCCATGCTCGATAATTTTTTCTAAATGAAGTTTAGTTGGGTAACCTTTGTGCTTGGCGAAACCATATTCAGGATGGAGTTTGTCTAAGGCTATCATTTCATTATCGCGAGCTACTTTAGCAATAATAGACGCAGCACTTATTTCAGTAACTCTAGCGTCACCTTTCACTACCGCTTGGCTAGCAATTTTTAAATTTTGTTGGTTACTTTCACTGGCATTGCATAAGAATGTAGGACAACGATTACCATCAACAAGCACAAAGTCAGGTTCAACATTCAGTCCTGCAACAGCTCGCTGCATCGCAAGCATAGTGGCGTGTAATATATTCAAGGTATCAATTTCTTGTGGAGAAGCACGCCCTAATGACCAAGAGATTGCCTTTTCCTTTATTTCAAGGGATAACAAGTTACGCTTCTTTTCTGATAATTTTTTCGAGTCCATCAATCCTTCAATCGGGTTATCGGGATCTAAAATTACCGCCGCTGTAACCACATCACCAACTAAAGGACCACGACCGACTTCATCAACACCCGCAATGCAATACGCGATAGGGTATTCAAAATCAGGGAAAATTTGCTTACTCGCCATATTATTTACTCGAGATAAGGTATTCTTATCTTATTGGTTAGTTATTATTTGTTATTGCTTAAAAGTTTCGAAGATAAAACATCAAGTACAGCCTTAGCTGCTTGTTTACTCGCATCACATTTTAGTTGTTGATGTATTGCAGTAAAACTATCATTCAATTGGCTTTGATCCTGATATAGACGCTCTTTAACCAAAGGCACAATATTTTCAGGGCAAACATCCTTTTGCAATAATTCAGGGACTAAAGATTTATTTGTTAATAAGTTTGGTAAAGAGAACCATTTCAACTTAACAAACCTACGGCCTAAGAAAAAGGTTATTGGGCTAAATTTATAACAAATAACCATGGGTCGTTTAATTAAAGCAGCTTCTAAGGTTACTGTACCCGAAGCGGTTAATAAACAATCACTGGCAGCCATTACCTGTTGCGTTTGATTAAGCACAATCTCTACATCTAAATCTGGAGCAAGTTCAGCTTTAAGGGCATTAAATTGATTGGCCCGCTGCTCACTGATCATGGGCGCGACAAAGAGTAGTTCACTATCTTGAGCTTGTAATTGTTTAGCACTTTCAAAAAAATCTTCAAGTAAACGTGATAACTCACCACCACGACTACCTGGCATCAATGCCAAGATTTTTTTATCTTGTGCTAAACCAAGCTTGTCTCTGGCTAAAACTTTATCACTTTGCATCGGAATATCATCCGCAAGTGGATGACCAACAAAAGTACAAGGAACATTGTGCTTATCATAAAAAGCTTTTTCGAAAGGCAACAAGGCTAAGACCATATCAGTAGCTTTGGCGATTTTAAAAATACGTTTTTCACGCCAAGCCCAGACTGACGGACTAACATAATGAACCGTTTTAATACCTTGTACTTTAAGTTTTAATTCTAGACCGATATTAAAGTCAGGCGCATCAATACCAATAAACACATCAGGTTTATTGGTAATAAAAAAATCGGTTAAGGTTTTACGGACATGTAATAAACGTCTGATTCGGCCAAGTACTTCGACTAACCCCATGACCGATAACTCGTCCATAGCGAATAGGCTTTCAAAACCTAAGGCTTGCATTTTGGGTCCGCCAATACCGATAAATTTAGCATGCGGATGAGTCTGTCGTAAGGAAGTGATCAGGCCTGCGCCGAGCGTATCGCCTGAATGTTCACCAACAACCATTGCAAAAACAGTTTGTTGGTGAGTGTTTTGATTTTGAGTAGTCATAGACGTTAAAGGTACTTAAAGTTAACTGTACCTATATACCCAAGCCACTTGAAGATACGTGTTTCAGGACGCTTGAGCGATTCATGATCAAGGAGCCTCATTTTATTAAGGGTTATTCCCTTAAAAAAGGAGGCAACGAAGAACATGGTTTGCTCAGACGTCCCCGCAGGGCTGGTTTAGAAACGCTTTATGCTGCGTTATTGATTTCGACAAGGGAACAACCCTTCTCTTCAATCAATGCCTTGCTTAAAGGCTTTCTAATTCCAGCTGAAACCTGCATATTCAGGTAGCTTGGGTATAATAACGGTACTGGTATTAACGGCACATGTTTAACATATTAAGTTTAACGAATGATACCGCGATTAGATTCTTTGATTGAATTACAAAACGCTTGTAATTCTGGAGATTGGGCTGGCATTTCATTGATAGCGCTTAATGCGTCTTCAACAGAAAGCCCTTGTCGGTACAACACTTTGTAAGCACGTTTTATCGTTAGAATGGTTTCTTTATCAAAACCACGGCGTTTTAAACCTTCACTGTTTAAGCCAAAAGGTTTAGCCGGTTGACCTGAAGCCATAACATAAGCAGGAACATCTTTAAGTATTAGGGCATTACCAGCAATAAAACTATGTGCGCCAATATGGCAGAATTGATGAACACCTACCATACCACCAATAATAGCGTGGTCACCTACATGGACGTGACCAGCAATAGAAGCATTATTTGCGAAAATGCAATGACTTCCAACAATACAATCGTGGGCCACATGGGTATAGGCCATAAATAAATTATTACTGCCAATTTGAGTAATACTATTATCTTGAATCGTGCCACGATGAACAGTACAAGATTCTCGAAAGGTATTGTTATCACCAATGATCAATTCAGTTGGCTCACCGTCATATTTAATGTCCTGACAGTCTTCACCAATACTTGCAAATTGAAATATACGGTTACCTTTACCGATACGGCTTGGGCCATTAATGACCACATGCGAGCTGATTTCACAGTTATCGCCAATCACAACATTACTGGCAATATAAGTCCATGGACCTATAGACACATTTTTGCCAATAACGGCACCTGGTTCAATAATAGCTTGGGGATGAATCATACGTTTAATCTTCTAATAGGTAAGTAAGCTTTTTGTTCTAAATAATATTTGTAATAGGGGTCTATAAAGGGCGACGTGCACACATAAGGTCAGCACTACAAACCACTTTGCCATCAACTCTAGCTTCACCATAAAACTTCCACATTCCTCGACGTTCTTTGAGAAATTCAACATGTAAGTGCATGGTATCACCTGGTAACACAGGTTTTTTAAATTTTGCTTTATCTATTGAGGCAAATAAATACATTTCATTATCACCACGCCCTTCTGTGCTTTTAAAACCAAGAATACCTGTAGCTTGTGCTAATGCTTCTAAAATTAAAACACCGGGAAAAATGGCTAGTTCAGGAAAATGTCCTGTAAATACAGGCTCATTTATTGTGACATTTTTAATAGCATGTAAGGTTTTACCTGGTTCATGATCTATTACTTTATCAACTAATAACATTGGGTATCTGTGAGGTATTAACGTTTTTATTTCGTTAAGATCGATAGGTTTTTTTACAGTTTCCAAATGAATATTCCTTGTTAGTTAACGCAGTTAGTTAATGGTTAACTAACTAACTGCTTACTATATTTGCGTCAGCTTCATGTTGAGCGACAGAAAGACTTTGGAGTATTTTACGCATTGGCGGGGTTAATAGCTAGTTTTTAGCGAGTAATTTTTCTAACTCTTTCACTCGTTTAGTCAAGCTATCAAGTCGCTTAACTCTGGCATTAGTTTTATTCCATTCTTTATTTTGTACTACTGGCATACCAGAAGAATACACTCCTGCTTGACTGATATTCTTGGTTACCATGGACATGCCAGTAAAAACACAATTATCAGCAATAGTAATATGACCATTAACTCCGACCAGACCGGCAATAGTACAATTCTTACCTATGACAGTGCTACCTGCAATGACGGTACAACCTGCTATGGCGGTATTCTCGCCAACAATAACATTGTGAGCAATTTGAATTTGGTTATCTAAAATTACACCGTCTCTTATTTCGGTATTATCCAGTGCCCCTCGGTCAATAGTAGTACTAGCGCCAATCTCAACATGGTCGCCAATAATGACGCTGCCTAATTGCGGGATTTTATGCCATTTATACTGCCCTTTTACCGGCGCATAACCAAAACCGTCGGAGCCAATAACGGTGCTAGCTTGAATTAAGCAATGATGACCAATCTCTACTCTGTGATAAATAGTAATATTTGCCCAGAGTATCGTTGATTCACCAATTTTAGCCCCATGACCAATAAAGCAACCGGCACCAATACTTACATTATCAGCTAGTTGCACACCTGACTCAATAACAGTATTAGCGCCAACACTTACATTTTCACCGATTAAAACATCATCGGCAATAACAGCATTGGGATGAATCCCACAAGACACTTTTGGCGTACTATCAAGTAAACTAGCTAGTATGGCATACCCCATATAAGGGTTATCCATGACAAGCGCACTTACCTGACAGGCCTCTACGGCATCAGGGGAGACAATCACCGCACTCGCATTAGTTGAGCTAAGTTGTTGCTGATACTTGCTATTGGCAAGAAAAGCCACTTGCCCTGTACCCGCCTTTGCTAAAGTTGCTAAGCCACTGATTTGAGTCAGTGCTTCGTTTTGCTCATCTAGCGCAGCTGGTACTATCAATTTAGCATCTAGTTTGGTAGCAATATCAGCTAACGTGTAAGTCATAATAATGCCTTTACCGCGATGAGTAATAAATTATTTATCTTAATGATAACTAAGCAGCTTACTTAAGTTTACTTACTTGCTCTACTACAATTTCAGTAAGGCTAGCATCTGGTTTAGCATAAACAACCGCTTGTTGAGAAAGCACTAAGTCATAATCTTGTTTAACAGCAATATTGTCTACCGCTTGACGTACTAAGGCTATGATTTTATTAGTTTCTTGGTTTTGACGTTGACTAGCTTTGTCTTGTAAAGCTTTGCCTTTTACCTGGTATTCTTGAAATAGAGATTTAACTTTTACATTAAGCTCTTCTTTTTCTTTTACACTCATTAATGAACCATCACGCTTGAGTTTTTCTTGGTAATATTTAATGTCTTTTTCAAGCTGGGTAATGATAGCTTTTTCGTCTTTAAATTCAGCTTCTAAGCTTTGCATTAGCGCGGCCGTTTGCGGTATTTTACTCATCACTTCTTGAAAATTAACTACCCCAATTTTTTGATCTGCTGCCATAGCTGAACTTGCTAATAACATACCTGATGCTGCTACGCCCATAACCATAGTTTTAATAACTTTATTCAACGTTGTTCCCCTTTATTTATTATTTGTTACTTGCGATTTTCACAGGTAAATATTTCTGTCGGTTAATATAGCAAGATTAATTCATTTAACGCAGCTAAAATCTGCATTTTAAAATGTTTTTCCTATGTTAAAGCTAAAGAATGATAAATCATCACCCTCTTCTTCTCTAACGGATCTAGCGAAACTAAAAATCATTGGTCCCATTGGCGAAAGCCATTGCAGTGAAATACCTGCAGAGCTACGAAAACGTCCCGGATCTGAATAGTCGTCAATTTTAGCAAACTCTTCAGGCGCTAAATTTGAATAACTTGCCATGTTAAATTCTGTATCCCAAACAGTACCTGCGTCCCAAAAAATACTGGTACGTACACTGTTTGAGTAACTTTCGTCTAAGAAAGGTGTTGGTACTATCAACTCTAAGCCTGCAAGCGCCATAGCGTTACCACCAACAGAGCTTTGTGATACCGCAATAGAATCATTGTCAGGACCTAAACAACAGCCCCCACCAGGTAGTTGCTTCGGACTACGATATATAGCACGAGGTCCAACACTGTTATTCTCAAAACCTCTTAAAGAATCTGAGCCACCTGCACTAAAGTTCTCCCAGAAAGGTAATAATTGATCATTGCCATCAACGGTCCCGTAACCATTGGCGTAGCCTAACTGTATACGAGTTAATACTGACCATTTTTGACTGCGGGTTAATGGGAAATAAAATTTAGCATCATAGTTTAATTTGAAGTATTGCAAATCAGACTTTGGTGACGTCATTTTCGCATTAAATCGTTGTTGTGAACCTGACGTAGGGAAAGTACCACGGTTTAGTGTGCTTCGCGATAAACCAGCATTTAGATCTAACGTTTTAAAGGCTAATTGACCATCGGGATCGTTAGGATCAGCATAGATATCATAAAAATTTTGAATTTGATCATACGCTTCTAATTGCGATATTTGGTTATACTTCCAACCTACACCAAAATTTAAGCGAAGATATTCATTGACTGGAAAACCCCAGTTAAGACCTAGGCCGAAGGTTTTGTTCTTATATTCAACCAAGTTGGCATTACCAGCATCATATTCACTGTAATAAACTTGTCCACCAAGAGAGACAGCATCAACGGTAAAGTAAGGGTCAGTGTACGAGATAGTGGCATTTTTTTGATAACTATTTCTGGCTATGTTTAAGCCAAGTTGATTACCCGTACCTAAGAAGTTGTTTTGTTGTACACCCGCGTTAAGGCTTAACTTTGTTTCTGAACCATAACCTATACCGGCATTAAATGATCCAGAAGGCTGTTCTTTAACAGTAAAGTCGATATCGACTAAATCATCTTCACCTTCAATTTGCTTAGTTTCAAACTCAACGGTCTCCATATAAGGTAGTCGCTGTAACCATGACTTTGAAGATTCAACTACACTGTTAGATAACCAAGCACCTTCCATTTGTCTCATTTCACGGCGTAATACGTTATCAGCAGTAACATGATTACCTGTGAAGTTTATGCGATTTACATAAACACGCTTTCCGGGATCAATCGAAATTGATAATTTAACGGTATGGTTTTCGTCATTAACTTCTGGAATGGTTCTCACTTTAGGATAAGCATAACCATAGCGACCTAAAAATTTACTAATAACTTCTTCAGTATAAGTAACTTCTGCACCGTTATATAACTCGTCCGCTTGTAATGGGTTAATAGCACGGATGGTATTTTCAAAACCAGCCATGTCACCGACAAAGTCAACTTCACTAATGTTATAAGTTTCACCTTCACTCACATTAAGGGCGATATAGACCGCTTTTTTATCTGGGGTCATTGATACTTGTGTGGAGTCTACTTTAAAGCGTAAATAGCCGCGATTAAGATAATAACTATTAATCGTTTCCATATCCCCTTGTAACGTTTGTTTCTGATATCTGTCTTGCGCCATAAAATTCCACCAAGGGGAATCATACGTTAGCTCAATTTTATCCAGAATTTCTATATCAGAAAAAACTTCGTTACCAACAATATTTATTTGTTTGATAGCAGCAGAGTCACCCTCAACAAATGAGAACTCTAAATTAACGCGGTTTCGTGGTAAATGGGTTACTTTAGCGGTCACTTTCGCATTGTATTTACCAACACTGTGATAGAAGTTCTCTAAGCCCATCTCTATACCAGAGATGACGGTGCGATCAAGAGTTTCACCGACACGAATATTACTACCATCAAGACTTTCTGTTAGCTGCTCATCTTTAAGATCGCTATTACCATCAAAAATAATTTCGTTTATTGTTTCTCGTTCTCTAACACGATAAACCAAGCGATTACCATCTCGGTAAACTCTAATATCATTAAAGTGACCGGCTTGGTATAAGGCCTTTATAGATTGTGAAATTCGAAAGTCATTGAGTTCGTCACCGACATTGAAAGGTATATGCGTTAACGCGGCCCCTAAAGCAACACGTTGAAGACCTTTAACTTCGATGTCTTCAACTTGAAAGCTTGATGCAGCTTGAGCAATAGGTACTGATGTTCCTAGCGCACCTAATAGTAGGGCTAAGGCAATTTTTTTCATGATCATATATTATAAACTTCGTTACTTCTTTTTATAAAAACGGTTAGCTACACACTCAATATACAGCAGTGACTCTAACATTAGACTGAGTTCAATAAACGACTCATAGCCAATAATATTAAAGTGTTAAGGTATTTACCTTAAAATTAGCCTCTTCGACTTTCTTTATCCATCCGTTGAAATCTCATAAAGCTTGATAGCAATAAGGAGTGTATCCTTTCTTCAAACGATTTAACTTAAAACTTTTATTATCACTTTGTTAAAAATTTTCAGTGACTTCTTTGTGCGCTCTTTTTTATAAGCGTAATATTCGCAGAAATAATTATTTACCCAAGAACCCGACTAAAATCATTAAATAAGCCAATAGCCATCAACATCAATAATGCTAAGGCACCAAACTTAAATCCTGCCTCTTGCGTTTTCTCTGGCACTTCTTTACCTGTAAAAAGCTCTATAAGATAATAGAGTAAGTGTCCACCATCAAGTACTGGAAGCGGTAAAAGGTTAATTATTCCCAAATTAATACTAATTAACGCTAAAAAGCCTAGAAAGTATACAAAACCATGACTTGCACTATTACCTGCACCTTGAGCAATACCGA
>OJAZ01000894.1_pt1 | contig 10991 bp, 11 predicted proteins | sample 1589851 | NCBI WGS metagenome assembly OJAZ01 (sample SAMN05416792, study PRJEB24817) | seawater metagenome | isolation source: Sea water | place: Canada:Atlantic | collected 2013-07 | reverse complement strand
ATTCGCCTTAGTCTCGTGGGCTCGGAGATGTGTATAAGAGACAGGTGTTGAAGAAGCCCTTGCCCGCATTGGTGGTAATGCTTACTTAATGGACGCGGTTACAACTATGTCGACAGGCGCTATTGATTTGGGTGAAAAGCCAAGTGTAGTGTCAGCAATTGCGAAATATCATTTAACTGAAAAAATGCGTTCTTGTGTGGCCGATGCTATGGATATTCATGGCGGTAAAGGTATTTGTATGGGGCCAGGTAACTACCTTGCTCGTGCATACCAAGGTGCGCCAGTAGCAATTACTGTTGAAGGTGCAAACATATTAACACGCAGCATGATTATCTATGGTCAAGGTGCTATTCGCTGTCATCCATATGTTTTAGCTGAATTATCAGCGGCTAATAATAAAGACAATGACCAAGCAGTTAATGACTTTGATCATGCGTTATTCGGCCATATTGGTTTTGCTATTAGTAATATTTGTCGTAGCGTTTGGTTCTCATTTACGGGTAGCTATGCATTAAGCTCACCGTATAACGATGAAACTAGACGTTATTACCAGTTAATGACCCGCTTTAGTTCTAATTTAGCCATGCTTTCAGATATTGCTATGTTGACCCTTGGTGGCGATTTAAAGCGCAGAGAACGCATTTCAGCGCGTTTGGGTGATATTCTAAGTTACTTATACTTAGCGTCTGCAACGCTTAAGCGTTATAACGATGAAGGACGTCAAAGTGCGGACTTACCTTTGGTTCAGTGGGCGTTAGAAGATAGCTTGTATAACGCTCAACAAGCTATTGATGAGTTAATTAGCAACTTCCCTAATCGTATAGTGGCTAAAGTATTACGTTTGATTATTTTGCCACTCGGTTGTTGGTTGAAAAAACCGTCTGATGTTACTGATCATAAAGTAGCCGCATTACTGCAGTATCCAAATGAAACTCGTACTCGTCTGGGACATGGACAATACCTTACGCGTGAAAAAGGCAATGTATTAGGCCTGTTAGAACAAACGCTTGAAGATATTATTGCTTGTGAGCCTATTTTTGACAAAATTTGTCGTGAATTAGGTCAGCGCCTGCCATTTTATCAACTTGATTTGGTAGCTGAAAAAGGTCTAGCTGCGAATATTATTACTGAAGAAGAAGCAGCATTACTTACCGCAACAGAAGTTGCTCGTAAGGCGACTATAGATGTTGATGATTTTGATTCTGACTATTTAAAAGCGAGTAAGTAACACGCTTTACAATTAAAAATAATATCTAAGCCCATTACTGCATATGAATGCATAATGGGCTTTTTTTTAGCTAAATATTACGCAGTTAAATTCCTCTATAGCCACGCCATATCAAGAAAGCATGTTAACTATTCACTCACAAATAACCTTAGCAGAAGCACAATTCAATCATGATCAAAATAAATACAACCTGTAAAATTAAACGACAATAACGTCGTGGCTAATATCACCGTTATTCTGTGGTTAAATTATCAATTTTAATAGGCTAAGATCAGCCTGTTCTGATTAAATCTAATAAGTAAATTTACGGCTAATCAATCAAAAGTATGATAAAAACCATACAATCTCAAAAAAATTCTAAAAAGGTTAATATGAATGAAATATGTGCAACTAGGAAGTAGCCCACTAGAGGTATCTAATATTTGTTTAGGCAGCATGACTTGGGGGGTGCAAAATAATCAAAACGATGCCAATGCTCAAATCGAATATGCCCAATCCCAAGGCATTAACTTTATCGATACAGCAGAAATGTATGCTGTGCCTCCAACCGCCGAAACCTATGGAAAAACAGAAGCTATTATTGGTAATTGGCTAGCTGCTGACTCTTCACGACGCGAAAATATTGTATTAGCATCAAAAATTGCTGGCCCTGGATTCTCCTATATTCGCGATGGCAGTAAAATATCAGGCGCTAACGTTATTGCTGCGGTTGAAACATCATTAAAGCGTTTAAAAACTGATTATATTGATCTTTATCAATTACATTGGCCTAATCGCCAATCCCCCCATTTTGGCAATCATTGGCCTAACGGTGTTAACCACTCTGTTGTTAATGTAGAACAACAAACATCAGAAATGCTAGATATTCTGCAAGGTTTAGATACTTGTGTTAAAGCGGGGAAAATTCGCTATTGTGGGCTTTCTGACGATACGCCATGGGGTATTAACCAATACCTTAAGCTTAGCGCGGAGCATAACTTACCTCGCATGGTATCTATTCAAAATGAATTCAGTTTATTACACACTAAAGATTCACCTTACCTGATAGAGAACTGTGTGCTTGAAGACATAGCATTTTTACCCTGGTCTCCACTTGCCACTGGCGCCCTCACCGGTAAGTACTTGAATGGCCAACGCCCAGAAGGTAGCCGCTGGACACTTACGCAACGCCATGGCCTTTTTCGCGATACAATCAATGCTGATGCTGCTATTGCCGCTTATGTCAAAATCGCTAAAAAGCATAAAATAACGCCAGCACATTTGGCTTTAGCTTGGTGTGAACAAGTCAGTGGTGTAACTTCAACTATTATTGGTGCAACCACTATGCAGCAGTTGAAAGACAATATAGCGGCATTTAAACAACCACTATCGACTGACGTGCTTGAAGAAGTTAATCAGGTACTACAACAATATCCAACACCGTATTAGCTTTATCTGAAGCTTACATTTAATCAATATATAGCTGCTATGTTATGTTTCACTGCAGCTATATTTATTTTGCATATCTTTAACTGATAGTGAGGCTATTTCTTTTAAAACCTCTAGATCGATGTCTGCTAGTTTATTAATATACAAACAAGATTTACCCACTTTATGTTTACCCAATTTTTTTAATTGTGACTGAAAATTTGAAAATCCGGGCATAATATAAATAGCAATATTTTGCTTTCGAGGTGAGAAAGCAATAACCATACTATCGCCCTCTCGGCCACTTTCATATTTGTAATGGTATTGTCCAAAGCCAATGATACTGCCTTGTAAATTAGGCCTATACCCAGACACATCAGCTAATAAACTGACCAAATGTCGACTGTCATCTTGCTGAACTTGATCGGTAATATCAGCGAGAAATACGGTAACTTCATTCATAAGACTTCCTCTGTTGCTTATTAAGAAAAGTATAAACTAAAAATCACGGTGTAATCTCAACTTGATAATACAACCTGATATTAAACAACTTAATATTAGACGCTAGATCGAAAAAGGCTGTATTCCTGATGGAATACAGCCTTTAATTTTATGGTAATAAATTAATCTAGTTAGTGCCTAGATAACCTCTAAACTCTTAAACTTATAAGAAAGATAATAGCTCTTCATCTAACTGCATTAAGGTTTTAGGGTCTGCCATCATAGTTACCGCTAAAGATTTAGTGCGTGGTAATAAACGTTCAAAGTAAAATTCGGCCGTTTTAATTTTCGCACGATAAAAATCTCTATTTTCAACATCGGTAGCTAATTTTTCATAAGCCGCTTGTGCCATTTGTGCCCAGAAGTAAGCCATAACGATATAGCCAGAATACATTAAAAAGTCGACTGAAGCTGAACCAATAACGTCACGATCTTTTTTCGCTTTAAGGCCTAAACGAATAGTGTATTGTTGCCATTTCGCCACAGATGTACTTAAAGGCCAGATAAACTTATTCATTTGACGTTTATGTGGATTGTTCGAAATCATGCTTTGATCTTTACAGAAAATAAGCACTTCTTTAGCAAATGCATTTAAAGATTTACCACGTGTCATCAGTACTTTACGGCCTAATAAATCAAGCGCCTGAATACCTGTTGTACCTTCATAAAGCGTTGAAATACGCGTATCACGAACAATCTGCTCCATGCCCCATTCTTTAATGAAACCATGACCACCAAAAATTTGTAAACCATGGTTAGCACTTTCCTGTCCAAGCTCAGTTAAAAATGCTTTTAAGATAGGTGTGATGAAACCTAAACGATTATCGGCTTTTTTACGTTCTTCTTCAGATTTAGCATTTTCTATTTCATCAACAAGTTTTGCTGTGTAATAGATCATGGCACGACCGCCTTCACTAATGGCTTTTTGTGTCATCAGCATTTTACGTACATCGGGGTGAACAATAATCGGGTCAGCCACTTTATCAGGGCTTTTAGTCCCTGATAGAGAACGCATAGACAAACGCTCTTTCGCGTAAATCAATGAGTTTTGATATGCTAGCTCAGCAGCACAAACACCTTGTAGTGCGGTACCAACACGTGCCGTATTCATAAAGGTGAACATACATTCTAAGCCTTTATTTTCAGGGCCAATCAACACACCTTTAGCATTATCGAAATTTAGTACTGCAGTTGCAGAGCCTTTAATCCCCATTTTGTGCTCAATTGAACCACAAGAAACATGGTTAAACTCACCAATATTACCTTGTTCATCAGTTTGCATTTTAGGCACAATAAAAAGAGAAATCCCCTTAGTACCGGCAGGTGCACCTGGTAATCTAGCAAGTACAATATGAATAATGTTCTCGGTTAAGTCATGCTCACCTGCTGAGATAAAGATTTTAGTACCTGTTAAATTATAAGTACCATCGCCATTTGGCTCAGCTTTAGTTTTCACTTGACCTAAATCTGTACCACATTGTGGCTCAGTTAAACACATAGTGCCGGTCCAAGAACCTTCAATTAATCGGGTAAGGTATAATTCTTTTTGCTCACTGGTACCGTGTGTATGAATAGTATTCATAGCACCGTGGCTTAGTCCAGGGTACATAGCCCAAGACCAGTTAGCGGTGCCCATCATTTCTGACATAACCATGCCAAGAGATGCAGGTAAACCTTGACCACCATGCTCAACAGCATGAGGTAAACTAGGCCAGCCACCTTCAACAAACTTTTGATAAGCTTCTTTAAAACCTTTAGGTGTTGTTACAGCACCATTGTTAAAGGTACAGCCTTCTTCATCACCGCTTTGATTAAGTGGCAGTAACTCATTTTCACTAAATTTTGCACACTCTTCCATAATGGCATCAACCAAATCGGGTGTTGCTTCTTCGAATTCAGGATGCTTTTGGTAATGGTCGTAATAATTGAATACATCTTCGAATAAAAATTTGATGTCTGCTATTGGCGCTTTATAACTTAGCATGGCTAACTCCTAACACTTTTAAAAATAATTTTTTTGCATTTCTGCATAACTGGTATCGAGTATACACAGATCTAAACACTGGTCCAACCACTATTTTATTATTTACTAAAACAAGTATCAAAGTTAACCTTTAAATATTTTAAATCATAAGGTTATATAAACTTCATGGTATGAAAATAATTATTAATTATGTAAAAAATACGGAAATTTTGAGGGCTTATGTTCAAAATATGCTTTTAAAAAGGGGTGAAATTAGGTGAAATAGATATAATTTATGAAGATATATCTAAAGAAAAACTTCGGATTAAACAGTTAGCGAGCGCTTTATTCTTAGAAAAAATGACTAAAATGTTGACCACATTTGCTTTACGCCGATTAAATGCATAATGCCAATACCTAAGCAAATACTTGAACTCCAAATCCAGAACTCAGGTGTTCTACCTAGCGGGTTATTAATTAAAAAATAGCCTGCTACACCACGCAGTAAATAAATTACTGTAATCATCACTAATATAACGCGAAGAAAAGGTAATTTAACCATCATACCAGCGGCAGAAAAAGCATATAGCGACCAAACCATTAAAACAAAAATAATGCAGGATGTTATTAACGCTGGCTTGATACTACCCTGCTCTGCCATGATTGCCATTTGCTCGCCTGCGCCGAAAAATCGATACCAGCTAGCACCGAAATATATACAACTTACATGAATAGTAGCGGCGAATAGACTCATTATACCGGCAATAATTAGCATTATGTTCATCACTTAATCCTTTATTTAATCCCTTACTTAAAGCCTATTTTACTTAGTACATTACGCTCAATTTAATTGGAAAACTTTTGACACGTTAAATTATTAATATATTAATAAACCGTTATTCAATGGATAAATATATATCGATTAATGCTTCATTCTCGATAACGTCTGTTTTTGAGAAATTAACAATGTCAATTTGAAAGCGTTCAGGTTCATTCATTTTTTATGTCTTAATCGTATTTTTTAGAACAACGTAGAGCGAATACTTGTAGCGTATTAGGGCAGGCTATTCTTCAGTAAGCCAATCAAGATAACATTGCATAAATAACTGCCAAAAATGCTGACAGCCTGAAACTTCAATTAATTGTTGTTTCAATTGTTGTAAAACAACTTCATCTGTCACAGTAGTATCGTCGGGAAAAAATTGCGCTTGTGTTTGCTGATCATGCTCAAACAAAAGTTGAATACAAGCGATATAAGCCTCTAAACTTTCAGCAACTTGTTCTACTTCCCAACCATTATCGGCTAAAAATCCAGTGTAAACAGGCAATAGGTTCTCACGAATATCAACAAAGTAAGGATCACCTAGTTCTGTATCTCGAGCAAAAACCTGCCAAGATGATTGCCAGCACCCTGCTTCTTCGCCATACAAGTTTTCATTGGTGCTTGATTGCTCTAATTCGCTACCACCAAAACCCATTTGCGCCTGATTTAATTCATCGATTGTCGTTACATTATTAAAACCCTGCGGACCGAAAAACACCTCTTTATTTGTCAAAGTATTTAACTTACTGATCAGTTCTTTATCTGTCATATCTACCTAATTATTTAAAAATAAAAATTTATACACGGCTTTGGCATTATCGAAGGGCTTTATTAAAGCTTGCCATAAAGTGTTAGCGGCCATGAATTATGTATTTACTGAAGTGCTAGTTTACGTAAATGCTAGGCAGTATAAAGTTGTGTAGTTTTTAAAGCAAAGCCTACCTTATTGATCATTTATAATTCATCTTAATATTGAAGTTAAGGCTACATCTTTGGGATTTTTAATATCTTTAATCACCAGGCTTATCACTGATGGGTCATTAACATGAGCAATTAACGTGGCTGTTAAATGCATTTGGGGTAGATTATTGATTTACCCGTTATCGTTTAAGAAGGTAGCCGTTAATAACAAGGCTTTATTTGTTCAAACGGTATTTTAACCAAAGTTTATAATACACGGCATTACAGGTTTGGTTATCATCCATTTTCCCATCTCTATCACAGTCTGAGCCTGTTAAGCCTTTTACAACTTCTGGCCCATATTCTTCAACATCGCTTGCCTCAGCTGGCACTACAATGGTGACTTTTGGCGAGTGGTCAATAAAATCAGCCACATTCTTATATGATGAAAACTCAGCTTCACTTACAAGCTGAGTAATATCACTCGTCGCGATGGCATTACTAACCAGGAACATGGATATTAAGAAAGCTAGGCTTATTGAATAGGCTTTTTTATGTCTCATTTTGGATCTTTGATTAGAGTTGTAAATGTTAATATTTCTCAAAATATCATAATTGATTGCATGTCTGCTATTTAAAACGTAGTTAACTCAATCAAAAGAATTAACTGAACCCTTTTAACCACAGTGCGAGCTTTGGAAAATGATCATTCACTGTATTCGGATGGGTTAATATATTAATGTGATCATAGTTAACCTGATTACCTGCTTGTTTAGAAAGCACTGAAAACTTTGCATTCCTGTTGTTGCATTCATCAATAAAAAGTTGCACATCTTGTTGGTGACCTAAGGCATAATCACTAATACCAGTAAGGTGCCATGTAGGTGGCCAAGTTATATTTTGTGCAGCAGTGTAATAGTCAAAACCATCATTTAGGTCATGCCACTTTCCAGGGATAACCCATGTAATACTTTCTTCGAGCGACTTTTTTGTTTCACTATCAGAGCCAAATCTGAATTTTTTCGCATCAAAATAACCGTTCTTCTTTGCTAATATTGGTGCAATATAACGCCACATAAATCCTAATTTAAAATAAGCTTCCATGGTTTTCGCCGTTACTACTCGCTTAGTACCAAAACACGTTTTACTGTGTAATTTGTCAAGCCACTTTGGGTAGCGAGCTAAAAAGCTACTGATTAATACCCCCCCCCAAGAATGAGCGATAAGGTGCATTTTTTGTGGGTTAATACTCTGTATTTTTTCTAAAAATAACGCAATATCGCAGGTAATGGTTTCGTGTTGACCAAAAGTTGATTGTGAATTAATGGCTGGAAGGCTTTTACCGCGGCCACGCAAATCCGCTACATAAACATCAAAACCTTGTTCGGCAAGATAGCAAGCTAGCCCTTTACCTTTTTCTGTGTAAAAGATAAAACCGTTTTCTATTAAACCATGCAACATAAATATTGGCACACCGCCTTTGCGCTGCCATATATGACGTAAGTGAAGTTGCTCTTCGCCTTCAGTAATATAAATTGATTCTTGTTGCATTAATGCTTACTCGTTATGTTTATAGAATTAATTTTTCGTGCTTTGACAACGTACCTTGATAATTCATAGGGATAATAAATCCCTTTGACACATGGTCTGACCAGACAAGTAGGTTACTCATTTTTAAAGATAAGAACAAGTGACATAAATCAATGCGGTTACCATGTATCACACATATAAGCTTTCTATATAGGTTTATAGGCGCGTTGGCGGAATATTTATTGTGCCGATAACAGTTTGTTACTTTACCAGCAGCAGAAAACTGCCTAAAATTAAAAAAGAATTACTGTAGGAGAATAATGAATGTTATTTAATCATTATTTATTTGCAGTAAAACGACAAGCTGTTTCATGGAATGAAAAAGATCCAACCCACGGATAGGGCCAGCAATTTGGATCACCCTCTATAGCTTGGAGTTTTTATGATTGATTTATTATTTGATATCATTGGCATGTCTGGAACTGTGTTAGTTGTAGGAGCATTTATCATGCTACAACTTGAAAAGTTAAATCCTAAAAGTTTAACCTATAACCTTACCAACCTTATTGGTGCAATTTTATTGCTTATAAGTCTTTGCTACAATTTTAATTTAGCAAGTTTTGTTATTGAGCTTTTTTGGATTGCAGCATCTGTTATTGGTTTGTTTAAATATTACACAAAACCAAAACAAACAGTGAGCGTTTAATAACCAGTATAATTAAGTACTAAAACTTATGTTGAGTCAGTTACACTAATTGAAGCGATATAGGTTTTAGTTGATTTAACCCCCATTTTTTGTCGCATTTAACACCAGTTCTTAATTTCTCTAGAAAATTTACCTTTATCGCTTGCGTTAGCTATTCATACACGTATCATGCCGCCCTATTTTTAAGTTTATATCGTCGGAAACCTTGTCAAATGAGAAAATTACTTACCTCGCCTAACGCCATGTCATTGAGTACAACAGAACAAATAATTTACCAAAATGCATTGTCGTTTGTCGCTGACCTTAGCCTGAATTTAATGGCGGTAAAAGTAGATAATCACCCAGACAATTTTCTTGATTGGTGTAGAGAGTTACACCGTATTTGCTTACATGAAATAAACCAAGAACTACTTGAACCTGAGCAACAAAAGCCACTAAAAAAACTACAAGAAACCCTATCAAACGGTGTTAGCGCTTGCCAATTAAAAATGGCCCGTGTTATTCCTTGGCCGATATTCGCTAGTTTTGTTCAAGAACACAGCGTGCTACAAGCGTTACCAGAAAGATTGAAGTTATTAGATTACATCGCAAACTTACCGTCTAAAAAACTATCTGAAATGATAGATGAAGACAAACTTGTTTTTACCGGTAAACATACAGCGCAGCACGACATTAGCGTATATGACTTTGATGTAGAATGGTTCGCAGGAACACGCGGCGCAAAAACTTTTCACCAACTATTAACGTCTCACCCAGAAAAATTTGATCTAGCTCTTGAGAGTATTCCGCTTGAAGGCGAAGTTACATTGGCACACTATCAAAGCTTTGTTGAAGCATATAAGGCAATTTTCTCTGCCCATGCTAGCGATGTTAAAGTACCGTTAAGTGCCGCAACACGTTTACTTGCTATGCGCCGACCAGATCAGTTTATTGCACTAACGAGTGCTAAAATAGATATTCTTTCGCAAGGCTTAGGCCTAGTAAAACTCAATAATCAAAGTTTTGATGATTATTGGCATGAAATGATTGAGAGTATCCGAAATACGCAATGGTGGCGCAGCGAAATGCCAGAAGATGACGTTGAACTTCAGCTGTGGAAAAACCGTGTTATTTTGGTTGATTTATTTTTATTTGCTGACAAATCTTTAGCAGAAAATTCAAACTATATTCGTATGCGCGACAAGCCTAAAAAAATTAAAATTGGTGTAGCTAAAGCCGTTAAACGCAGTAAAGCGTCTGCAGAGGCTATCGTTGATAAAGCGTTTGAAGCCGATGATATTCCTGACTTCATTCTAAACATGCGCAGCACAATAGTTAATAGTGTTAAAGATGGTAAAACAGTTGACCAAGCCATTACCTTAATGCGCAATATTTTTGGTTAATTAACTACCTACTAAAAAGCAAATAATAACTTTAATATTAAGCCCAATTTTTATTGGGCTTTTTTATGTATTTTAATTCAAGTTACAAATAAGCTGCAGTCGCTTACTTATTGACAGTAAATTTTTATATGCCAACTATTTACTCATTTGATTGGTAAAGAGTCCATTTTAATCCAAGCCCAATAGCGTAATTAAGATCTTTTTTAAATAGTGGGCTTTGCTCATTACTTGCCCCTTTATAAAACCCAACTTTAGTGCTTAAAAATATTGAAATATTTTCACGAATTTTAAATCGATTAACTAATGTTGCTTCGGTTCCCAAGTACCCTCCTTTTGCCAAATAAGCAGGTCGTTCACTCGTGCTAAACGCTTCATCAACTTGATAAAAATACTGATGTGTTTTTTTCGTTGCAAATAAGGATGAAAAAGTAACTTTAAATGAGTCATCGTCGCTAAAAAGATGTTTACCTTGATATGATATTTCCGGCTGAAATATATACCCTCTGTCTCTTATACACATCTCCGAGCCCACGAGACTAAGGCGAATCTCG
>OJAZ01000887.1_pt1 | contig 11067 bp, 6 predicted proteins | sample 1589851 | NCBI WGS metagenome assembly OJAZ01 (sample SAMN05416792, study PRJEB24817) | seawater metagenome | isolation source: Sea water | place: Canada:Atlantic | collected 2013-07 | reverse complement strand
GAAAGTTCATAAGTAAATACTCCGCCTTCAGTTCCATTTTCATCGCCATCAAGTTCTTGCCCTAAACGCGTTGCAAGCGTAGAAATTGTCGGATTATTTAATTCAATTGTTAAATGGGTAATATCTGAACTCAATTGTGTTAAATTTAATTGCAAAGAATGATCGTTGATGATGTTCAACTCCATATTTTCTGTTGCCAAAAACCAACTGTTATTTTCTTCTAATCTGTTGCCATCAAACGCTTTAATTAAAAATTGCTCGACTGTCAACCCTTCAAAATCCATTGATTTATTAAACTTAAATACAACCACTAAACTGCCTTCTTGCTGCCATTGATAGTCAACACTCGATTCTCCTTTATCGCCATATTCGAATACGCTTGTTGATTTACTTTTATCGCCCCTTCTGACCTGACTAACAATTGCGGGATAATTACTACTTTCTGGCACTAAAGCGCCTTGTTCTATCCATAACTTTATTGCATTAATTGCTTCTTCGGGTAAAGATGGTTGTCCTAATGGCATGCGACTTCCTGCTTGACTGTCACCTGTAACTTTCAAATACAAATAACTATTTAATGCCGAATCTGGTAAAACGCGTTTGAAAGCGGGGTTAGATGAATCAACATTAATTAAGTTAGCTATTGTGTTTTCAATACTTGATAGATTTTGTCCTGCTGCCGGATTTGCTCCACCATGACAAGTTGAACAAATTGGCGTAAACACATGCTCTTGTAGTGAGATAAGTGTTGGTTGTATACCCTCGTCAGCCGTATCATTCTCTTCGTCAATAACCACAATAACTTCTTCAAATGGCCGGCCTTGTTCGTTTAAATCTTCTCCACTACCCGACTCACACCCTGATAACAGTACAATTAAGCTTATAATGACAATTTTTTTCATGTTCATTCTCTTTTAAATTTTTATCTCTTTGAATAAAAATAAAACATGCTAAGAAACTACTCAGCATGTTTACTTTAATTGGCTATCAATTAAGGGCGGGCTAGTGGCCAACCACCGTACAGGCCGCCAATTGCACCAATACCATTAGCGCTATCGCTAGCAAGGAAGTACAGTGGTAACCCTTTATAAGCCCACTGGAAGGTAGTAGTATTATCTTCACCGCGTTCTATAATTGAATATTCACCATACGCTTGATCAGCCGATTTAGCGTAAAGTGGAGGCCAAGTAGTTGCGCAGCTATCAAAACAAGTACTTTCACCAGAGTTGGCCGTATCATTGTCGAAGGTATAAAGCGTTATGCCCTGTAGTTCTCCGCCAGTTTTACCTTGGCTATCTAATACATCACCATGAGCAACTAACCGTAAACCATGCGTTGCATCATCATCAACTTTAACCGGTGCTGGACGAGCGATGTGCCATATAGAACCTACATTTTCACCCTTAGTATCTTCTGCTGTTTCATCTGAAGCAAAAAAGTAAAGTGGTTGGCCATTAATTGCCCATTGCTTCATATCATTACTACGTGTGATTATTGAAAATGGAGCTGTTGCTTCATCTGCATCACTTGCTAACAATGCCGGCCATGCATCCAAACAACCTGCTTCACAGTTACTTGTGCCTGCGGTATCATTATCAAAGGTATATAAAGCAAAACCTGACATGTCAGCTAATTCTTTAACAAACTCGTCTGTAATAGGGTCACGAGCTGTAATATAAACAGAACCTGTTGTTGTAACTGTTGCCCCCAAAGTATTACTTTCTTCTTGTAAAGCTGTGATGATTTTTGGTTCAATTAAATGCCATACCCCGCCAGCACCATCGCCATTTATGTCACCACGTGCTTCATCATTTTTGAAAAAGTATAATGGCTGACCAGAATATGCCCATTGCTTAGTGCCATCCGTACGCTCAAAAATTGTGTAATCACCAATGGCAACTTCATCATCATTAGGCACAAATGCAGGCCAGCTAACTAAACAATTATCTTCACAGTTAGACGTTTCCGCGCCATCATTGTCGAAAACATACAAGCTAAATCCATCTTTATCCATTTCAGTTACGCTAAAGTCAGTTGTACTTTCGCCAACTGGCATTAGTACATTAACTTTACCCGTAGCAGAAAGTGAGCGACCATTGTCCGTTGTACGTTGAATGGCTGGTTTTTTTGTAGCCGTATGCCAAACATTACCTGCTTCATCACCTTTAACATCACCCGCTACAACATCATTCGCAAAGAAGTAAAGTGGTTTGCCTTTATACGCCCATTGAACGTTACCATTCGTAGCAGTGATAAGGCTAAGTGGTGCCATAGCCATCGAACCTTCATCCGCTAACAATGGAGGCCATGCATTTATACAAGCACCGGCACAAGCAGAATCATCTATAGGGTCGTTATCAAAAGTGTAAAGCGTGAAACCTTCTTTGTTTAAACGCACCGCTTCAAGTACACCTGCACTGTCAGTAACTGAAGCAATTGTTTCATTGCCGATATAAGTAGTAACGCCATTAATATTAGCGCTTGTTAAAGGCATCGGGCGTGATAAATGCCATACACCACCGACACCATCTCCGTTGATATCACCTTGAGCGGTATCTTCAAACCATTGGTATAAAGGTTTACCTTTATAAGCCCATTGAGAGTCGCCTGTATCACGGGTAATAATAGTCATAAGATCCGTTGCAATCGCGCCATCGCCTACGAGTAATGGTGGCCATTTACCTGCACAAGTATCTGTATCCTCTGGTGTACCTAAACAAGTTGAAGTGTCTACTGAATCATTATCAAAGGTATAAAGTGATAAACCTGACTCAGCAATGATCAACGAACCGTTATCATTAATAACACTAACAGTAGGGGTAGCCACTTGTATTGGAAATGCAGCTACGGGCGGTATAAAAACAGGTTCTGGTGTTTTGGAATCAGAACCTCCACATGCTGATAACACAGCCATACTCAGACTAGAGAGTAAAATTATACCGACATTCGATTTTTTCATTTTATTTTGCATGATGTATTCCATTAAGTTCATGAAGTATTTAAATACTAAGTTTCATGAAGTAATACGCCAAGAGTGAAAAAAAGTTGCGGGTAAAGATAAAATATTTCAATGCTTTGCCTAAGCTTTCGCATTTTTCATATAAAACAATATTATGTTCATTTACCAATAGATTACAGGTTGACCATTTTGGCCAAACCAACTCACAAGAAAGTTTTAGAACGTTTATGAATAAATATAACTTAATGCCTAATAAATTAGTCATTACGTTCGATAATGGATTGTACTTTAGCCAATAAATTTTCAAAATCGTCACTCGAATCTCGATTACTGCTCAATTTTCAGGTTCCGTTTTGGATTTTTGCTCTAATTTGCTCTCTCTTCCATGTGAGGCTTCTTATTGTGTCAGTAGATAGATCTGACTCAGGAAAATTTCTCGCTAAATTGGATCTAAATTGCATTCTTTGGTTTATAACTGTCTGGTCTATTTTATCGAACAAGTATATCCATCCAGTAGTTACATTTTCACGATTATTTAAAATGTCTTGAGCGCTAAAGTTGTGCTTTTTATTTCCATATGCTTCAACCGTATAATGAATTAAGGATCCTCGGCATCTTTTTTATTGCCTGAAATATTCCTTGGAAGCCATTATATTAAAGGGGTTGAGTGGGTTAATTTCTAATATATAACAGGAAAACACCCAAAAAGTACCTTCTATTATCATAATTTACGTTGTAGCTTGTGATTAATATTATTCACACTTAAATACTTAAGAGTGTTCTCTCCGAGATAAAGTTAGGCTAATGTCTTCTGTGGGAATGGGAAAGACCTTTCAAAATATATAGCGAAATTTTAAAACTATTAATTTTTTAAAATAAAAGTCTAAGGGCTGTAGCTGACACACAGCCTAATTTTTTAGGAATGGGTTATCTTAATAAGTAGTCTATTTTGCCACAACACAGCGGCCATAGAGGCCTTAAATTACATTTGTAGTCCTTGAGACAAATTAGAGTTTAATAAGAAATAATTTATGGGTAAAAGAAGATTAACTTCAAGTAATGGCAATTATTTTGTGATAACCGTCAGAAAAATATACTCGTATGGTATAGCAAAGGATACTTAATCCAATTGTAGTGGTTTACTGGTGTTATTGTCGTAGCTTACCAATCACCAGAAACAAAAAAACATCAATCATAATAATTGATGTTTTCGAGAATTTACTACAAATAAATTAAATTAAGATTGTTTCTTCAATCGACGTGATGCTAAACCAATCATTCCTAATGCAAAAATAGCAAGTGTTGATGGTTCTGGTACTTTAGCCCTAACAGCTTGAGCGCTAACAGCTTGAGCGCTAACAGCTTGTTCGCTAATGCTTTCATCCCAAAGCTTAACCTCAGAAATCAAACCGTCATAATAAAGCCCGTTTCGCTTACCGTTAAAAGAGCTAGCTTCCGACCCGTCACCAATAAAACCAAACCTTGTTCTAAAGGTTCCTAATGCACCATTATAACTAGTTGAGGAATCAGCAGCTCCATCAATATATATAGTTTTACCCGTTGCAGCACCATATGTAACAGCTACATGATGCCAATTCCCATCATTAAGGCCAGTCTTCAAACTAACCATATCATGAATTATGCCTGTACTAGTTGAAAATGCAATTCCCCCTCTACCAGTGACGACCATATTAAAAAAGTCTGAACGGTCAAAATCAAGTAACGACCAATTGTTATCTGTTGCCGTTGTTTTAAACCAAGCAGAGGCACTAAACTCGGACAAACTACCTACGCCGCTAAAAGATTGATTAAGCGCGACATAACTGCTGTTGTTAAAATTAGCGCTTTGAAGGTTGCTATTACTTGGGGAGTCTGCTAAAAAATTGCTACCAAACCCAGCCCCTGCATGCCCATTCCCTGTGCTATCAGAATAGTCTCCATTAAGATTCCAAGAACTAATCAAGCTAGCATTTGCTGGTAACACAGCCATACTCAAACTAGAGAGTAAAATTATACCGATATTCGATTTTTTCATTTTATTTTGCACGATGCATTCCATTAAATTCATGATGTATTTAAATAACTAAGTTTCGTGAAGTAATACGCCCAGAGTGAAAAAAAGTTGCAGGTAAAGGTAAAAATAATTAAATTTTATAAAATTTAATTGATGGGTCTTGTCATTTAACAGTGAGCGTCTGGGTGAATGCATCTAACAAATAATACTGAGTTTAAGTAAGTTACTTCAAAACAATTTGGAGATACTTATGAGAATGATACGTAGCCAAGAGCAATGGCAAACCATTTTTATAAATCAATTCCTGCTAAGACATCAATCCCAGCTTCTTGCATTCCATAGCTCATGTCACCGCCACCACAGAAGGAATCTTCAGCCTTCATAAAAAAACTCTTATTTAAATAAGCCTTTATTTCAAAAACCATCGCATTAAATACCACTTTATTATTAAACAATAATACCGAATATAAACCTATATACTATTACTTAAAAATATATATCTAAAGCTTTTTGCCCCCCCCCATAACTGACGTATTTTTTATTTCCTAATTGTGCCTGTTTAAGTACTTAGGCCAGCCAAATAGACAGTTATTGTGGAGTTCTTTAACCTAAACAACCTAAGTATAGATAATTAAGGTTGAATGACTATATTTGGCTAGCTACGGAAGGTTTGTTGCTGATACCAAAAGCTTACGCTTTGTGCACAAATTGATCATATTTATTAGTGGTAAACCCAATGTTATTCAGTGGTCACAGTAAATGTTATTAGGTGAGTGTATTTGATGATAATGACTGGAGGTTCTGATGTAATTAGATGGCACAACTGATGTAATTGTCCATAATAAATATAAACATAAGTAGTATTTAAAATCTGCGTTTGGTTGAAGTACTATCAGCAATAACAATTTGTTATCAATCGAATGAGTCGCAAAAATGATCACAGTATTCACGTTAATAAACAGAATAGAAATAGTATCCCTAAATTTTAATCCAAAAATAATTAGTTCGTATTCTTATCGAGAACTCAATCAAACAAAATAGATATTATTGAGCTTGCCTCAGGGATTTATAGATGTTTACAGTGAATTGAACTTAATGCATTAGTGATAATATTGAAGGCTAATCTCATTTTGCGATTGATAGCCTCAAACATTATGTTTAATTAATCATTTATTAATATTAAATACTCTGCTTCAGAAATAACCTTAACGCCTTTATCGATGGCTGCCTTTGTCTTATTTTCACCAACTTTCTCACCTGTTACTAAAAAGTCGGTTTTGCCTGAAACTGATTTTCCAACCTTTGCTCCTAATAATTTAGCCTGTTTTTCCATATCTCCTCTTGCCCCTTGGGTCATAGCACCAGTAAAGACAACAAGTTTACCCGCGATAGGAGAGCTATTCTCAGACTGCTCAGATTGCTTCGGAGTTACAGCTAATTTAAAACCAAGATCATAGACTTTTAAAAATTCTTCTTTAACATTTTCCAAACCTTCAACAATTGCTTCAGCACTTTGTTTAGCAAAACCATCAATCTTAACCATATCCTCTAAGGATACATCGAATAGCTCTTTTATAGAGTGATGTTGAAGTAGTTTTTCACAGTTTCCTCCTGCTAAACGACTAACTCCAAAAGCGGATAGAAATCTCCAGTCTTCTATTTCAATTGTTTGGCTTGCTTTGAGTTGATCAACTAAATTTTTAGCTGTTTTCTCACCGAAGCCATAACCTAGGAATTTATGTTCAATTCCCTCGTAAATCTCATGAATTCTTTTCATTCCACATTCATGAAGCTTTTCTATTACTTTAGGACCAAAACCATCGTTGTTTCCTAATGTTTTGAAAAAGTGAACTAATGTGTTTTCTGTTTGCGCTGGACAATCTGTTTTATTTGGACAAATTAAATGGTCTGACTCCCAGATAAGATGAGTATTACAACTTGGACACACATCAGGGAGTTTAGGCTCTACTGCCTTAATAACTTTTTCAATCTTTGGGATGACTAAACCACTTCGAACTAGCTGAACAATAGCCCCTGGTCCAACACCTTTATCTTGAACCATTTTATAATGATGAACTGTTACTCTACTGATCATTGCTCCACTAAGTTTAGTGGGTTCTAGTTCTGCAACAGGAGATATACGACCTGTTCTTGATGTCTGAGGCACAATTTTAACTACTTTGACTTCTGCTGACTCTGCATTTACTTTAAATGCTATTTGCCACCTATGATGATGTCTCGTGGCTCCCATATGTTCTTTTAATTCTTCGTTAGTGGCTTCAAAAATAACACCATCAATATCGAAATCAACAGATTTCCACATCGTTTCAACAATACTATCAAAGTTAGTTAGTATTTCACTATAATGAGCAGTCCTGTTTTCAATCAACTGGAAAGGATAAAAAACACAAGCACCATCATCAATTGCTTTTTGAATAGACTTATCTACTTTCTTTTCTGCTATTATTGCTGCTTGGATATTTCTGGAGTTTTCAAATTTTTCACTTAAAACAGAATCAAAATAACTTTTCTTAATTACTATTTCACCAGGTCCTAAACCTCTCTCACCATTCTGAGCTACCTTTAAGCCTTTATCGAAAGCTCTTGTAACGTCTTGTCCTCTAAAACCATCGCCACGGGTATATAAAGTTGAACCATCATCATAAGCAGCATAACCGTCAAGCTTAGGAGTTACTCTGATCTGTACATCTGACTTTTCAATTCCAATTTCTTCTGAAGCTTTTATTACTCTCTTAACCCATTTAGTAATTTCATCAAACGAATAAGCCTTATCTGTAGAAAGCATCTTTTTGGGGAGGGGGACTGTTTTACTATCAATTAATACTTCAGGCTCAATAGTTGTGAGGTATGGATGATTAGGCTCTCTAGACTTTAACTCAGTAATATATCCATCATAAATTTCATCATTTAAAACTGGAATACCTGAACGATAAAGAGCGTTTGCTACCTTTAACATTATAAGAAGATTATCTAAAGATAACTCATTAACCGAACTTGAGATTAGCTCTTCGAGAAAACTTAATTCAATACTGCTGTCTAGTTGATCTATAATTGATAACTGTTCTTTATTTAATTTTACTTCTGACATGAATATTACCTATTACGCTGCTAAACAAGAATTTAAGAGTGAGTTTCTACTTGAAACATTAGATCTCATGGTGACACCCACATCACCGGCACGGCGGATAACCACGAAATCATTCACTTTCAGCCCTAATCGGGTTATTTCATCTTGGTTATGTAATGTGGCATTAGACACTGTTACGCCTCCAACAAATACCGGTTTCAAACGTGCTACGGGAGTAATCGCGCCAGTACGCCCTACTTGAAACTCGACATCTTCAACACAGGTTAATTCTTCTTCCGCAGGGAATTTATAAGCAATAGCCCAACGTGGGGCACGTGCGACAAACCCTAAACGTTTCTGCAAAGAGATTTCATCAACTTTTAATACAGTGCCATCAATTTCATAACTCAAGGCACTACGCTTTGCTAAGATATCTTGATAAAACGCATCACAGGCTTGCTCACTTTCAAGTAAGCGTACTTCTGGACACATAGGCAACCCCAACCTTTTAAGCTGACATAGTCTTTCATGATGAGAGTTAGCAAAAAAGTCATTGGTTAAATCGGTACTTTCAGCGCCTCCATCAGACAGTTTCCCTACAAATCCAAGGCTATAAGCGTAAAAAGCTAAATTACGTTTAGCGGTGATTTTAGAATCAAGTTGTCGTAAACTTCCCGCCGCTGCATTACGTGGATTTGCAAAACCTTTCTCGCCACGTTTTTTAGCCAATGTATTTAATGCGTCAAAACTTGCCTTAGGCATAAAAACTTCACCGCGGACTTCAACGATATCAGGAAAATCTTTACCTGGTGTGCCCATTAACTTAAGCGGAATAGATTTTATTGTACGAATGTTAGTCGTAATATTCTCCCCTACACTACCATCGCCACGTGTAGCCGCTTGTATTAACTGCCCGTGCTCATAACGTAAACTCACTGCTAAACCGTCTAATTTAGGCTCGGCACAAAAGACTATCGCTTGATTGTCATTTAACCTATCTTTTACGCGTTTAACAAATGCGTGAAAATCATCTAAAGAAAAAACATTATCAAGAGAAAGCATCGGCAGCTGATGAGTTACTTGAGTGAAAGATTTTAATGCCTGACCGCCAACTTTTTGGCTAGGTGAGTCAATAGTCTTAAGCTCAGGATTAGTCTTTTCTAAATCGATTAATGCTGTCATTAATCGGTCATATTCTGCATCAGGCACACTAGGTTGGTCTAATACATAATATTCATGATTATATTGATTAAGCTGCTGGTGCAGTTGGCTAATTTTCTTTTCGACATTCGACATAAAAATGATTCACTAAAGTTTAATAATTTATATAGGTCACTTCTATTAGTTTTAATAGAAGCTGACACAAAGAGATGATTGGTAACGGGTATAAAATAGAAAACGGGCTTTAAAGCCCGTTGTAACATTCAAGTATTGCAATAATCGTGACTATTTACTCCACAAGCGCAATGCGACTTTTTCGATCAAATTCTCGTATTTTACTGAGATAATGTTGCTCGGTTTGTTTAGTCATTACATTGCGTTTATCATCAAGAACTTGTGCATTAAACTCTTGAGCTAATTGTTTTGCTGCATTAAGCATTTGTTCAAACACAGAAAAAGGGTCACCCGCATTTGGTAATGTCATAAATAAACTAACACCGCGTGTTGCAAAATTTTCCATGTTATCTAAATCAAATGAACCTGGGTTCATAATATTTGCCAAACTAAAAGTTACTTTACCTTTGCCTGCATTATCTTCGTGACGATGAAAAATATTCATTTCACCATATTTTAAGCCAAGTGTAAGCAAGCTAGGTAAGAGCGCTGCACCAAGCATTTGCTGATTAGCCGGCATTACTACTGATAAAATAATGACCTGTGGTTCTAATTGAGTTTTGATTTTTTTAGGTGCGGCAGCTTGTTCACTCATCTGGTTATCAAAATCAATTTCAATTTGGTCACGTTTAAGTGTAGCTTTTGATGGTGTTTTGCTAACTTTATTAATTGGCGTGCGAGCAGGTTTGGCTTGCGTAACAGGCTGTTCATATAGAGGTTCAATATGAACTGCTTTTGGCTTTGTCGGTTTCTTCTTGACCTTTTCAACAGCTGGAGCAGGAGTTAACTCGTCACCTAATTCACCTTTAGAAAATTGGCCACTATTGTCTTCTTTGAACCAGTCATCTTCAAGACTGCTATCTAATTCTTGAATCGAATTATTATCAAGTTCTTCCTGTTTAGCTTTCGAGGTCTGCCCCGCGAGATCGCCTAAAACATCATTTTTTATTATGATCTGGCTTTTAGATAGATCATCGGGCAGTTGAATACCTTCAGTTATAAAATGCTCAGTGACGGCCTCATTTTCAAGGTTTATTTTGTCATTTTCTGCACTTGGTTTAACTTTAACTTGCCCAACACCATCTTGATCAAAACCTTTTCGGTCAAAATCTCGCGTTATAGGATCGGCTTTGTCCTTCGATGTTTTTAGTTTATAGGGATTTTTTTGTTTTCTTAATGTCCATAAGCCATGAATAAATATTGCGGTAATGACAATGGCACTGAGTATAATTAAGACGTTTCTGAAGTTATCTTCCATTTTCGAGCCTATTTACTTTCTTGATTACTGTTTTTCATGCGATTCTTATCGCGATATATTAACAGAAAACTTTATCAGAAATTAGAGATATTTGTAACAAGTAAATGTTGTAAAAGTATGAAAGAAGCTTTTATACTCACGCGATGAATATCAGTCACTTAGGAATACTCTACGCTCATGCCACATTCAGCTAAAAAAACTAAATTTCCGCCCATTGATCACAGCGGCGCCAGCTACTTTTTTAAAGGGTTTAGTCTAATAAGACAAAAAGGTATACGTCGTTTTGTTTTCATTCCTTTAACAATCAATGCCCTATTATTCAGCTTTGCCTTTTATTTTGTTTACTCAGAATTGAATACTTATATGGAAAATGTAATGGCTTGGTTACCAAGTTGGCTTGATTGGTTGAGTGT
>OJAZ01000885.1_pt1 | contig 11108 bp, 9 predicted proteins | sample 1589851 | NCBI WGS metagenome assembly OJAZ01 (sample SAMN05416792, study PRJEB24817) | seawater metagenome | isolation source: Sea water | place: Canada:Atlantic | collected 2013-07 | reverse complement strand
TACACGTAAGGAGTCGTCGGCAGCGTCAGATGTGTATAAGAGACAGCTTCATCATGATATTTTTGTACCACAGCACGCGCTTCTTGCTCGCTATGGTAGCCAAAACGGCTGGCAATATTACCTAAACTCCAACGCGGAGGTAATGGTTGCTTTCCGGTAACATCAACCAAGTTCTCAATTAATTTTGGATAGCTATCGCCGGCAAGAATCAAATAAGACGTGCGTCCACCAACGGCGCTAAACTGCAATATATCAGCTTCGTCGTGAGCAATATCAAGCTCACCATTTGCAGAGTTATCGAAGACGATAATATATTTGTTACTCGACATAATGGCCGACAAGCCATAGTACATTTGGTTTGACTGATCCTCATATCCGTAATGAGCACGATTATATAGTGGCATTTTTTGACCACGACGATCCATACCTAACACGCGCTGACCGCCACCTAAAATTTTCTCTTGAGGTTGTAATTTAAAACGAAACCCTAAAGTAAATTCAATCGGAGGCTCTACATTTAAGTCTGTTACTTCAATGACTTCGTTGTCCACGGCAAGTGTATTTTCGTCAGTTTTTACAGTTACTTTTGGTATTTCAGCTTGAGGTTGCTGAGTAAAAAGCCCAAGCTCTTCAGCAGCGATATACTCACCATTAGGTTTGGTATAACGAATATTAAAAGGTGATTTATTGATAATCGCGACCAATGATTTACTGCTCAAGGTTAACGCTTTCGCAGAATCTACAACCGTTAAGTTTCTTTCATCTTTATTGTTTGACGTGCTAACGGTGTCGATAGCAAATGACGGTAATTGCTTGAAACCAATCGGTTGATAATGCACTTCGAACGCAGATTGATTAAGCGCATTAATTTCAACAATACCATCGCTCGTCCTTACTGCTAAGGTGTTACCTGATAATTGATGATCAATATAATCGCGCGTTGATCCCTGCCAGCTAATAAATATTAAAATCAAGGCAAGAAGATATAAAGCGCTCGATTGCATTATTTTTTTGGATTCAAAAGTGATTTTTTTCATCATGACTTAACGGCCTGAAGTTGATAAACAAAAGAGCTTAATGGCAACATAGTCACGTTAACCGTGGCGGTTTTATCAGCATGAACCGTTAGTGTATTTGAACTGCCATAGAGCAAATCTATAAGCGGGTATTCGCCCGCCGGTAATTGCCACTGATTCACTAAATTGCTCGGTAATTGCAAGTTATATTGATAGCTATTTTCACTATCGAAGTTGCTAACAACAACTAACCTTTCTTGTGCTTGCCAACGAGCAAATGCAAATTGCAGATGATTATAAGTGCTTAACGCTTTACGGTTATTTTCATGTAAGCTTTGGTAACTCCCTAACATTGCGCTATTTTGCGCTGAAATGGTCATCAAGCGTTGATAAAAGTCTCGCAAACTTTTCTCATCATCAAACAATTGGCCACCATCGAACTTTCCGCCATTCATCCAACGTTGATGTGCAGGTACACCAGCATAATCAAAAATAGTAGTACGAGTTGGGTCGCCAAAGCCTGTTTCTTCACTGCCATCTTCACCAACTTCTTGGCCAAAATAAATCATCGTTGGCGAACGGCTAATTAACGCGGAAACCACCATGGCGGGCTTTGCTTTTTCAGCGCTTCCGGCAAAGTCAGGGCTGGCAATACGTTGCTCATCATGATTTTCTAAAAAATGTAATAAGTGTTGTTCAATGTCGCTGTAACGTTGTGCAATATTAGCTAAATCTGCTGTATTTCCGTGACCTTGCATAATATCTTTCAGACGGTCATAAAAATCGACTTTGTCATACAAGTAATCCATTTTTCCTAACTGAATGTAATTTCTATATTGTTTGGGGTTATAAACTTCTGCCAATATAAAAGCATCTTTATTGGTCATTTTTATGGCTGAGTTTAAATAACTCCAAAACTCAACGGGCACCATTTCTGCCATATCGTAGCGAAAGCCATCTACACCTTTATCCAGCCAAAATTGTGTAATATCACGAAATTTCACCCAAGAATTAGGCACTTTTTTATGACGCCAAAATTCACTATGCGCTTGATAACTTTTGAAACGATACGACTCAGGTAATCTTGCAAAGGTATAGCTACCATCAGGCTTTACTCCATAATTCACTTTAATGGTTTCATACCAATCGTTAATACTGGGCTGCGCGGCACGAGAACCATTACCAGTCCACTTTGCAGGAGACTCGTTAAATATCCCATCAGCTAACGGATGCTTTTCACCTCCTAAGGGTGCATAGCCATCATTAGATTCAGGTACTTTAAAGTCTTCCCCCACGACATAATAAAAGTCATTATCTGCTGAGAATTCAACCGTTTTGTCATCGTCAGCACCAAAGTCACGTACCCCTTTAGGTTTACCTAACGATTGATAGTCGCGTGCAATATGATTTGGCACAATATCAATAATCACTTTCATGCCCTGTTGATGCGTTCTGGAAATTAAGGCTTCAAATTCTTCTAAGCGTTTAGCTGGATTATCGGCTAAGTCGGGGTTAACACTGTAATAGTCTTTAACAGAATAAGGTGAGCCTGCACGACCTTTCACTACATCTGGGTCGTCATTATTAATACCAAATTTTGTATAGTCACCAATTAAGGCATGATGTGGAACGCCGGTGTACCAAATATGACTAACACCTAACGCTTTAATGCCGAGTAATGCCTTATCAGTAAAGTCACTAAACTTACCCACACCATTTTCATCTATCGTTCCCCAAGGCTTATTGGTAGTATTTTTATTGCCAAATAACCGAGTGAATACTTGATAAACAACAGGCTTTCCTTGTTCAGCATGTTCATTACTCGCTGCAATCTCAGCTACATTACTTAAATCAGTTAAGTTCATCGACTCTCCATCTTCAATTGTACAACCGGGCAAAAAACTAGCGAATATTAAGCTTGAAGCCACAATTTTTAGTCTACTGAAATGATTGATTTTTGATACACAACAACGCATTTTATAACCTTAAACATGAATGCTACCCATTTAATTCAATATCAGAAGTAAGGCAACAACAAAGACAATATTTCGAGAGTACACATTAAATTGCAGTCTGACCAACTGCATACGATTTCATAAAAAATTTAATTTCTTTTTGCCGTCATTAATTTGTAAAAACGAATCTTGAATCTACCCACTTTGCAAAAATGTATTTATCTGATCAAATTTTAGGTAAAAAAAAGGCCAGTATGAAATTCATACTGGCCTTTTCAACATAATATTTTTTATTCGTAAGAGCGTTCTAACCAAGCAATTTGCATTCTAAGATCGTCAATTTCTGCATTAGCATCAGTTAATTGCTGATCAATAGTTTTTAACATGCCATTAGCGTTTTCGCTAGGTTCTATTACATTCACTGTTTCTTCGTGAGCCATAATGCTCTCCTGATTAACGTTACCACCCCTGTATTATTACACACTAACTTTCATTTTACACGGTAAAATTCAAAATAAATTACAAAACGAAACATTAAAACACTAAAACACAACCAAAACGAAACCTAAACGGCTGGCATTGAAACAACATACAAGCTAAAACTTAGTCAAAAACCTAAAAAGTAAAAGCTTTCATATCGACTTTCATTTATCTTTCATCAACCTAATAGACTTACTATTGATTTAACGTATACCCACCCCCATAAATGAAAAACAGTAATTAAAAAATTTATCTATGCGCCTTCTAAAATCAACACAAGTAACCGATTTACATACAAATGTTAATCATCATTTCACACGCAAAGCCACTCGCGCCATTGTATTAAACGGTGAAAACATACTTTTGCTTTACACCAAGCGATATCATGATTACAGCCTACCCGGAGGCGGCATTGATGAAGGAGAAGACAACGTAACGGGTCTTATTCGCGAATTAAGAGAAGAAACAGGCGCCCAAAATGTTACTAACGTGCAAGCATTTGGTTGTTATGAAGAATATCGTAATTGGTATAAAGAAGATTATGATGTCATGCATATGCTTTCTTATTGCTATACCTGCGACATTGATCAAGAACTGCTTGCGCCAGAGTTTGAAGCCCATGAGTTACAAAACGGTATGCAACCGCTATGGATGAACATTCACCAAGCAATTAAGCACAATGAAGATGTTATAAAAAATAGTGAGAAAAAAGGTTTATCGATTGAACGTGAAACGTATTTATTAAAACGAATTGTTACTGAATTACTTTAACTATTGTTGACGAGTAAATTTATCTCATCGCTAATTTTATATTTGAATGTCGTGTTTAATGTAATGTTTGAATGTCATGTTTGAATGTAATGTTTTGATGAATGTTCGCTCATTATTATCTTTAAAAGCAATAAGCGACCTCAAAGCAAATTAATTAACAGAATAAAGTCTCTACCTTGATACTACCGAAAATAAAAAACCAGCTAACGAATTAACTGGTTTTATTTTACTAAGCTAACTATTTTAAGCTAGCTTTTACAAGGCCACATTAGCTCGGATATAAACCAAACTAACCGTAAGCTAAATAAAAACTTATTTGTCTGCTCTACCCATAAACTTTCGTTCTTCGGTATTAATCTTAATTTTATCACCCGTTGATATATGCTCAGGTACTTGCACCGTTAAGCCGGTGGATAAAATAGCAGGTTTGGTTCTAGCCGTAGCAGAACCACCTTTAATTGACGGATCGGTTTCTGTAATAACTAATTCAACACTTGACGGTAAATCAATCGCTACCGGCACACCATCAACAATAATGACTTGTATGCCTTGAGTTTCTTCATTAATGAATAACACTTCTTCAGCAACAGAAGACTCATTCAAATTGTAAGGTGTGTAGTCTTCGTTATCCATAAAAACATATTCTTCACCATCAATATAAGAAAACATCGCTGGGCGACGAGTTAAATCAGCAAAGTTAAGCATATCGTCGGCTTTAAATGTTTCATCGACTTTACCGCCGGTTACTACATCGTACATACGCATTCTGTATAAACTACCACCCGCACGACCTTGAGGGACTGAACGCTCAATATCTCTAACAATCATTACTTTACCGTTATATTCTATCGCGGCATTCTTTTTTATATCACTAGCTTTTGGCATTAAAAACCATCCTCAATTAATTTATTCAAGAAAAATAACATGTATTAGTTATTATGCAAGGTAATATCGGCTAAATCCCCGACTTAAAGGCTCATTAAGTAGTTTAATGCCCCTGTAATCACCGCTACTTGAGCAATAATACAAATTTCATCATTAGCACTTGGGCTGTCAGGATAAACTTCTGTGGTAGTTACATAAGGTGCGTCAGTTAAGCCCATACATAAGCCTAGCTCACGTGCAGCATAGTTTATTACCCCTTCTTGCGATAACGCTACACCAATCAATTTACCTTCATCATCAGCGGGGGCGATATGGGTAACTTTTTCTACCGAGCTAATAATGGCTTTTTGAAATGCATCTTGCGGTTTAGTGCTATCAGCAACCAAATAAAAACCGTCAGGTATATTCCAGTTTTTTTGCTCTATCGCATCTCTAGCGGCAAGTGCGGGTCTAAATTCACTATTATCGCTATCGGTTGTTTCATGAAGATCAATATGCGACAAAAACTCAATTTCTAATGTTTTAATGTATTGATAAACGGCTGACGACTCTTGTGCAGGGCTGTTTTCATAAAACGAACGATTCGGATCTATTGTTAATGGATTCCAACGATTAATCGTTTCATATCCCCACGGGCTAATACAAGGTAAAACCACAAAGTTAAAATCATCTAGAAATGGCTTAGCCGCTGTTTGCAAAAAGCGAATAGCGCCTTGAACTCCACTGGTTTCATAACCATGCACACCGCCTGTTATTAATATGCTAGGTTTATCATCGTTCCAATTTAATGACTTAAGCGCATATAGAGGGTAATTTTCAGCATCGTAAAGCAAGCTACCGTATTGCTCTATAATATAATCCTCATTTAAACTATCTAAATGACTTACAACCTGCTCATAGTAACTACGTTTTTTATTCTGCTGTTGAAACCATGATTCTTTATCTCCATCAGTCCACTTTTTACCATGTTCGCCAATAGGGTATGCTGCTTCTGTATTCATATAATTACCTAAATAAGTTTTACGTTTTGCCAGATTATACATTCCATCATAACGTTGAAGTATAACAATCAAATATAATTTATGAGATAAATATAAGTGCAAACAGTTGGTTATTTCAGATAACAGGAAGGTTTATGTAAAAAATGTGTTCGTAATTTACAAAATGACTAGCAACCCTAGCGAAGGGCTTTAAGAATTGATAAAGGCTACCCGCCTATATTTACTGATCTAAAAATTAGGTTTTGTTTATTTTCACCCTATTAAAAATTCTCATTTTTTACAAATAGTTCAAAATTTGCATATAAATGCTGCAATTACAACTTATTTACCCTAAAATACTCGCTATGAAACAATTTATTAACATATATCCCAAAAGGAATTTTATTGTGCGTCTACAAACAAAAACAACTCTACTTATAACTAGTTTAGTTTTAGCTCTGGGTGTTAATGCTCAAGAGCAACCAAAAGCAGAAGATCTTGTTGGTAAAACTTATGTCGGTATTCACGGTACAAGAATGAACACTGACGATGATAGACTCACATCGAATAATGTTGATTTTATTAAGCATGGTAATGGTATGGGTGCTGAAATAGGGTATCGCTATAGCGAGAAATCTGAGTACAGATTATCTTATACTCACCTAAACTTAACGCGAGTAGGTTGGGCTCCAAGTACACCTTCTGGTTCAAATATCGCATTAAATTACCTTTTATTCCCTAACAAAGAAAACTTTTATCTAATGGCGGGTGCCAGTGCACTAGAAGTTATTGAGACTAAATTATCGGTTAACCTTGGTGCTGGCTACCGTCACTATATCAGCGACCGAAGTGCAATCTATTTTGAAGGTAACGGACATTATCAATTAGATGAAGCCTATACAGATTTAAGTGCTCAAATCGGTTTTATCTACTTTTTTGGTGATACACAAAAGAAAATCGTTCGCGCTAAACCTGCAATGGAAGCAGCACCAGTAGCTCCTGCAATGGTTAAGCCTTTAGACACTGACAACGATGGTGTAATAGATAGCAAAGACCTTTGTAAAGCGACACCAGCTGATAACAAAGTTGACAGTAATGGTTGTACCGTTTTTACTGAAGAAAATGATGCAATGCATTTACACGTTAAATTTGATAACTCTAAAGCAGTTGTTAAACCTGAATATTTTGAAAACATTAAAGCTGCCGCTGACTTTTTGAAAACATACCCGCATACCACTTTAGAAATTAAAGGGCACACATCAAGCACTGGTTCTGCAGCATTCAATAAGAAACTATCTCAACAGCGTGCTGACGCTATTACTGCTGTGTTAATTAATGAGTTTGGTATTAAATCATCAAGATTAACAGCAATTGGCATGGGTGAAGAAGAGTTAATCAACCCAGCTAATACTGCACAAGCTCATAAAGAAAACAGACGTATAGAAGCTAAAGTTGTTGTGAATAAAAAAGTAGCCGTTAAACGCTAATAAGTTTATTTTAAAATATAAAAACGCTGTTCTCATTATTTGAAAACAGCGTTTTTTTTATTTTCAATTCAAACAAACTTAATAATTATAACTACGGCCTGATATGTTTATGTTGTCAAAACACAATATTAAGCCCTGCCCAGTAATCTAAAGTTTTATCTAATTAAAATTCTTTATGATGATGTAAACTTAAACAAATGCTCGTACCAATAAGCATTAAGTTTAACGATTAAATTCAGTTTATTGATTCACCAGAATTAACAGTAAATCACTATTTTTCATAAAAAAATTTAGCTCCAATGCTGAACTTTATGCTAATTTAGATATAACAAAATAATAAAAGTGAGGGCGGCATTAACGATGCCAGACAATTTGCAAACCACTGAAATATGCCAAACACAGATACAGTGCCTCGAATGTGCGCTGACTGTTAATATACCTATATTAAAAGAAAAGCAAAAAGCACAATGTCCTCGCTGTGGTTACACACTTAGTGCTATTCATCGCAATGCTAATCAACGTATTATTGCATTCTCAATAACCGCCTTAATCTTTTTAATAGCCTCTTTACCTTTTAAGTTTTTGTCATTCAGTGCTAATGGTTTAGAAAATCACTTCGACGCTATTACCAGTTTTTTTGTCTTAATAGATAATGATTATCAACTGTTAGCCTTAATTGAGTTTCTGACTATTTTTGCCATTCCAACCGTGGTGTTATTGTCATTAATTTATCTACTTATTCCCATGAATAAAGGTTTATACCCAAAACACGCGCGTAAAGTGTTAAACATGGTATTTACGCTAATACCTTGGAGTATGGTTGAAATTTTCCTCATTGGTGCGTTAGTAAGTTTAATTAAAATTATTTCCATGGCTGAAATCGCATTAGGTTTATCTTTTTATGCGTTCATACTTTTTGCATTATCGATGACTATCGTCATATTACATATTGATAAGCGTGAGCTATATCAACTATTAGCTCAGGTTGAAAAAAAACATAAGATTGAAATAAAACAAAGTAAGCTTGGTGTAGATCAAGTTCCCTCAAATGCGCATGCGTTAAGTGTACAAAAAACCTGGGCACTGCTGCTGACCGCGGTTGTATTCTATATACCTGCTAATACGTTTCCGATCATGACAACACACTTTTTTGGTCAAAACGAGGCCAGTACCATCATTGGTGGTGTAATTTTATTATGGAAAAGTGGCTCCTACCCTATAGCTGCCATTGTTTTTATTGCTAGCGTTATTATACCTGTGGCTAAAATATTAGTCCTGGCTTGGTTAAATTATAGTGTTCAAAAACAAAGTCATAGATTAAGCTTACAGAGAGTTAAATGGTATCGTATGGCAGAATTTGTTGGTCGATGGTCAATGATCGATGTTTTTGTCGTTATTATACTTGCGAGTTTAATTCAACTTGGACCGACTATGAGCATTACCCCCGGTGCCGCTACATTAGCTTTTTCAGGCTTAGTTATTGTTACTATGTTAGCCGCCATGAGTTTTGAACCTCAATTGATTTGGAATGATAGAAAAAAATATGAATGATACACAAACACCAGACGCGACAATAAAACAAATTAAAACAGTATCTACAATCTGGTTTATCCCGTTAATTGCTGTCTTTATTGGTTGCTGGATGATTTATTATCAATGGAGCAATGCAGGCTCAGAGATAACCATTCATTTTTCTACCGCTGAGGGCATGGAAGCAGGAAAAACAAGAATCAAATCACGTAATGTTGATATTGGAGAAGTGAGCCAAATTGAGCTAAATAAAAATGGTAATGGTGTCATTGTAACTGCAAAAATAAAAAAATCAGCTGAACACTTCCTTGTATCCGACAGTATGTTTTGGGTGGTTTCCCCGCAAATTTCTCATGCGGGCATATCAGGCCTAAGCACTTTAATTTCAGGTGTATATATCGAAATAGCACCCGGAAAAAGCGAAAACGAGCGTTACCTATTTGACGCGCTAAACTCTCCACCAGTTACACCAGCAGGTACGCCGGGCTTGCATATTACGCTCAATAGTAACGACCAGTTTGCTTATAAAAAAGGTGATCCTATTATCTATAAAGGGTTAACCGTCGGCCAATTTGAAGACATCTACTTTAACTTTGAAGAGCGTATTGTCTATTACAATGCTTTTGTTAAATCTCCATACCATCAACTTATCACCAGTAACACCAAGTTTTGGGATGTTAGCGGACTACAATTAGATTTAAATTCCGATGGTATAACCGTTAAAACTGGGAACTTTGAAACTATGTTAACCAATGGAGTAACATTTGGCATACCAAAAGGCATGGGCATAGGAGAGAAAATTGGTGAACGATCATATTATGATATTTACGCCAGCTATGAAGAGGCTGACGACGAACGCTATCGTCGCTCAATTGAATTTGTCGTACTTGTAAACGACTCGATCAGAGGCTTATCAGTTGGAGCACCAGTAGAATATAAAGGCATACAAATAGGTAAAGTGATATCCACTAATTTAATACACTCTCAACCACCAGAAAAACTAATAGAAGAAGACTTTAAAATCCCCGTACTTATTAGCTTGCAGCCTGGTAGAGTTGGAATGCCTGATAATAAAAAAGGTGAAGACCTAATGAGAGCGCAAAACATGTATTGGATTGAGCATGGTTTAAAAGCAGTTTTGCGAACAGGTAATATTCTAACAGGTAGTCTATACGTTGATTTACAGCATAAAAAAGATCAAAAAATCGCAACAATAGCTAAGTATGGTAACTACCCTATTATTCCAACTAACGGTGATGAGTTTTCACAAATCACCGCTAAAGCGGAACAGTTTATTGATAACCTAAATAATATCCCACTTAAAAACATGAGTGAGAATGCCAACACATTAATGCTAGAAATCACCCAAACAGCACAAGAATTACAAGGAGTAAGCCAAAGCCTTGATAAGTTACTGAGTCAAGCTGAGCAAACACAAGTAAGCTCAGAACTCAGTAAAGCCTTGCAAGGTATTACCACCTTAACAAAAGACATGTCTTCAGGCTCTAAAGGTTACGAAGAGTTACGCACCACCTTACACACACTAAACGCTACCATGAATGAATTAAAGCCATTGTTAAATCAATTAAAACATAAACCCAATAGCTTAATTTTCAATAGTGGTGAAACAACCGAGCCTACCCCTACAAAGCTTAATGGAGCGCAACAATGAGACAGTCAATAATAATAACTATTTGGCTCGTAATGATGGTGTCGGCTTGTAGCTCTAATGCACCTACAAAAACACAGTACTATTTACTCAATAGCCCAACAAATACTAGCGCTTCAACAGTGAGCAATGAAAATCAGCAAAACATTACTGTTAGTTTATTAGAGTTACCCGATTACCTAAAGCAGCCAAGTTTAGTTTTGCAACTTTCAAGTCACCAACTGCACTACTCTCACTTTCATATGTGGGCCGAGCCTTTACAAAACAGCTTTTCACAAGCGTTATTAGCTGTCTCTTATACACATCTGACGCTGCCGACGACTCCTTACGTGTAG
>OJAZ01000881.1_pt1 | contig 11130 bp, 3 predicted proteins | sample 1589851 | NCBI WGS metagenome assembly OJAZ01 (sample SAMN05416792, study PRJEB24817) | seawater metagenome | isolation source: Sea water | place: Canada:Atlantic | collected 2013-07 | reverse complement strand
CAGTTAAGTTCATTATCTCTTAACTGGGGTAGTCGAATCTATTAAACCACGTCAGTTAGTTAAAAGTTTTAAAGAAAGGATCAGCCAAGACTATACTGTTGAGTCTTGTGTTTGCCCTAAGTGCCAAAAACCGTTTGCTCGCGAAACTTTGATCCGTGGATTGCCGGCTTATAAATTTATTGGTGGTAAGGTTTGGTTTAAGTAACGCTAACTGTTTAAGGAGCTAAAATTAATCTGAAAACATAGTGAACGCTTTAAAATCAATATACTGTTTATATACAGAAAATCATATTTAGGTGCTCTTACATCCCTCTCTTTTTTTATTAAATACATGATATTACGCTACCTGCAAAGCTGTCTATAAAATGATTGTTCTTCCGCTTATAAATAAGCCTACTTAGTTTCAAGCTATCTGAGTATTTCAATTTTATTGCATTTTTTGTAACTTTAAATTTACAACGGATATTAAGTAGAAAAGTACTCTTCATATAGCAACCCCCTCGAACACCCAGTTAACCTCTTAATAATAAAGCTAAATCATGCCTTAATCGATAATGTGGTTACGTAAACCCACCAAAGTAGGCGTATGAGGTATTTTTATATAAATATTTTTTTTTTATTTTTTACTTTTCAAATTCTTGATCTAGGCTCTATTAATACGTTGAACAATTTTTGATGTGTTATAGATTTTTCAAAATGCTGGTGATCAATAGATATGGATATTTATTTAAAAAAGGTACTTAAGACCTTTAGGTGGTTTTTTGTTTTTCAGCTGCTCATTACATCGTATTATGTAAAAGCAACTGAAACTTGCGAAGCGATTTTTGTTGCCAGCAGTGGCGTGGCTAACGTTAGTAGCGCTGATGCAGAATTAATTAACTTTATAACTGGTGGGTTGTTAGGGTTAAATGTAAAACTTTCTATTGCAGATACTGGATATAGCTCATTATTAACGGCGGGGATAGAGCTCGAAGAATACCTTGATACTTTAGCGATAGATTTAAGTGTTGCTAATAAATCTGATGCAGTTGCTGCCAATATCAGCTTAGTGCAAGCTATAGATGCAGCAATTACAGTTTTACAAAATCAAGGTGGCAATACTGTTGCCATTGCAACGTTAAATAATATTAAATTTCAGGTACCTGTGGGTACTTTTTCGTTCTTAGATGTTATTGATTTAAATGTAGAAGATAGCGCTGTATTATCTACAACCGTTAATGTTCTCGATTTTCACATGTTGATAATACAAGCATTTAACCACCAAAATGCTATCAGTGCTCAAAACATTTCTTTAAATTTATCTACCCTCGGACTTAACGGTACATTTGGTCCGTTATCTATTTCTCTTAGTGATGTATCTGCTGCCTTGATTGCTGTTGAAGGTCCTAAACTAGTTAGTGGTCCTGTTGGAACCGCGTTTACTACTTCATCTATTAGGCTAAGAATATTAGCAGATCTTATTGATGTGGCTGCCGCTCCCTTGACGCTAGGTTTAGCAAGTGTTGAGGTAACTCTGACAGACTTTGAAATTTATGCCGACGTTGCGAGAGCTAATGGGACCGTTGATCAGCTTTCTTATTTAACGCAAACTTTACGTTTAAATGTAACGCCGGGAGTCGCAAGTTTATACTTAGGCCAGATTAGTGCGGCTAACTTTAATGATAGAACATTAACCAGTAATATTGATTATGCAACAGAAGTAGCGCCTGTAGTTATAGGTAGTATTTACATTAATCTAGGCATAGGTGGTAATGAAACTATTGCATTAGAAGCACGTGCTAACGCCAATGCAAATGGCACTTTAGAAAGCCTTAATTTTGTTTCTCCATTTCCTGAAAGTCAAACCACAACAGCGGGTGTTGGCGTGGTTAACACGCTACTAAGCACTTTATTCTCTAATACAGTACTTACCACGACTCCGAGCCCAGCATTAGTCAATACGACATTACTGTTAAATTTGATTCGTAGTCTTGTTGTTGATGATATTTTATCTCCTGTTATTAGTGATATTGTGACAAATTTTGCTGACCCCACGGCAGATGCATTAGGCATTAGTATTGGGAATGCGACAGAAAAAGTATTTGCAATAAATGGCGGTAGTTGCATACCAACCGTAGATAACTTAAATACAGCTGACCCTACACCGACATTAAGCGGTTTAGCTTATCGTTCATTAGTTGATTCAGAGTTATTAACCATTGAACTGAACAATATTTCTTATCATGAAAATGTTGATTTTGTAGTTACAAATAATCAATGGTCGTTAATTGTACCTCCTGCAGACACCATGCTCGATGGTGTTTATAACGTTATTGCAACAGTAACTAATGGCGTTGATAGTCTTTCGGATCAAACTAATGCTGAATTAACGGTAGATTCAGGCCAGCCTTCAGTACAAATTCAAAATGTGCCAGCAAGTACTAATATTGCTTTCACCGCAACTTTTGCCTTTAGTGAGGATGTTTCAGGCTTTGCTGTTGGCGATATCATTGTGGGTAATGGCAGTGCTAGTAGTTTTACTACCGTAAACACCAGTACCTATACGGCTTTGATCACACCTACTGCCGATGGTGCGGTAACGTTGGATATAAACGCTAATGTTGCACAAGACAGTGCGGGTAATTTTAATACGGCGGCAACTCAAGTCAGTAGTAATTATGATGCAAGTAGACCGTCAGTTTTAATTCAGAATGTACCCGCCACGAGTAATGCTCCATTCACTGTTACGTTTACTTTCAGTGAAGCTGTTTCAGGGTTTGTTGTGGGTGATATCAGTGTTGGTAATGGTAATGCGAGCAGTTTTGCTACCGTAAACACGAGTACTTATACGGCATTGATCACACCTATAGCTGATGGAACTGTAACGTTAAATGTTAATGCTAATGTTGCACAAGACAGTGTGGGTAATTTTAATATTGCTGCAACCCAAGTCAGCAGTACTTATGATGCGAGTCGTCCGTCAGTTTTAATTCAGAATGTGCCTGCGACAAGTAATGCTCCATTCACTGTTACGTTTTCTTTTAGCGAAGCGGTAACAGATTTTGTTGTGGGTGATATCATTGTTGGTAATGGCAGTGCGAGCAGTTTTGCTACAGTTAATAGCAGTACTTATACTGCTTTGATCACACCTATAGCAGATGGTGCGGTAACGTTAGATGTTAATGCTAATATTGCACAAGATAGTGTAGGTAATCTTAATACGGCTGCGACTCAAGTCAGCAGTACTTATGATGGAAGTCGTCCGTCAGTTTTAATTCAGAATGTGCCTGCCACAAGTAATGCTCCATTCACCGTTACGTTTGTTTTTAGTGAAGCGGTAACAGACTTTGTTGTGGGTGATATCAGTATTGGTAATGGCAGTGCGAGCAGTTTTACCACCGTAAACACCAGTACTTATACTGCGTTGATCACACCTATTGCAGATGGATCGGTAACGTTAGATGTTAGTGCTAATGTTGCACAAGACAGTGCGAGTAACTTAAACACGGCGGCGATTCAAGTCAGCAGTACTTATGACGCAAGTCGTCCATCAGTTTTAATTCAAAATGTGCCTGCGACAAGTAATGCTCCATTCACGGTTACGTTCACATTCAGTGAAACGGTTACTGGATTTGTTGTTGGTGATATCAGTGTTGGAAACGGTAGTGCTAGTAGTTTTGCTACGGTTAATAGCAGTACTTATACTGCGTTGATCACACCTATTGCAGATGGAGCGGTAACGTTAGATGTTAATGCTAATGTTGCACAAGATAGTGCGGGTAATGATAATACGGCGGCAACCCAAGTAACTAGCCAATATGATGCTAGTCGCCCATCAATTGCTATTCAAAATGTACCTGCGACAAGTAATGCTCCATACACCGTTACCTTTGCTTTTAGTGAATTAGTTACAGGGTTTATTGTTACTGATATCACGTTGACTAATGCTACCGCGAGCAGTTTTACTGCGGTAAATGGTAGTACTTATACAGCATTGATCACACCATTAGTTACCGGTGCGGTGACGTTAGATGTAAACGCTAATATTGCACAAGACAGTGCGGGAAATTTGAATACAGCTGCGATTCAAGCCAACAGTAATTATGATGTGAGTCGCCCATCAGTAACTATTCAAAATGTACCTACTAGTGGTAACAGTAGTTTTACTGCAACGTTCGCCTTTAGTGCAGACGTTACCGGTTTTGTGCTTGGAGATATAACGTTGACTAATGCTGCTGCTAGCAGTTTTACAACAGTTAATGACAGTACTTATACTACGTTGATCTCACCTATAGCTGAAGGTCTTGTGACATTAGATATTAATGCTAATGTAGCACAAGACAGTATTGGCAATCTCAATACAGCCGCCACGCAAGTTACTAGTCTATATGATGCAAGTCGCCCTTCAGTTGTAATCCAAAATGTTCCAGGGAATAGCAATAATTCATTTACGGCAACCTTTGCTTTTAGTGAAACAGTGCTTAATTTTATTGTTAGTGATATCAGTGTTATCAATGCGACCGTAAGTAACTTTACTGCTATAAATGATAGTAACTACAATGCATTAATCACACCTACCGCAGATGGAGCTGTAACCGTAAATATAAATGCTAATGTTGCGCAAGACACTGTTGGTAATTTGAACACTGCTGCGACTCAAGTCACTAGCCAATATGATGCTAGCCGTCCGTCAGTTGCAATCCAAAATGTCCCAATGACAAGTAATAATGCCTTTACAACTACCTTCGCATTTAGCGAGGCTGTCACCGGATTTGTTGTTGGCGATATTACGTTGACTAATGCTGCTGCTAGCGGTTTTACGACGGTAAATAGCAGCACTTACACCGCCTTGATAACACCTATCACTGATGGTGCAGTAACCGTAAATATAAATGCGAATGTAGCACAAGACAGTGTGGGTAATTTGAATACGGCCGCGACTCAAGTCACTAGCCAATATGATATCAGCCGTCCATCGGTTGTTATTCAAAACGTTCCAGCGAATAGTAATAATGCATTTACTGCGACTTTTTCCTTTAATGAAGCCGTGATAAATTTCATTCTCAGTGATATCAGTGTTTCAAATGCCGTTATTAGTAACTTTACTGTTGTTAGCAGCAGCAGTTATACCGCGCTGATCACGCCGACAAGTGATGGAGTTGTTACTTTAAATGTAAATGCAAATGTTGCACAAGACACTACTGGAAACTTAAATACAGCGGCGACTCAAGTGACGAGTCAATATGACGGTACTCGTCCTTCAATTACCATTCAAAATGTACCAACCAACAGTAGCAGTTCATTTACTGCATCATTTGTTTTTAGTGAAAATGTCATCAACTTTAGTCAAAGTGACATTACAGCTACTAACGCTAATATAAGTAATTTTACTGCCGTAAATGCAAGTAACTATACTGCGCTGATAACACCTGTTGCTAATGGCGTTGTTACCTTAAATGTTAATGCTAATACCGCACAAGATAGCGTTGGCAATCTCAATACGGCAGCCGCGCAAGTCACTAGCGATTATGATGTTAGTCGTCCTTCTGTAGTTATTCAAAATGTACCGGTCAATAGTGCTAGCCCATTCACCGCTACTTTTGTATTTAGTAAAACGGTAACTGGATTTTTACTGAGTGATATTGGCATTACTAATGCTGATATTACTAACTTCTCTGATGTTGATGGCAGTACTTATACTGCATTAATTACACCTACAGCTGACGGGCCAGTCACTTTGGACGTTAGTGAAGGGGTTGCTCAAGATAGTAGTGGTAACCTCAATACGGCGGCAACGCAGGTTACAAGTCTGTATGACGCAAGCCGCCCATCAATTACCATTGAAAATGTTCCTTTAAATAGCCAAAGTGCTTTTACTGCGACCTTTGCATTTAGTGAACCAGTGATCAATTTTATTCTCAGCGATATTAGTCTAAGTAATGCGACGATAAGTAACTTTACCATCGTTGATGACCGCAACTATACTGCTTTAATCACGCCTATAGCGGAAGGTTTAGTGACGATAGATGTTAACGCTAATGTAGCACAAGACACTATAGGTAACCTCAATACTGCAGCAGTTCAGGTGACTAGCCAATTTGATGCAAGTCGCCCGGCCGTTGTTATTCAAAATGCTCCTGCAGTTACACGTAATGCTTTTACGGCAACTATTGTTTTTAGTGAACCAGTTCAAAATTTTGTTGTTAATGATATTAGTGCAACCAATGCAACCATCAATAACTTTGTTGTTATTGATGCCAGTAACTATACAGCGCTAATAACACCAATTTCAGAAGGCGATGTTAAGTTAAATGTAAACGAAAATGTTGCGCAAGACAGTAATGCTAATTTTAATACTGCTGCTACAGAGGTTACCAGTCAATATGATATTACCGCACCTGAAATAACTATTATAAACGGCCCAACTATCAATATCGTTAATCAATCGAATTATAATATAGAAGGCACATGCGATGACGAAAATGTCGTCGTCGTTATCGTTAATACTTTAAGCCCCAACTCAGTTAACTGTGATGAAGGACTGTGGGTATTGAATAAAGATATGAGTGCTATTGCAGACGGTGCAGCAGCAGTAACCGTTAACGCTAACCAAACTGACAGTGCTGGTAATATTGGTAATGCAGAGCCTGTTGTTATTGATAAAGACACTGAAAAGCCAGTTATTAGTATTAACCGAGTTATTTATAGCCAAAACGATGCATTAATATTTAGCGGCACATCTGACACAGAAGACGGATCGGCAATATCAATTATAGAGTCAACCGATAATAACTTATGTGAAGCACCAGTGAATAACAAAGCTTGGAATTGCGAGAGTGGCATTGTTTTATCAGAAGGAACTTATGACCTAAGGGCTGAGGCACAAGACGAAGCAGAAAACTTAAGCATTATTTATTTCTCGCAAACCGTAAATTTTGATGAAGATAATGATGGTATCAAAAACTCTGTTGAAGGCTATGGCGATAGCGACAATGACGGTATACCAGACGCTCAAGATACCGATTCTGATAATGATGGTATACCTGATAGTGAAGAAGGGGTTGGCGATGATGATCGCGATAATATTCCTAATTATCTAGATACTAATTTGGACGAAGATGCTGATGGTGTACCTGATGTTATTGAAGGTAATACGGATATTGATAATGACGGTATCATTAATGCCTTTGATATTGACAGTGACAATGATGGCATCGTTGATGGCTTTGAAGTCCAAATTTCAGGAAATGATATTGATAATGACGGTATTGATGACATATTTGATGCAGATATAGGCGGTGATGACCCTGATGGTGATGGCATAACCTATCAAATTATTGATACCGACAATGACGGCATAGCAGACTTCTTAGATATAGACTCTGATGGCGATCGCATTCCTGATGCATTAGAGGCTTTTGTAGGTTTTCAAGATTTAGACAATGACGGTATTTGGGATAGATACGACCAAAGCTACACTCTGGGCTCAGATATAGACAACGATGGCATCGATGATTTATACGACGCAGACCAAACTAATGGTTTAGATGCTGATAATGATGGTATTAATGATTTATTGATTATATTAAATGATCACAATAAAAACTTTAGGCCCGATCATCTTGATATAGACAGTGACAGCGACGGTATTCATGACAGTATTGAAGCTAACATTACTGGCTTTGACCATGATAATGATGGTATTGATGATGCCTTCGATTCTGACCTATCTAATGAACTAGATGTTAATAATGACGGTATTATTGATACTTTCATTTTTATCGATACAGATGCTGATGGCATTATCGATATGAATGATCTTGATAGCGACAATGATGGTGATACAGATACTTCAGAAGCTAACGTTCAAGACGATGACAAAGATGGCATCGCAGATATAGGCACGCCGGTAATGACCGATGTTATTGATACTGATGCCGATAGTATCCTTGATTATTTAGATTTAGACAGTGACAACGACGGTGTTTTTGATATTCAAAACAATGCAAACAGCGCGTTCGACTTAAATAATGATGGACAAGTTGATCTAACTGAAGACATTGATGGCGACGGCATAGACGACTCAATTGACGGTAACACACAAGTACTTGGTCATGGCAGTAATGCTGACAGCGATGGTGACTCTGTGATTGACGTAATAGATAAAGACGACGATAACGACGGTATTGCAGATGTTACTGAGCGGAGATTTGAAAATAACGTAAATGACATTGAAAACATAGATGGAAACCAAATCACCAACGCGCGCAGAATGTCGTCAATAGATACTCGACAAGCAATGGATTCAGACAATGACGGTATTATAAATGAAAAAGATCGCGACAGTGATAATGACGGTATTTCAGATTTAATTGAAAATGGCAGACCCAATTTATCCGGACTTGATCATGATAAAGATGGTATTGACGATGTATTCGATGCTGACTTTACCGGTGGTGTAGATAATGACCAAGACGGTGTTGATGATATTTTTATCGTTAAAGATACAGACCAAGACTCAGCCCCTGATTACTTAGATCTTGATAGCGATAATGATAAAATTAGCGATAACATAGAACAACTTACTGTTCCACCTTCAGGTGTTGATACTAATGGTAATGGGATTGATGATGCATTTGATCCTGCGTTTAATAGCAATCAAGATGATAACTTAGACGGCATTGACGACACATTGGTGGTTTTATCAAACCCTGATGGCGATAACATATTAAATTTTCAAGATACCGACAGCGATGGTGATGGTATCGAAGACATTAATGAACAGGCGCGTGACTTTGATGGTGATGGAGCGCCAAACTATCTAGATCTTGATAGTGATAACGATAAAATTAGTGATGCTATAGAAGGGCTTAATGACTTCGACCTTGATGGAGCCTCTAACTTCTTAGACCTTGATAGCGATGGTGACAATATAAGTGATGAATATGAAGGAAACATTGACTTTGATGCTGATGGATCACCAGACTTTTTAGATCTAGACAGTGATAACGACAGTATTAGTGATGCTAGAGAAACAATAAATGATTTTGATGGTGATGGTGCTTCTAACTATAAAGATCTTGATAGTGATAATGATGGTATAAGCGATGAAATAGAAGGAGATACCGACTTTGATAGTGATGGGGCGTCGAACTTTTTAGACTTAGACAGTGATGATGACGGTATAAGTGACGCAGTCGAAGGAGAAAGTGATTTTGATGTAGACGGAGATCCTAACTTTTTAGACTTAGACAGTGACGGAGATGGTCTGAGCGACATAGAAGAAGGTGAAATTGATAGCGACAATGACGGAACGCCTAACTTTTTAGATTTAGACAGCGATAATGATGGTATAGCTGATAAAGATGAAAATGGCGACTTTAATAGCGATGGTATTAATGATGCTACCCAAGATCAGAGAAAAGTACAAAGTACGCTGAAAGGGTCTGGCAATGTAGGCGGTTTCATTATTTTGATGTTGTTACTCTTAGCGATTAAGCGCAACACACGTGTTTGTTTAACTATTCAGTGTAATAAGTGTAGGTAAGTGTAGGTAAGTGTAGATAAGTGAAAATAAAATAATTGATTTGATTAAGAAAACTGAAAGCAAAAAAACATCATAAATAAGTGAACTCAAATTAATCAACCCACTTAATAAATGAGTTAAATAATTTGAGTTACTTAACGTTTATGACTAGATAAGTAGCTTAACCTTTAGGTAGAACTTTAATGAGTTCGTAGTAGCTAGCTTCTAACTCGTCATTAATACAAGTTAATAAGTAACTATTCATTTCTGATTCGCTAACTTCATCTTCTACAGCATCACTTTTGCACTGTTCAAAAAGGCTCATAATATAGTCTGGCGACGCTGCCATTAACTCTGGCTCTTCATCTTGGCTAAACGCTGCAGTTGACGTTAATGCCATTACAGCTAATGCTAAAATTAATTTTTTCATAATAAATCTCGATAATTAATATCCGTATCATTTAAAGCTATTAAGCCTAAATATTAAGATACGAATATTTATTTAATTACATGTCCCAATAGTCACTTAATGAGTTAAGTTGTCTATCTAGGAATCTTTTTTCGTTTAAAGAATCTAATCGCTGTCTGACCCGGTAAGTTTGTTTTGCGGTTTTTCTAATTGCTTTTTTGTTGGTTGAACCATAGGCAATTTCAAAACCAGCAATACCAGTATCAAAATTTGAATCGTCATCAATATCAGTGTCATCATACGTATCAATGTTCATTTCTTTACCTTATAAAAACATCATTGTTGTATTTTCGATTAGATAATGTTCCCAAAATTGATAATTGAAAAGTGAAATATTTTGCGATTATTAATCAAAATTTTTTATCAAATAAAAAGCATGAATAAAAACATAATAAATAAATAACTAACTAAAAATTCTGTGATTAACTATGGGATGCTTTAATTAGAAAAAAACATTAGTAATCAAGTTTTTATATTTATTGTTTTGTGATGCTTTACTTGTGGGTAATATATGGATTGTGAATTTTAATTGCAGAGATAAACGATAAAGTTGAAATGTAGAAGTGCTTTTAAGCGAAAATTGATGGAAATTTTCCTTGTGGTCATCACTAAAAATCAGGAATTAGCTATAAAACCGTTAATTTATCCTCAACGGTTGAAAGGGAAATGTAGTAATTATCAGTTAATTTCTAACGTTTTATTTAGGTTTTTATAAGTTTTTATTTAGGTTTTTTTTCTTGGCTTCGCTGTTGAGCTAAAGCTTGAAGCTGTTTCGATTGTTGATGTAAGCTATTACGAACTAATGCTTCTCGATCTTCTTCACGAATATGATGAAAAATTACTTTATGCAGGTTAATGCTATCAACTAACTCAGTATCTACAATTTCACCAACACAATATAAAGCACTATTTTCTTCAGGAAAAAACAACTTTAATTCAATAAAGTCGCTGGTATTAAATAGCTGAGTATCGTCAGTTTGAAATATAATTCCGCCACCACCAAATTTAATGGCTTCAAATCTCGCATTATCGTCGTCTTGCTGGCCAAGAATGTAACCGATTAACAAGTCCATTTTTTTTGACTGATGATTTAGATATTCCATCAATTGGCTGGCAACCTGTCTCTTATACACATCTGACGCTGCCGACGACTCCT
>OJAZ01000880.1_pt1 | contig 11134 bp, 4 predicted proteins | sample 1589851 | NCBI WGS metagenome assembly OJAZ01 (sample SAMN05416792, study PRJEB24817) | seawater metagenome | isolation source: Sea water | place: Canada:Atlantic | collected 2013-07 | reverse complement strand
AAGGGTATTTCTAACCTTAGAAAGTTCGGTTAAACGCTTCATCACAGTATAACGATTAGTACCTGTTGCAGGCGTTGGCTTATAACCCTTAACGTATAAAGGAACTATTTCCGCGCGATGAAATTCACCTTCATCTAACCAAACATACAAAATGAAACTATGTTGTGTGGCGCTGAAGTTTTGATCAAAGATAAAATTGCCCATTGAGTACGCAATGAGCTTGTTGTCATACAGCTCTAGACCCTGAGTTACATGAGGATGATGGGCAATGGCGAGTGCTGCGCCATTATCTAATGCTGATTTTAATCGTTGCTCGGTAACACCTGTTGGGCTGTTAGCGTACTCTTGACTACCATGATATTGTACTATGGTGACTCTATTTTGCCCCACTTCTTGCTGAACAGAGTTAATAATATTAGTCATTGAACCATAAGCAGCGCCGCCGTGTTCGTGATTAGCTGTTTGCGTAGGCTCTGAACTTCCTTCCCAGCCGACATAACCTAGCATAGAGAATTCGGTATTGTTAATGGTATCGTGATGAGCCTTTAGCGCTTGTTTTGCATTCATCCCCGCACCAGAAAACCCTAAAGGACTTTGCTGTAAAAAGGCTAAAGTTGACTCCATTCCTGGCTCTAAATAATCATAGGTATGGTTATTGCCCAAACTTACGTAATCAACACCTGCCCACACTAAAGCGTCGAGTATTTCAGGTCTAGAATAAAATGTAACTGACTTAGGCGCACGATCTCCAGGTGTTTTATTGGCAATTTGTGTTTCTAAATTAACTGCTGCGTAATCCGCAATACTCATATAAGGTTTTATGTTTTCAACTATCGCCTTACTATCACTGAGCCTAGTCTCTGGATGAATCAAAATAGAATCGCCAAAGTAAGGTTTATAATAACGTCGATCCATCATGACATCACCACCAAAAGCTAACATGACTCGCTTAGCTTTTTTGGTAACTAAAGTGAGGTCTGCAATAGCAGCATGAGTTTTTTCTTGATTCTGAGAGAAAAGTTCATAATGACTAAACGTTTGAATGCTTTTAAAGTAGCCTTTTTTAACAAAGTTGAGCTGATAGATATCTTTAGTGGCCGTAGGTATGACGAAACGTCCCTGTTTATCGCTGGTAACTGATTTATTGTTTAAGGTGATATTTACCATACTAAGAGGCTGTTGTGATTCATCAAGCAAACGCCCTGTAATGTTGACCGTTTGATTTGCATTAACATTAAGCTGAAAACCAAAAGCAGTTATTAAAATTATTATCGTTATAAACTGTCGCATATTTGTTCCAAGTTTGTTGCCTCTACAAGGCTATTAATAAGTTATCAATCAAGTATATACAAACAAAAATAATAAATTCATTCTTATCCATAGCTGATATATAACCTAAGGGCATGGGTTGATAATATCTTTACAAGATAGCTTTCAATCCTAATAGTCAGCTATTACTCGTTGAAGCGCCCTGCTCTTGAAAATTTATCCTAACTTAACATTGCTCATTGACTTAATTTAGTTGGTATAACCTGCCTTTATGGCTAAGCAAAACTTAAGTCTTATCATTTTTCAAAATAAAATTACATTATGTTAATTCAAGATAATTAATAACTGTTTTAACAAGGTGATGAAAATGGCTGATACTAACAATACCCAAGTGCAAATAACAAAAAGCAACAATAGCCCTGCAGATAACCTCGTGACTAGTTCAGCAACTAGCCAAGTAAAAGATAGCACTCCAATAAATAATAAGGTGATTCAGAAAACCTCCGCTCTAATGAGATGTTTTGATTTAGTTGAAGAAGCTAACTATAGCTATGTACTGGGCTATAACTAATTAGAACGGCTATTTCGCGAAACAATTGACAGTTCATGACTCAACGACTGAGAAAATCGAATGAGTAAGTTAAGTCAGCTCTGTTAGTCGTTATAGCTATAATCCAAACAAGTTGACTGTGTGTTATCAATAGTTGTGCTTCGTCTACAGACAAGTACAAAATAGGTACGGACTATTATGAGTGATTTAGTGAAGTGTTTTTTAACTGGAGCTTGGGTTGCTTAAATAGCTTTCACCTAAAAGTAATATTAGATGAAAGCCTCTACTCGACTATCTTTTACTATATGACGTCTTATTGAATAAATTTTCCGGCTAAGATACCGCCAAACTTTTCATTTTCTATCACCAGTGTACCGTTGACAATCACCTGCTCTACGCCTACTGAGTAATTATTCCACTGATTAAAGTTTGCCATAGGTGCAAAATTTTGTTCATCAAAAACAATCACGTCGGCCTTATAACCTACTTTTAAAATACCTCGTTCAGTAAGACCAAGGAGTTTGGCTGTTTGGGAAGAACTTCGATTGATAAATTCGGCCATAGTGAGCAATTTTTTATCGACTACATATTTTTGATATTTTTGCGGAAAACTTGCATATTTCCTTGGATGACCGTTAGTACCATCCGATGAAGTGACTACCCAAGGTTGCACCATAAAACGTTCAACATCCTCAGGTGACATATTAAAAGAGGCTACTCTAACGTCGCCTTGAAGTACCATCCAAATAGCCGTATCAACGACAGATAAATTTTTCAGCTCTGACACCTGCAGTAAATTCAAACTTACCAGCGTTTTATCAGTAAACTCAGTAATATAAAGAGAATCTGGCCCTCCTCTTCGGCGAACATTCTCGGTGATTTCTTCCGCTAATATTGCTGATAAATCAGCTTGCTTTAAACGTTGATGAAAAGCTTCTTTTGAATCAGCCATTACCCATTTGGGCATTACCGCACTGCGCAGCTTAGTACCTGATGCTAACCAAGGGTATTGATCGGCAGATATTGATGTGCCATTTTCTTGTGCTTGGGTAATCATTTCAATCGCTTGCTTACTTTGCCCCCAAACATCAACACCTAATGCCTTTATATGTGCTAAATGTAAATGTATATCAGCTTTGTCGGCAATATTAATTGCTTCGTCTAAGGCGGCAGTAAAACCTATATTAAAGGTACTTTCATCACGCAGATGTGTGTCATAAATCCCGCCATATTGACTAGCAATTTTCGCTAAGGTGATAACTTCATCTGTATTAGCATAACTACCAGGCACATAATACAACCCTGTTGATAGACCAATGCCGCCGGCTTCCATCGCTGTTGTTAATAGCGCAGACATTTCACTGAGTTCTTCAGGCGTGGCGTAACGCTCTGCTCTGCCCATGACTTGTTCACGTAAACTGCCATGACCCACTAATAATGCAGTGTTAGTCCCAATACCATTAGCTTTTAGCTTTTTAGCCATAGTTGTTATATCTACTGGACCACCGCCATCGTTACCATTAACAACGGTAGTTACCCCTTGAGTTAAGTAATTTAAGTTATGGTTTTTATCTTTACTTAGCAGCTCGGCTAAAGAGTGAGTGTGAGGGTCAATAAAACCCGGACTTACGATTTTATTCTTAGCATCAATGATTCTTTCGGCTTTAATACTGTGTTCACCACTAAGATATAAACCACAAATAACTTGCTGACAAATCGCCACATCGAGTTGTTGGGCTTGACCACTTTCGCCCGTGTAAACAGTGCCATTAGTGATTAATAAGTCAACCTGTTGAGTTTTAGGCTGTTGCTCTTCAGTCGTGCAAGCACTTAGTAGTGCCACACTTATCGACAAAGTGATTACTTTTTTATTAAATACATTCATAGCTTTTCCTATTCTTTATCATGATCAGTTTCTGATAACATGTTAATCATCAATATATTAGCGGATTTAAAGGCAATACGTTTTATCTTAGTACGATCGGTATTATCACCCATTTCATAGGTAATGGCATGAACCCCGAACTGATCAGAGAAGTACTGCTTTGACACACCTAAGTTTGGGTTATTCCCTGGTCTTAATACCACATTAAAGTTAGGCATTTGTCTGTCCAATTCACCTAACCAATGCCGGACAAAATAAGAGCTTTCAACGCCATAGTCTACTGGCATGGTATAGAAAATATCATTTTTAGTAGAGTGAAAATCTACTGCAAACTTAATTTTTTGCCCTTGCGCTACTAAGCCCTTTAAATAGTCATTTATCAGCTGAGTTTCAATCTGAGAAAAGTCATTCCAATCACGGTTTAAATCCATGCCATTAGCATTACTACGCCAATTACCAGCATGTACACCATCTGGATTTATATTGGGAATAACGAGAACATTATATTTTCTAAGAAAATACTTACTAAGTTCGCTCTGTGATAACAAGGTTTCAACAAACGGAAATAAGGCCAGAGCACCGGTAACTTCTGGCGGATGTTGCCTACCTAGAATCACCACCCACTCATTACTATTCTCATCTCGACTTTCAATTTTGTAAATAGGACGACCTTGAGTAGACAATCCTAAAATACTTTGGGTAAAAGCACTCTGTACCGTTAGTTCTTCTGCCCAATCAACATAATATTGATTATTGATAATTTCTTGTGCGGCAATAGTGACTGACTGAGGAGATGCTTTCACTTTCATGATTAAGCGCTCACCTTTTAGCTGATAATCTTGTAACTGCCACGACTTATTACCATCACGACTAATTTTAGGGGGGTAACGATGTTTATCACCCTGTACCTTCATGGTAATAGTGATATCCGTAACTTGTTTTGCCTGTATTTTAAAAGCATACCAAGGACTTGAATTAATAGGCGTATTTTCAGGGACTAAAGTAATTGAATATTCATATTCACCCGTCCTTTTACATTCATCCATCCGACCAGCAGCAAAATCACTGGTTAACTTTACTTGCTCATTATTACAGGACTGACTATTAGCGTTGGTATCCTTATCTGCTGTAGGTTGAAATTCCTCTTTTAAAGAAAGAGCTGCTGTTGCTGAAATATCAGTCCGCGTGTTTTTAGAAACGGTTGGCGGAGTCTCTTCAACTGCAGTTTTAGGGGCTGAACAGGAAAATAAAAAGAATAAGGGCAATAGCAAAGTTAATGAATTAAGGGAATTTTTCATAATTGGTTCTTTATAAACTTGCATGGGTAAGAAAATATGGCCTGACTACTTTGAGTCAGCCAAGCCATAGGGTTTGTGACTAATTAAGCGTTAAAAACTAAAATTAGCACTGGTATAGAAGTATCTTCCACGGCTTGAATGTAATGAACCGTCATAACCAAAGGTGGTATCAGCCAATGGTGGCTCTTGATCAAAGATATTATTAATACCAAAACTTAGACTCACACCTTCATATCCCATAAAGTCGTTACGAGTAACGTAAGTATTTGCTCGAGTTTGCGCTTTAGAAGTATAGAATGTTGTTACGCTATCAACGGTTTTGGACACACTGGTATTATCAACTTCACCAACGTATTTAACAAATAAACCTGCGCCCCATAGCGCATCATTTGATTTCCATTTTAATGATGCAGTTGCTTGCCATTCTGGAATACTGCTGGTCCCAACAATATCACCCACTGCGGTACCTAATACTGCAGGATCAGCACCAGCATCGACGATTAATGAGGCATCACCACCAGCTTCTTGGTCAAATTTTAATGTTCTAGCACCATTTAATGATAAGCCAAAATCACCAACTGACGTATTCAAATCATAATTGATCGCTATATCGTAACCCGTAATGGTACGGGTGTTGAGGTTTTCATAGCGGCGATTAATTTGAACAATTTCTCCTAATGGATTATCAGCATCAATAGCGCCTCGAATAACGTCAGGATTTGATGAACCTTCTCCTCTTGCTATCAAATCTAAACGTGAGATATTTTCATCTGAAAGAACGCCAACAGTACCTGTTGTCTCAATTTCCCACCAATCATAGGTAAAGGTTAAATTATCCATAAGCTGTAATGTTAAACCGACACTGATGTTTTCACTTTCTTCAGCCTCTAAATCTTTGTTACCAGATGTTGATAAATTATAATTGCCATTACCAGAGCCACCATCGGCTAAAGTATCTGAATTAACAACAACGTTACCATTGGCATCAAGGGAGTTTTCAGCATAATCATCTACACCTGTAGTCAGGGTAGCGCCTGGAGAATTTAGCTGTATAAGGTTAGGCGCTCTAAAACCTTTAGATACTGCACCTCTAAATTGCAGCATTTCAACCGGGAACCATGAAACTGCCATTTTAGGTCGGGTTATATTGCCGATATCACTAAAATCTTCATAACGAGCGGCTAATTGTACATCTAGACTATGAATAGCAGGTAGATCCGCTAATAAGGGTAAAGCAAGCTCTACGTAAGCAGAAAGCACTTTACGCTCACCAGAGACATCAAGGCGAACACTACTACCTTGTAAACTACTTAGGTTAACCGGATCTGCATTACCTTCAACAAAGGGTTCTGAGCCATCAAAGTTTGAACTATTATCTTCATCTAAGGTTTCTTTACGATATTCTAAACCGAAAGCTAAACCGGCTTCACCACCAGGTAATTCAAACATAAATGGATTTGATGCTTTAAAATCTACCATGGTTAATGACGTTTTTGCACTACGTTGAGCAGTAGTTAAAAACGGGTCAATACTCGATTGAGGATTAGGCGTTGAATCGATAATACTCGCTGGATTATTTGGATTAACCCCTGTAAAAGGGTTATAAGCGTCAGCGGTATCTAAACTTAGCTGGGCTAGTAATAAAGGAGAGCTGATACGATTACTCATGTTATCGTCAGTTTTTGCCTCACTATATAATACCCCCGTGTCCCAATCCCAATCATCGTAAGTACCACGCAAACCATTTAAAAAACGGTAACTAGTACTTTCGACTTCAACTTGACGTGGGCCAACATCCGTTGGGCGAATACGTAAATTATAAGCAAGTCCTTCAACGGGTACTACAGCAGGGTCTAAACCCGCAATACGATTGGGGTTTACACGGCCATCGGCAAAATTTACCGGTCCAAATGGGTTGTAATAACTGTGTGCTGGTACATCGAAAGTACCATTACTTAAAATAGCTGATTGTTCCCATTGACGCTTAGTTTTAGATCGGTAATAAGTAGATTCGTTATAAAATTCAACGCCATTATTAAACTCATGACTTAAGTTAGTAAAAAGATTCAATCGATCAATATCAGGTACTAAAGTACGTTCTTCATTACGGTTAGGACGTAATGCTCTATCGTGACTACCTGCGGCGTCAAGACAAACATCCCCCATAACTCCGCCACCGGAAGCTAAAGCACCACCACCACAACTGCCAGCAGATTGCTGTTCGCCGGCATTGTTAATATATGAAGTTGGGCGAATGATGTAATCATCAATTTTGCTCGGTAAACCAATGTAATGTATGTCTGCATAAGGTTCTAGAGTTGAACGGTTATCAAAGTCGGTATCGCCAGCAAATTCTTCAGGTGCTCGTGAACGTAAATCTTGATTACTCGAAAAGCCATTTTCTGATGCTTGTAAACCCGTTTTCTTAGCGTAGTTTGCACTGATCATGAAAAACGTTTGGCTGTTGTTAAACTCAAAACCTTTGTTGCCAGATAAGGTAAAATCATTGCGGTCAGTACCTTGCTCTGCGCCATAACGTACTTTGAAATTACCTCCTTCAAAATCTTCTTTGGTCACGTAATTCACTACACCCGCAACAGCATCAGAGCCATACAATGCGCCAGCACCATCACGTAACACTTCAACACGAGCAAGCCCTGAAATAGGTAAAGTATTAGAGTTAACTGAGGTTACTGGTACGCCGAAATTTGTTTGAGTAATAGGATGGTTCACCATACGGCGACCATTAAGTAAAACTAAGGTATTACCTTCACCTATACTACGTAAGTTAACCGAGCCAACATCACCACGTGCTGCATTTGTTCCGGTATTACCACCACGAGTGCCGGTAAAGCCAACGGCACCTATTTGAGGAATTGAGCGTAAAAGTTCATCTCCATCTAGAGCGCCAGTTGCGATAATATCTTCTGCACTAAGCTCAGTAACAGGTAACACACTTGTCATAGTGCTGCCCTTGATATTCGAACCTACGATAGAAATCCTTTCAACTTCTTCCTCTTTTACTTCTGTTTGCTCCGCAGCAAAGACAACTTGAGAAGTAAGTGCTGTTAGCACGCATAAACTCAAATGTGATAATTTAGACTTAAGCATTGATCTATCTTTCATGACATCCACCATTGTAATTTAGCTTGTTTTATAATTGTCAGGTTATTAGCTACCTGATCATTTAGTTACGTTTCATTCACCTTAACCATGAACTTAAATTACAGCTTTAACAATTGACCCTTTATTGCTTATCTATAACCTAGGGTTATAGGCTGAATTTTATCTAAGTATATTAAAGCTATCTTTAGCGGAAAAATTAACCTTATTCAGCTAAATTATAGAAAACTATTATAAAATAGTAGAATGAGTTATTGATTTAACTAAGAAAGCGAAGAATTAAAGGTGACAGATAAAATCATTGTAGGGTGATCATTACCTATCACTGCCTGTAACAAGCAAATGATAGATAATTAATGATGCTGCAGTTGTTAAAAGTTAAGAGTTAAGCGATTAAAGCCTTTAGTTGGCGATTGGCAAAATAGAGTTTATCAATGTGTACCGTACCGGAAACCTTTAAATCATCCAATACTCTGTGCACTCTATTTAATTCTATTTTCTTACTTGTTGCCCATAGTTCAATAGCAATATCAGTCGTTGACTCTCGGTTATTCTTGAGCACCCTATGGACTAGTTTTTCCCTAAACTCTAACAAATCAAGTAACAAACTAAAACGCGCTAACCTTGACCAATGATCTTTTGCCTGCACTTTTTCCGTTTGCTCAATTAACCAAGCAAGACCAAGGATTTTACTTACTTGACAGTAACAAGGAAGAATTTCTGTCACCGATAAATTAAGCTCTGAAGCCGTTTTAACAATGTCGCAAAAAACCACACTCGATACTTTTAATTGATGAATAGTATCCACTAACACTAGACCGCCCACTTCACTCTTAAGTTGATACAGTGATTCATCAACAGGCGAAAAAGGTAAAGTAATTTCGTCACCATTGAGTTGTTGTAGGGTGTTTATTCCAGGTGAATAACGCTGCACTATAGTAGCAATACTATCACCTGAGCTGGAATGGTTGATAAACCAGATAGCCATCAAACGATAAAATCGTTGCACCTCTATCATCATCTTAATTTGTACTTGTGCCGAGACGTTCCCATGTAATGACTCAATTTCAGACCAAATATTATCAAGTGAAAAAACTTCTTTCGCAATAATAAAAGCTTTAACAATTTCGGCTATAGTCGCACCTGTCTGCTCTCTTACTGCATGTATTCCACCACGATTAAATATTTCATTAGCGACACTAGTAGCGATAATTTGTTGTGCTAAAGGATGGCTGAGAATATATTGAGTATATTTATTAGCTAACACATCAGGAAACGCTGATAATAAGTACTTTTGGAAATAATCATCCGTTAATAATTGTTTTTCTTCTAATAAAGCATCATGCACATCCATTTTTGAATACGCCATCAACACCGCTAACTCAGGTCTAGTTAACCCTTGTTGTGCTAAATTTCTCGATTGTAGCTCTTCATCATCGGGCAAGTATTCTAATTCACGGTTTAGCCCGACACTATTAACCAAGTATTGGCTCAAACGGGTAAAGCTATCAAAGTGAGACTGACTGTTCGCCTCATCAATACTTAACGCTTGCGCTTGATAATAATTATTACGCAGTACCATAGCGCCAACTTCGTCTGTCATTGTCTCTAACAAGTGATCACGTTCAGCTTTTGTCATGCTTTTATTATCAACTAAACCATTAAGCAATATTTTGATATTCACTTCACTGTCTGAACAATTAACGCCTGCTGAGTTATCAACTGCATCGGTATTAATTTTACCACCACCTTTTGAAAACTCTACTCGGGCAAGCTGGCTACAACCTAAGTTGCCACCTTCACCAATGACTTTACACTGTAATTCGTTGCCATTGATGCGTAATAGATCATTAGCCTTGTCCCCTACTTCGGTGTTAATTTCAGTACTGGCTTTGACGTAAGTTCCAATGCCACCAAACCAAAGTAAATCGGCCTGACACCGTAAAATTTGGCGAATTAATTCATCTGGCGACACCTGTTTTATCTGGTTATCAATATTAAGTAATTGTTTTATTTCTGTCGTTAATTCAATATGTTTGACCGAGCGACTAAAAACACCACCTCCGTAAGAAATTAATGCTTTGTCGTAATCCTGCCACGATGAACGTTCAAGGTGGTAAAGCCTGTTTCGTTCAACATAACTCAAGGCACTATCAGGATTTGGATCGATAAATATATCGCGATGATCAAAAGCAGCCACCAGTTTTATTGTTTTTGAAGATAACATGCCATTGCCGAAGACATCTCCGGACATATCACCAATACCAATCACACTGATTTCATCTTGTTGGACATCAACATCCATCTCACTAAAATGCCTTTGTACTGATACCCATGCACCTTTAGCAGTGATACCCATCTTTTTATGGTCATAGCCAACACTACCTCCCGAGGCGAACGCATCACCCAACCAAAAACCATAATCATTAGCTATTTTGTTAGCAATATCAGAAAAAGTAGCCGTACCTTTATCTGCAGCGACAACGAGGTAACTATCATCATCGTCAAAACAAACAACATTTTGAGGTTTAACTATTCCGTTAGCAGTATTATTATCAGTGATGTCTAATAAAGCAGAGATAAAAACCTTATAACAACTAATCGCTTCGTTAGAAATACTTTCACGCGAGCCGTTAACGGGTAGTTGCTTAGGTACAAAGCCGCCTTTAGCACCTTGTGGCACGATAACAACATTTTTAACTTGCTGCGCTTTAACTAATCCTAATACTTCAGTTCTAAAGTCTTCTTGTCTGTCGGACCAGCGTAAACCACCCCGAGAAACGGGAGCAAACCTTAAATGAACCCCTTCAACTTGAGGAGAATAAACAAAGGTTTCTACATAAGGTCTCGGTTGTGGTGCATCATCTATTTCGCCGCTGCGTATTTTAAAAGAGCAATATGTTTTTGGCACACCCGTAGACGATGTTTGATAAAAGTTAGTTCTTACTGTTGCTGAGATAGCGGCGATAAAATTACGTAAAATTCTGTCATGATCTATTTTTGAGACGG
>OJAZ01000879.1_pt1 | contig 11175 bp, 7 predicted proteins | sample 1589851 | NCBI WGS metagenome assembly OJAZ01 (sample SAMN05416792, study PRJEB24817) | seawater metagenome | isolation source: Sea water | place: Canada:Atlantic | collected 2013-07 | reverse complement strand
AATATAATCAATGTTTCAATTCGCCATGCGCTGCCAGATAGTGGTTCATTATTAGCTTGGGCAAGAACCGAAGTATTTGCCTTTGTTGTTTATTATCGCCAAGGAACCAGCGAAGCGGCACAAAAAGAAGTAGCACTTTGGAGTAGAGAAATAATTAATGCGATCATTGAAGAAAATGGCGCCTATTATTTGCCGTATCAACTTCATGCAACAAGCGAACAATTCGTTAATGCCTACCCTAGGGCTGGTGAATACTTTGAACTAAAGAGGAAAGTAGACCCAGAATATCGTTTCAGAAATAAACTTTGGCAACAACATTACGAAGCGAACCGTAAACACACTGCTGGTTATAAGCGTGAGTAAATTAAAGTGGGCCTTTGAATTATCACAGTAGTTAGTAGTGCTATAGTTTTTGATATAAGCACTGAGACCAGTTGGTTAAAAAGTTGGTGTCAATATAAGTCTGTTGTTAAAAAAAGAGCATGCAGACGGTTGGGGCCTTTGAGTCTTGATGGTCGGCTAAGAGGCAGTTAGGAGCCAGTCGTTTTTTTAAGCAATATGACTGCTGAGCCCTCGATAACCGGTCATATTGAAATTTTGAGTTGTCACTCCCTGGAGCGGACGTTCAAGGTAAAACGGCAATACCACCCCCCAAAATCAGGCTGATTGTTCAGTCGTTTTCTGAACGCTTGTTTGACATCCTAGAATACCACTATTTAAGGATGAAAGATTTTTCTGTCAATACAGCAAGAACAAAAGTACAAACGACATCGCCCTGAAACTACCTTACTGTATCAGTTGGTAGAACGTTACTATCCAGAGTTTACCGACAGCTTAGCAGAGCAAGGAAAATACTTACCCAAGTATGTTGAACGTGAGTTTGATGAATTCTTGCGTTGTGGACGACTTGAGCACGGCTTTTTACGCGTGGTATGCGGCGACTGCAAACACGAAAAGTTAGTCGCGTTTAGTTGCAAACGCCGTGGTTTCTGCCCGAGTTGTGGTGCCAGCAGAATGGCGGAAAGTGCAGCATTGCTGGTAGATGATGTACTGAAGGGCTATCCCATAAGGCAATGGGTGTTAAGCTTACCCATTCCACTTCGGCTTCTACTCGCAAGAAACCCAAGTGAATTAAGTAAAGTAATGCAAATCATTCACCGCGCCATTTCGACACACATTGTAAACAAAGCGGGTTTTACCAATAAACAAGCTAAAACGGGCGCCGTTACCTTAATTCAACGTTTCGGCAGCGCCCTCAACCTAAATATCCACTTCCACATGCTGTTTCTTGAAGGCGCAATTAGCGAAAATTCATGGGGTGGCACCACCTTCACTCGCATCAAAGCGCCATCGCATGATGACATGGTCGAACTCGTTCACACCATCAGTCATCGCATCGCTAAATATTTAGAGAAAGTCGGCCTAGTTCAGCGCGACATGGAAAATAGTTACCTGAATTTGCCCATCGATGATGAAGATACTTTGCTGCAGTTACAGGGTGCCTCTGTCAGCTACCGCATCGCAATGGGACCACAGCAAGGGCAGAAGGTGTTTACCTTGCAGACTTTGCCAGCTAGTACTGAGGGAGAATATGGACAGTTAGCCAATACTTCTGGTTTCTCTTTACATGCAGGTGTTTTTGCCAATCCCGATGAGCCTGAAACACTAGAAAGGCTATGCCGTTACATTAGCCGACCAGCCATCAGTGAACAACGCTTAAGCATGACGCAAAATGGTAAAGTACGTTATGAGTTGAAAACCCCCTATCGTGACGGCACAACCCATATTTTCTTAGATCCTATAGATTTTATTGGCAAGCTGGCCGCTCTAGTTCCACCACCGCGACTCAACCTCACTCGATTTTTTGGTGTTTTCGCACCAAACAGTAATCTAAGAGCTCAAGTTACTGCATCGCAGCGAGGGAAGAATAGTCCAAGGCTGATTAACGGGGGAAATGCGCAATCAGATAAGCCCTATCATGCGAGGGGGATGACGTGGGCCCAGCGTTTGAGGCGAGTATTCAATATTGACATTACCGAATGCGAAAAATGTCAAAAGCACAATGTGACCATCATTGCCTGCATTATTGACACCGTCGTAATTCAAAAAATAATGGCGCATTTAGATAAAAAACACCCCATTTCTATACAAGCATCGCTATTACCACCTTTGCGTGCGCCACCTAACGAACGGTATGCAAAAGATTTCAAAATCCAACGCGACTTCAACTTTGGTGCATAGACAACAAGTCAACATTACTACGAAACTAAGTATTTCATGGTAGGAGTTTTGACATGCTGCTCACCAATTTTCTGTACCAAAGGCCTATCTACGCATTAATTTGAAGACTCACATGCCATGCAAAGCGTCCCCAACCGAACACTTAAACAAACCAACCTAATCACAAGTACAGCTGTTAAGGGGGGTAGTAAATAGCTTTAATTCTCCTTATACTCCGCGGATTACCCTATTACATTGAAGGCTAATTCTTCCCCTGCGTTAACTGCATTATCTAAGACGCCAATAAAAGGTGTTCGTGATTTGTCTATTGACGAGTTTGAAGATGAGTCCGTTACTGTTAAGGAGTTTGAGGAGCTAAATTCGGAAGTCGATAGCCCTATGAGTTCAGAAGCTTATGCTTTGGGTTCTGTGGCTGTAGGTGCTTCTTTAGGGTTGGCTTTTAAATACGCTTCAGGTATTGGCATATTAGGCTACCTAGCTTCAGATGACCGCCCAGAGAATTATGAATTCTCTGGTGACTTTAATTCAAAAGGATATATTTATTCCTCTAAAGGGAGTGAAGAACTGTTTGATGATTTGGTATCCACTATTCCTGATGCAATGTTATCTTTTAATAGGAAGATTGATGATATTCTTGATGTTGGGGTTGAGGATGAGCTATTCATAATTAAGCTAAAGGAAGGGGAGTCTTCAAAGAAAGGCGGGGTTAAATCAAAAGAGCATGTTTTCTTCGGATCTGGAAGTGTTGGAAAATGGATCAATGAGAAAAGAGTATTTACTAAATATTCACTATCTATTATTTGTGATCCAAAACCAAAACGCGAAACTAACTGTGTTGTTAATCCTCAATTTTCAATTAATAAAGCAAACCACCCCCTTGTTTCTTTATTAGTTAAAGAGATAGCTAAAGTGATGCCAGAAGGTTCATTGATGTATCTTCCACCTCGTAAAGACTTAAACCGTATCCCAATGGTATATAAAACTGACGGTGAACCTATGTACCTCGTAGAGAAAAATAGAGCGCTTTAAGCCATTAAATAATCATTTCTTTCTGCCTTGATGACAATCACCAAGGCAGAATCTCATTTCTGCTCTAATTAGACACCCATCATATACCAATCTTGTACTTCAAAAAATATGACATTAAATTGGACTTAATATCACAGGCTTATCTTTTTAACGTTGGTTATATTTGTTAGGTAAGAATTTAATACTGCAACGTGATTTTTAAACACAATGATTTTTCAGAAATCGCCTGATAATAAATTTATAATTTTTATTATTAAGAACTAATGAAACATTAACTTGCAAGTCGCTAAGCCTGGCGACCGCTGGTAACTCATGGTCTCGTAAGCCATTCGCAGGCTACTCTCACCACCCACAAATGAGCTGAAACATTCTTCAAAGTTAGAAGTCATTTCTAACCACTGATCTTCATCAACATCCAATCTATTTAGAATTCGTTCAGCACCAGCACTGATTGCACCTCGCTTATCTTTTCTTAACACTCGGCCCGTGCTATCAACCAATTCAAGATAGTCACTCAGCCTCATTTGAATTCCTTCGGGCTGGCCTTGTTTTCGGTTACCGACAAAAGGATAAAGCAATTTTTCTTGCTGGTTTACATGATTAGGATTTTTACTTTCTACCGCCTTCTCACAGCGTTTCTTTATCGAAGTATGTTCAGACTTTTCAGGAGTCGTTGCCATCTTTGCACGAATAGGATTCAAATCGACATATGCCATGCACGCGATTAAAGCGGCTTCATCTAACAAGGCTTGAGACTTAAATCGTCCTTCCCAGAACCTTCCAGTGCAACCATCTTCAGCATTCGCTTCGCGTGCTATGGCTTCATTTAGAATACGCATAAACCAACTAATATCTTGAAGACGTAAACGCCATTCATCGATATTTTTCTGAAAAGCACGCATTTCTACTATGGTCAGTTGACCTTCATTTTTAAGATACTTCTGAGAAAGTGCCGTGCCATTGAACAGCTGATGCCAACGCTCCACAACCTCATAATCCGACCAACTCTTGGCTCGGCCAGTATTGATGTGAAGGATGACATGATAGTGATTACTCATAATGGCATAAGCGGCAATATCGATTGCAAATACTTTAGGAAGTTGTATCAAGCGATCTTCGAGCCAAGCACGTCGGTGCTCATAATTCTGGCCTGTTAGAGTATCAACGCCACATAGAAAGGCTCTACGCACACAACGAGCAACACAATGGTAGTAAGGCGTCGTTTCAACTGCAATGAGAGTTTTACGAGGTTTAGGCATCATGATCACCCAGTTAAATTAAAAGGCTTAATATAACTTTAGACCATGAAGTTTAATCTGCCAGCTAAGATGGGTGTCCTATTTGTTGTTTAGTTAACCTTTTGAGCGAACATAGCTTCCTGCTCTGTTCGCTCAAAAGGTAGCAGGCTGTATTTAAAATTAAGCACCATGGATATTTCTATATTCACTGGGAGGCACACCATACCAGCGTTTGAATGCACGCCTAAAATTAGCGATATCTTTATACCCCAACAGATACGAAATTTCTTGAATACCAATGTCCGATTCTGTTAAGTATTGTTTGGCTAATTGGCTTCCTACCGACTCAATAATTTCTTTATAAGAAGTGTTTTCATTCTTTAAGTAGCGATGCAATGTCCTAGGGGATACATGAAAGCGAGCCGCAAGCTGTTCCAAAGAGGGAAATTTGCCAACTGAATTAATAAGCATCTCTTTTATCTTTTGCTCATTAGAAGAAGCCTGCCCCATTTTTTTCAACTCTAGTTCACATAGGTTACGAGCTTGCGTGAGAGAGTTTGCATCAGACATCTTTAAAGGATTATCTAATCCGCTCAAACTTACGGTTAATGCTGTTTTTCGTTGAAAAAACTGAATTTCACAATGAAAAAACTCATCATATAAACTGCCATACTCTGGCCTTGGAAAGCAAAAAGAGGCTTTAAGAATATTAATATCGCCAAATGATATATAGGATAATATGTTATTTAAGGTCAGTAACACAGCTTCATGGAAGGCCTGTCTTATCGGGCTAATGTCATGCACTTCATTAAATTGAACCGTTAACGTCTCTGGTGTCTCTATAATATCGATCGTAATTAATGGCGTTCGGGTATTAATAAAGCGCCTAAAAATATCAATAGCCTCTCTAATAGAATCGCTATTTATCATGGCATAGCCCATCATGCCATGAGTAGTGACCCCCAACCGGCTACCTATGTGAAGCCCCAAAGACTTTTCCCCGGATATCTCAATGGCGTTTAGAAGCAGTGATTCAAATGTTTGGTAATCAATATTGTTATTAATATCATTGATGCTTTCGCTGGTTAGATGATGCATCGCCAGCCAGGCATCTGTATCTAGGTGCCAGCTTGCCAAGGTATTTTTAATCTGGCCGAGATAATAAATCGGCAACTTCCTATTATCGTTCATAGCATTAAGTTGTGAAAATTGGTTATAAAAAATTACGTTAGCATGCCTCACTGCCCTTGTCCATTAATGACCCACGATTGTCACTCTCGCCTCTCACCGTCTGCTTTATAACCCTTTATAGTGATTAATCTCCCAACGAGGAAGTAATCATGTTTTCACTCTTTTCAAAGAAGACCCCAAACGGGCTAACCATAAATGGTGCTGAACAGGCTATAAAAGTAAATTCTAAAGAAACTATTTTACAGGCTGCGTTACGTGAAAATGTTTCTTTCCCCCATAGTTGTCGAGTAGGTGGTTGTGCTGTCTGCAAATGCAAGCTAATCAAGGGCAAGGTCAAAGAGCTTACCGAAAGCGCCTATTTACTCAGCAAGGAAGAATTAGCCGAAGGCTATATTCTGGCATGCCAAAGTGTCCCAAAGGGAGATGTTGAAATACAAGTCGTCATAGACGCCAACGCTCCTTCGTATGACGTACATGCCATTAGTGGAACGGTGACTAAGCAATGGCCTTTAACACACGATATTACCGCCATCGAGATCACCTTGGATGAAGACATGGAGTACAGCTCTGGTCAGTTTGCCAATATCGCATTTCCAGAACTGAGTAATGCTGTACGTTCTTATTCTTTCGCCACCGCATATTCAACAGAAAATAAGCGTGCCGTTAAGTTCTTCATTAAACATGTGCCCAATGGAATTTTTTCCACCATTGTAAACAGCAATAAGCTGGTTGATAAAAGGGTCATTGTCGAAGGACCAAGTGGGGACTTTTATTTACGCGAAAGTCAGTCAGATATTGTGTGTGTGGCTGGTGGCAGTGGCTTGGCCCCCATTAAAGCCCTTTTGGAGCAAGCGTTGGCTGACAATGTGAAGCGCGATGTGACCTTCCTATTTGCCGCCCGTCAACAACAAGACCTTTATTGTTTAAACGAAATAATTGAGATTGAAAATAAGTGGCCGGCAAAGTTTCGTTTTATCCCTGTTTTGTCTGATGAGCCCGAATCATCAAACTGGACAGGAGAGCGTGGTTATGTAAATGGCATATTGTCACAACTTTTAACCGGCAGTGAACAAGGTTATTTGTGTGGCCCTCCAGTGATGATTGATTCTGTGGTGGCAACACTAAACAAACACAGCATTACGTCAGACCGAATTTTCTTCGACAAATTCATTACCAGCGCCGATATTGTCGCTGCTTAACTTTAACTAAAATAAAAAAGGTAAGATATTATGTTTGAATATTTAAAATTTATGTCATTCCATGTCATGGGAATCATAGCAATAATTTGTATCAGTATGGGCGATATTTATATCGGTGCCGGCTTTGCTTTCTGGTTGTTATTCTACGTACTGGGTGACATGGTACTAGGTGATGATACCGACGAGCCTAAATTCAAATTCCCGGCATTACTCACAGTACAACTGTGGTTAGCTTTGCCGTTGTTAGCCATGATTTTCTTTGTGGCTGTTTGGCAATTCGCCGAAGTCGATGTGTTTGGTTATGGGGCTTTCTTTACCCAGCTAACAGGCTACGATGCATTGGCAGCCCGTGATCAAAACTCCTTATTGCAGCTGCTACTACTAGTGCCCTTTGTAGGTCTCGCGACTGGTTTAATTGGAACTTTAACGGGTCATGAATTAACTCACCGCACCTGGGATCCTGTATCCATGTTTATCGGTCGTTGGTTGCTATCTTTCAGTTTTGATGTTGCGTTTGCCATTGAACATGTATACGGACACCACCGCTATGTAAGCACGAAACATGATCCTGCCACTGCCCCACGAGGTCGTAATGTTTATGCTCACTTATTTATATCAACTATTTGCGCAAACATTGCTTGCTGGGAAATTGAAAAATCACGCTTAAACAAAAAAGGACAGGGCCTGTTCTCTTATCATAATGCAGCCATACGCGGTTACCTTATGAGCGTTGTGTTAGTTGTATTAGCATACCTAATGGCGGGTGTAACGGGTGCAGTCTTCCTGATAGTGACCAGTATTTTCGGTAAATTTGTATTGGAAGTAGTGAACTTCATGGAGCACTACGGCATGGTACGTAATCCGGATGTGCCGGTTCAGCCTCGTCATTCTTGGAATACCAACAAGCGCCTAAGCTCGTGGACCATGTTTAACCTTACCCGTCACTCCCACCACCATGCTCAAGGTGAAGTGCCTTACCATGAATTAAAATCTTACCAAGATGCGCCTACGATGATTGGTGGCTATCTCACCACTATGCTTGTCGCCCTTGTTCCGCCTCTTTGGAATAAGCTGATGGTTCCTAAGGTACTTGCTTGGGATCAAAACTACGCCACCCAGGAAGAGCTGATGTTAGCGAATGAAGCCAATCGAAACAGCGGCATTCCTGCCTTTGAAAAGGTTCAATATAAAGCTTCAAATACTTAGTAGTCCACATTAAAGGATGGGGCTTGAAGACTGATCAACTAGCCCCCTTTTTTACACTGAGTGATCGTTCATAAAAATAATTTAAGTAAGATCTAAACCTATTATTTTTAAGGACGCTTAGTGAATAAACCTCATTGACTACAAAGAGATATTATTATGACAATTGAATATGACTATATCATTATAGGTGCTGGATCTGCGGGCTGTGTATTAGCAAATAGACTTTCAGCGGACTCATCAAAAAACGTACTGCTCATTGAAGCGGGCCCAGAAGATAAAAGCGCCCTCATTCATGTGCCTATAGGTATTGCGCTCCTATCACGCAGCCAGCAACTTAATTGGCAGTTCGACACTGAACCTGAATCTGAATTACATAACCGCCGTTTATTTTGGCCTAGAGGTAAGGCCAGCGGTGGTAGCAGTTCAATAAATGCCATGATTTATATTCGGGGCCATAAAGCGGATTATGACGGCTGGGCAGCATTAGGCAACAAAGGGTGGTCCTACGAGGATGTTCTGCCTTACTTTATTAAGTCAGAATCTAATCAGGTGATTAAAAATAATCCATTGCACGGAAATGATGGGCCGCTCACTGTTGAAAAACACAGAACGGTCAATCCGTTGAGCGATATCTTTGTGGAAGCAGCAAAGGATGCGGGTCACAAAAAGAATGATAACTTTAATGGTAAAGAGCAGGAAGGTGTTGGTCGTTATCAAGTCACTCAGCGCAATGGTGAACGTTGCAGTTCTGCCAAGGCATACTTAACTCCAGTATTGTCGCGCACAAATTTAAAAGTTATATCTGCAGCCCACGCTACCCGAGTTATATTTGATGGAAAAAAAGCAGTTGGCGTTGAATATTCAAAAGATGATTCACTGATCACTGCCGATATTAATAACAGTGGCGAGGTCATTTTAAGTGGCGGAGCACTGCAGTCGCCTCAATTGCTGATGCTGTCTGGCATTGGTAAAAAAGAGGTGCTACAACGCCATAATATCCCCTTGGTTCATGAGCTAGCTGGTGTGGGCAAAAACCTACAGGATCACCTTGATATTACGATAATGCACAAAGCTGCCACCAAAGACCCTATCGCCATGCAGACGGTTGGGGCCTTTGAGTCTTGATGGTCGGCTAAGAGGCAGTTAGGAGCCAGTCGTTTTTTTAAGCAATATGACTGCTGAGCCCTCGATAACCGGTCATATTGAAATTTTGAGTTGTCACTCCCTGGAGCGGACGTTCAAGGTAAAACGGCAATACCACCCCCCAAAATCAGGCTGATTGTTCAGTCGTTTTCTGAACGCTTGTTTGACATCCTAGAATACCACTATTTAAGGATGAAAGATTTTTCTGTCAATACAGCAAGAACAAAAGTACAAACGACATCGCCCTGAAACTACCTTACTGTATCAGTTGGTAGAACGTTACTATCCAGAGTTTACCGACAGCTTAGCAGAGCAAGGAAAATACTTACCCAAGTATGTTGAACGTGAGTTTGATGAATTCTTGCGTTGTGGACGACTTGAGCACGGCTTTTTACGCGTGGTATGCGGCGACTGCAAACACGAAAAGTTAGTCGCGTTTAGTTGCAAACGCCGTGGTTTCTGCCCGAGTTGTGGTGCCAGCAGAATGGCGGAAAGTGCAGCATTGCTGGTAGATGATGTACTGAAGGGCTATCCCATAAGGCAATGGGTGTTAAGCTTACCCATTCCACTTCGGCTTCTACTCGCAAGAAACCCAAGTGAATTAAGTAAAGTAATGCAAATCATTCACCGCGCCATTTCGACACACATTGTAAACAAAGCGGGTTTTACCAATAAACAAGCTAAAACGGGCGCCGTTACCTTAATTCAACGTTTCGGCAGCGCCCTCAACCTAAATATCCACTTCCACATGCTGTTTCTTGAAGGCGCAATTAGCGAAAATTCATGGGGTGGCACCACCTTCACTCGCATCAAAGCGCCATCGCATGATGACATGGTCGAACTCGTTCACACCATCAGTCATCGCATCGCTAAATATTTAGAGAAAGTCGGCCTAGTTCAGCGCGACATGGAAAATAGTTACCTGAATTTGCCCATCGATGATGAAGATACTTTGCTGCAGTTACAGGGTGCCTCTGTCAGCTACCGCATCGCAATGGGACCACAGCAAGGGCAGAAGGTGTTTACCTTGCAGACTTTGCCAGCTAGTACTGAGGGAGAATATGGACAGTTAGCCAATACTTCTGGTTTCTCTTTACATGCAGGTGTTTTTGCCAATCCCGATGAGCCTGAAACACTAGAAAGGCTATGCCGTTACATTAGCCGACCAGCCATCAGTGAACAACGCTTAAGCATGACGCAAAATGGTAAAGTACGTTATGAGTTGAAAACCCCCTATCGTGACGGCACAACCCATATTTTCTTAGATCCTATAGATTTTATTGGCAAGCTGGCCGCTCTAGTTCCACCACCGCGACTCAACCTCACTCGATTTTTTGGTGTTTTCGCACCAAACAGTAATCTAAGAGCTCAAGTTACTGCATCGCAGCGAGGGAAGAATAGTCCAAGGCTGATTAACGGGGGAAATGCGCAATCAGATAAGCCCTATCATGCGAGGGGGATGACGTGGGCCCAGCGTTTGAGGCGAGTATTCAATATTGACATTACCGAATGCGAAAAATGTCAAAAGCACAATGTGACCATCATTGCCTGCATTATTGACACCGTCGTAATTCAAAAAATAATGGCGCATTTAGATAAAAAACACCCCATTTCTATACAAGCATCGCTATTACCACCTTTGCGTGCGCCACCTAACGAACGGTATGCAAAAGATTTCAAAATCCAACGCGACTTCAACTTTGGTGCATAGACAACAAGTCAACATTACTACGAAACTAAGTATTTCATGGTAGGAGTTTTGACATGCTGCTCACCAATTTTCTGTACCAAAGGCCTATCTACGCATTAATTTGAAGACTCACATGCCATGCAAAGCGTCCCCAACCGAACACTTAAACAAACCAACCTAATCACAAGTACAGCTGTTAAGGGGGGTAGTAAATAGCTTTAATTCTCCTTATACTCTA
>OJAZ01000877.1_pt1 | contig 11192 bp, 9 predicted proteins | sample 1589851 | NCBI WGS metagenome assembly OJAZ01 (sample SAMN05416792, study PRJEB24817) | seawater metagenome | isolation source: Sea water | place: Canada:Atlantic | collected 2013-07 | reverse complement strand
GTTCAAATAAGATCAGTTTTGTTGGTTTTTGTTTTAAGATTTGACGGCAAAGTTCTGAACCAATAGAGCCACCGGCACCTGTAACCATAACGACTTTTTCGCAGATATTAGCTTTTAATAAAGACTGATCTGGTTTAACTGGATCACGTCCAAGTAAATCCTCGATGGAAACTTCATGTAATTCATCAATTCTAGCTTTACCACTAACTAGGTCCGCAGAACCTGGGATGGATAGGACCTCAATAGGCAGTGTTTCGATTTTACTTAAAACTCGAGCAATACGCTTTTTATTCTCTCTTGGCATCGCAAGTAAAAGGCGCGAAATAGAAAAGTCTTCAATCAGGCGAGAAAGATCATTACGACTATAAACAGTAATTCCTTGAATAACACGCTTATGAATTCTAACGTCATCATCAATAAACGCAACTGGATAGTATTCATCTCCATGTAGCAAAGACTGTGCAAGTTGTCTGCCCGCAGAGCCTGCACCGTAGATGATAACTTTTTCTTTATGTCTATTTTTTATTGGTGAGGATGCTATTAATGTTCGCATCACAAAACGGCTACCACCGACTAAAACCAATAAAAAAGCCGAAAATATTACAGGAACAGTACGAGGTAAATCGATGTTTAAAAAGAAAGATAAAAAAACTAAAGCGGCTGTAGTAAAGCATACTGACAAAGCAATACTTACAGCTGCTTTACTATTTATATATCGGAGAACAGCCCTATACAGACCAAGTCTAACATTAGCAATTAAGGCAATAGGCAGCAGACAAGCAAGTAGGACCCAGGAAGGTGAATGATAAAAAATAGCTATTGTATCTAAACGAACAAGCATTGCTGCCCAAAAAGCAACACTCACGAAAATAAGATCGGAGAAAAGGGAAATAGCACGTTTTACAGGTCTTGGTGCTTGAAATAAAAAATTCATATAAAAATCTTGCTTACGTAAGTAATATTTCTAATAATTCACTTAACTATTAGAATTATTAGAAAGGGCATTAGAAAGAATGTCGAATATTATACACAAGCAAGACTATTTATGCTGTTTTAATAAAAATTATTTCCTACTAGCTATTTCGAGTACTTTATAAAGTACGTTGCATGTAGTAACTATCTCTTTTTTTGTCAATGTAGGGTGTACTAAAAACATTAAACTTGTTTCACCAAGCTCTTTGGCGTTAGCTAAGCGAGTATTAGGCCTAAAGCCAGTATTATCAAAAGCTTTTTCTAAATATACTTCTGAGCAACTACCTTGAAAACAAGGAACACCTTTCGAAATAATTTCATTAACAATACGATCCCAACCGTCAGCTAAAACTCAGGTTTGATAAACATATAGTGCTTATACTCCGCATGTTCACTATGTTCAGGTACATCCCCTAAACGAATTACTTGAAACTCACCTGCAACTACATTTAATTGCTTAGCATTGCGTTGACGATATTCAGTCCATGACTTCATAAGTGTTAACTCAATGAGACCAACCTGCCCCATAGAGCCTACATTACGTCCTTTATATTTAGCGACATATGCTTGAACACAATTTTCAATATCATAAAAACCATTATTTTCGCTTAACGCTATGATATTGTCCATTTCAGAAGGCATACCTGCTAAATATACCACAATAACAGCTTTAGTTTTTTCAGTTATAAATACTCCTATACTTTCAGCAGTAGTATTTTGACTGTTTGAATCAACGTGTGAAAAAACAGGTTTCTCACCCTAGGTATTATACTTGAAGCTGAAAAGGTTCGTGGTGTCGTTATTACCTCGTCGTCATTACCAATATTCGTAGCTTTTAAAGCTGTATCTAATACTAACGTTCCATCACCTAAAGCTAGTGCATATTGAGTATCAGAAAAAGTAGCAAATCGTTTTTAAAATTCACGCCTTTCTTATCCTGTCCAACAATTTACTTTATTCGATAATAAAAAATTTTGTACGGTTTCCACTTCTTCTAGTGTGAAACTAGGCCATGGCAAAAGGGTAGTGCTCAACATATTAGTCCTTTGTTTTTTAGTGTTTTCCTAGGAACTCCAGCAACAGTAGTCCTTAGGGGATATCGTTTACAACTGCGTTACTGGCATCTATTACTGCATCAGCACCTATGTTGAGCATTTGACGAATTCGAGCCAATTCCAACCCAAGTATGTGTATTACGCTTTACGATTTTACACAGATCAACTGTAAGCGTGTGGGGAAATGCGTCTAGCCTTGCTTGAAGTTCCAAGGCAGTAGATGAGTAAGAGTTTCCGGCTTCTTAGCAAGCTCATCTAAACAGGTTTGCAAATAGTTATCGACCAGCAAGCCATTGGCTCTTGCTGTTTCAATTATGCTATAGAGTATTGCACTAGCCGTTACACCCCGAGGCGTATTGGAGAATAACCAGTTCTTTCGGCCAATAACAAACGGTTTTACTGCTCGCTCAGCACGATTATTATCAATGTTTATACGACCATCTTTTAAGTAGGTGGTGAGCTTATGCGCTTGATTACACCAATAAGTCATCGCTTCCCCCAATTTGCTTTTCGGTGGTACTTTATCTCTATTGTCGATAACCCAATCATGAAGCTTATCAATGATGACTTGGGATTTTTCTTGCCTCGCTAGATATTTTTCTTCCATAGTTTTTCCTTTCAAGCTTGCTTCAATCCCGTAGAGTTTACCTATTAGGTTTAAAGCAACATCAGCTTTACCTGTTTTCTTTTTTCCTTGCACTGTTTTAGCATCAATGAATTTTCGACGAGCATGCGCCATACAACCAGCCAATATTGCTTCAGTTTTTCCATACGCAGCATAACCATCAACTTGCAGGTAACCATCGTAACCCTCAAGGTAATCAACCACACAAGTGGCGGCTCGTGAGTTGTGATAGTCATATAAAACAATATTTTTCATGTCCTGGTTTCGTTCGACATCGCTACCGCAACAATACACCCACATGTAGCTACTCGCTCTCTCGGCTTTGATAACTTTTAAGGGCGTTTCATCGGCATGTATCACTGGCTGAATAAGTAGCTTGGTTTTCAATTCATCATACAGCGGGGTAAACAACTCACTACACCGAATGACCCAATCTGACATGGTTTTTCGACTGAGTTCAATACCATACTCATTGAACATCTTTTCTTGTCGGTAGAGGGGTAATCCGTATTGATATTTCGCGCTGATGATTTGACTCAGCAAGCTCGACGTTGCAATACCTTTTGGGATAGGTGTTGCAGGCATAGAGGCAATCTTCACTTGATTGCTTGTCCCCGTTTGCTCGCACTTCTTACAGGTATATTTGGAGCGAACTGTTTCAATCACTTTGATGTGTGCAGGCACAAATTCGAGTTTTTCACTACGGGTTTCGCCCATTTTATGCAGCTGACCTTGACAACAATCACACACTTGCTCGTCAAGTGATAAATCAATCGTCACTACTTTGCGAGGTAACGTTTTGGGGAGCGGCTTGCGCTTAGGTATACTTTTAATGGAAACGCTTTTGTTATTATCGGTCTAGGCTAATAACGCTTTATCAGCCTCATCGATGATTTCCTCGGCTTCATTGAAGGTTTCACCTCCACCTGGCAGTTGCTCTGAGTTTTTACCAAACTGTTTACGTTTGGCTATTTCATAGCGCTCAATAAACTGATTAATTTGGATGGCTTGTTCGGTGATTATTTTATCTTTGGCCGCCAATGATTGGGCAGTATTAGCCTGCAACTCAAGCAGCATTTTCTTGAGTTGTTTTGGGTCATCGGTGAGTGAGTTAACATCAAATTTCATCAGCCTAGTTTAGCAATTAAAACAAGACCAATCACCTTTGTAACGCAAATAGCATAAGGACTTACGTACACGATCGTTGACTGAGAAAAAGGGATTTTTAGATCATTGATTGATAGTGCAATGGCTCATGGCCAAGTACGTCATATCCAGATAATAACCAGCTCAGTTGTTGAGATGTTAATTCAAACTCCTGGCTCGATAGCTTAGTTGGCCATTTGAATTTTTGTTTCTCTAAGCGTTTGTACCAAAGAGCAAATCCTGTTTTATCCCAATAAAGAATTTTTAGTTTATCTTTGGCTTTGTTACAAAATACAAATAAGGTGTCGGTATATGCATCACGAGCGAGTTCAGTTTCAACAATGCCCACTAAGCCATTAATTGATTTTCTAAAATCAACAAACTGAGTATGAATGAACACCTCGGGAGCATCATAAAATATGTTCATCACATCAACTCACGTAATAACTGAGCTAAATAAGAGGCGGGAGTTGTACTGGGTAAGCTCAGCGATATATTGCCAACGTATATACATATTGGCTCAGGCTTAGAAAATACTTCCACTTGTTGTGTTATCTTTGCTTGAATAAAAGCGCTTTGGCTTACGCCTAGTTTTTTGCGATAAGCGTAAAATGTTGCAGTGGGTATTTGATGCTGACGACAAAAACCAACAATGGTTGAGCCACTGTTTTCTTGTTCTTTGAAAATGTTTTGCCATTGATCTTGGCTGCGCATAGTTCCCATAAATTTCTCCAAAATTGTTTTGAAGTAATTTACGGAAACCAAGGATCATTTGTTAGATGCATTTAGCCAGACGCTCACGATCAACTCGGTAAACTTGGCTGAAATTGAAGTTGAAACAAAAAGAATTTAACCGAGCATTAAGTAATACACCCATTACGGCTAAGTTCGGCTATCAGAGGTAAGTACAAAATACAGATAATAACGAAGTGTACTGGCACTAAAAAGTCAATGGAAACTTGGTTTTTAAGGGCTCAGTCGCGTGGAAAAATGAATTGAGGTGTTCTATTATTCAACAAAATTAACAGCGCGAGAGTACTTTATCGCATTGAGTATGAAGGCAGGCGAAAACGGTTAAAAATCAGCAACGATGCAAATAACGTAGGGTTAAAGTTTACAGACAAAAAATCGAATTAACCCTAAATAATATTTGCTTATTGGTCAATACAGTTATCCCTAAAAGAAGTAAAAAAATTTATCGCTCTCTGTAAAGTCAATCCCTCAGCCAATTTTTGATGCAGGTATGCAGTGCTATCTCAAGTGCTCACGATGAAAAACAACACAGTGCTATTATTTTTAAGGCGAAGGACACTTAGACAAAAAAGTTATTGGTTACCACCCAATACCAAGATTTAGCCGTAATAATGTTGCGCCAGAAACTGCCATCAATGCCCTTTTCCAACACAACAAACGTATGGCTACAACCTAGTAATATTTGACCACGCGGTCTATGTACTTAACTCACTGCGAGAGCCAACACCCTGCTACCAATGACAAATTGACGCTAAAGGATATTTACAGTTTTTTGTAGAAGGTAAACAGTGTTATCATTTAACTTCAATTCGTTAGGGCACCTCATCAAGCAACTGACAGATACGTAACCTTTAAGTAATACTTGTAACTTAAACAACTCATCAGAGTCTTAAATACAGCTCTAAAAATGAAAAAATCTAGGTTTTGCTAGATTTTCATTTTCAATAAATTTATTTCTTCTAGATATAGGACTCTCGATATTACTTAACACTGAAAATAAACAAACCTTCACGAAACAAAGTTAATCAGAACCAAATAAGTCTCGTGTGTAAACTTTATCAACCACATCTGATAATTCTTCAACCATTCGGTTAGAAACAATAACATCAGACATTGTTTTAAATTCAGATAAATTCTTAATAACTTTTGAGTGGAAAAACTCATTCTCTCCCATTACTGGTTCATATATTACAACTTCAATGCCTTTGGCTTTAATTCGCTTCATAATACCTTGAATGCTCGATGCTCTAAAATTATCAGATCCAGCTTTCATGATTAATCGATAAATTCCTACAATTTGAGGATTCTTTGACATAATGGAATCAGCAACAAAATCTTTACGTGTGCTATTAGCATCAACAATGGCACTAATAAGGCTATTAGGCACATCTTTATAGTTAGCTCGTAGTTGCTTGGTATCTTTCGGCAGGCAATAGCCGCCATAGCCAAATGATGGATTGTTGTAGTGGTTTCCTATACGGGGATCTAAACTCACACCTTCAATAATGTGACGAGAATCTAAATCATGAACTTCAGAATATGAATCTAATTCATTAAAGTATGATACTCGCATAGCTAAGTAGGTATTAGAGAATAACTTAACTGCTTCAGCTTCCGTAGAGCGGATAAATAAAACATCAATATCTTCCTTCCAAGCACCTTCAACTAAAAGTCCTGCGAATTTACCTGCTCGGTCTGAATCTTCACCCACAATAATACGTGAAGGGTAAAGGTTATCGTGAAGTGCTTTCCCTTCACGCAAAAATTCAGGGGAAAAAATCAGCCCTTCACAACCTAACTCCTCTCTAATACGCGCAGTATAACCAACAGGAACAGTTGATTTAATAACCATACAAGCAGAGGGGTTGATAGTCATCACATCTTTAATAACAGACTCTACTGAAGTGGTATTAAAGTAATTAGTCGCAGGGTCGTAATCAGTAGGCGTTGCAATAATCACATATTCTGCTCCCGAATAAGCAGATTTTTTATCTAAAGTAGCTGTAAAATTTAGTTCACGATTAGTTAAGAAATCTGATATCTCTGTATCTTCAATGGGCGAAATACCCGCATTTAGTAGATTGATCTTTTCAGCGATAATATCAACGGCAACAACTTCATTGTGTTGGGCTAATAACATAGCATTTGATAAGCCGACGTATCCTGTTCCAGCAATTGCGATTTTCATAGATTTACTCATTCTTATTTAATATATTAATTTAAAATCAATTACTTTTTGGCTTGACTTAATACTTTAGAAATAGCTGCAACAGTCAATTTTATTTGGGAGTCAGTTATCGTTGGATGTACTAAAAACATCAAACTTGTATCACCAAGTTCTTTGGCTATAGGTAATCTAACTTCAGGTCTAAAATCAGTATCATCAAACGCTTTTTCTAAATACACCTCAGAGCATGACCCTTGCATACACGGTACTCCTAAAGCAGTTATCTCCGAAACAATACGATCTCTATTCCAACCTTCTGTCAATAATTCAGGTTTAATGAACACGTAGTATTTATAATTTGCATGCTTCATATAGTCAGGCACTGATAGCACCCGAATGCAATCAAAATCAGAGCATGTATCAGCGATTATATTTGCATACTTAGCACGAGTTTTAAACCAAGAAGGCATGCGGGTAAGCTGAATACGACCAATAGCTGATTGCATTTCAGTTAAACGCCAATTTGTACCAAATGATTCATGTAACCATCTAAATCCAGGAGGGTGTTCTTTATTATGAATAGCATCCCACGATTTACCATGATCTTTATAGGCCCACATTTTTTTCCAAAGTGCCTTATCATTGGTAGTGACCATGCCGCCTTCACCGCCTGTGGTCATTATTTTATCTTGGCAGAAAGACCATGCACCAACATGACCGATAGAGCCAACACTCTTGCCTTTATATTTCGCACCATGGGCTTGAGCACAATCCTCAATAACATAAAAACCATGCTTATCACTTAATGCCATAATTGCATCCATTTCTGCTGGCATACCCGCTAAGTGAACAACAATGACAGCTTTGGTCTTTTCCGTTAGTACAGCCTCAATACTTTCAGCCGTAATATTTTGGCTGTTCAAATTAACATCTGCAAAAACAGGTTTCGCACCAGAGGTCACGATACTTGAAGCTGACGCTAAAAAAGTACGTGGTGTAGTTATCACCTCATCACCAGCACCAACATTCATCACTTTTAAAGCAATATCTAACGCTAAAGTGCCATTACCTAAAGCAACGGCGTATTTGCTATCTGCAAAAGTAGCAAATTCTTTTTCAAATTCACGCCCTTCTTGACCTGTCCAGTAGTTCACTTTATTAGATAATAGTACACGAGAAATGGCATCTGACTCTTCTTGAGTAAAAGAAGGCCAAGGAGAAAACTTAGTGTTTAACATTTAAAATCCTTTGATTATATTTAATAATAACGGCTGGGGATCCTACGGCGGTTACATTAGAGGGGATAATACTAATAACAGTGGAGTTAGCACCGATTATAGTATGATCTCCAATTTCAACTAACTGCTTGGTTACAGAACCAATACCTAGCCAGGAAAAATCACCTATTTTAGTACCTCCAGCCAATGCTACGTTTGGGCTAAGGTGGGTAGCAAGACCAATAACACAATCATGTTCAACAATAGCTCCTGTATTGATTATACAGTTTCTCCCTACTTGGGCGAAAGCATTAACTACTACATTGGCAAAAATCACACTACCTTCAGAAATATTACTATATTTACTAATTACGGATGTAGGATGAATTAGTGTAGGCATTTTAAAGCCTTCATTAATTAATGTAATAGAAAGAGTGTTCCGTATTTGATTATTTCCTATCGCAACAACTGCATAATCGTATAAATTAGACAGTTCAAATAAATCATTTCGATTACCAGCAATCAACCAATGTTCAATAGATTTTTTATCAGGATAAGCATCATCAAAAAAAGTTACTTTATAATCTAAAAGTTCCGCAAGATCTGCTACAACTTTGCCATGGCCGCTAGCACCAAAAATCGCCAATTTTTTCACTATTCACTACCTGTAAATTTATGCATGGTCACTTCACCATCGGCTGAGATGTCATCTTTCAAAAATACTTTTTTTACAGTAAGAAAAAGTATTTTTATATCTAACCAAAATGATTGGTTTTCAACATACCAAACATCTAATTCAAACTTTTCTTCCCAACTAATGGCATTGCGACCATTAATTTGTGCCCAACCGGTAATGCCAGGACGTACATTGTGTCGTTTAGATTGTTCTTCATCATATAAAGGTAGATACTCTACTAACAATGGACGAGGACCAACAAGGCTCATATCTCCTTTTAGTACATTTAACAGCCCAGGAAGTTCATCTAAACTTGTTGAACGCAACTTTTCACCAAATAGTGTTAAGCGCTCAGAGTCGGGTAATGCATTACCCGTTTCATCACGAGCATCTTTCATAGTCCGAAACTTACTCATTTGAAAAACATCACCATTTAAACCGGGACGATTCTGCCTGAAAAGAACAGGCTGCCCCAAGTTAATCGCGACTTTCCGAGCAACAAACAACATAATTGGTGACAAAAGTAAAATAGCTATGACCGAAACAAGAATATCAAAAATCCTTTTAATCATTTATAGCCTCCAATAAAGTTTTCTCTACTCGATAAGCCATCTCATCACGTGAAAAGGTATCATAAGCTAGACGCTTACAATTTATTTTTGCGCTTGAATACAAATTATCATCCTTTAAAAATAATGATAATTGCTTCGCACTAAAATCATGCTCTATTGGATCAAGCACTAATCCACATTGATACTCTTTGATGAGACTTTCCTGCCACCCCCCATAATTAATGGCAATGGGGGTTTGAGATGCTAACGCATCAAATAGCTTATTTGCAGAATTATGCCACATTTCAGGAACTGGCCCAAATAATGATAATGATAGGTCAGCTGCGGAAAGTAATTTAACAATTTCAGTTTTAGCCACTGGCTTTAGAATAAATAAGTTTTCTTGATATACACCTAACTGTTTTGCCTCATCAATAACATCTTCTTTTTCCATGCCATCACCAATCGCAACAAAACAAATAGACGCATCTATTTTTTGCATCGCTTTAGCAAGTTTAGGTAAATAACCTACGTTATTAATTACACCAAATGTACCAGTATAAACAACCAGTTTTCGCTCTTTTAAAAAGTCCAAACTTGACTGTTTATAAGCTTCCCCAATTGTTTTATCTACATCAAACAGCTGAGTATCACAACTATTTGTCGCTAATGTCACTTTACTTTGGTCGATACCATGTCGAGTGATTCCTTCACACATTCCAGGTGATAGACCTATTAATCTTTTTGAATTCTTATACGTATATTTTTCTAGCCACTTCGCTAATTTTATTATCATTGGGTTCTTAATAGCTCCAACAGCAATAGGTAATTCAGGCCACAAATCTCTGACTTCAAACACCAACGGTACTTTCTTTATTTTCGAATAAATCAATCCTGGAATAGCAATAGTTAATGGCGTACTTGTAGCCAATATAACATCACTTTTAATTTTCAATACTTTGAGTGTAGAAAAAATAGAAAACTGACTGAATTTATAGATTCGTTTTAAAAATGAATCCTTATTAGAGTATGACAAATGTAAAACATATAAAAAAATACCATCTATCTCAAGCTCATTCCACCCATCAGTTAGTTTGTAATTTTTATCTAAAAATGCAGAGCTAGTTACAAATGTAACCTTATACCCCTTGGCAACTAACCTTTTTGCCATTTCATAAGAACGGGTACCTGCATTAGTTTCCGGTGTTGCAAAATATTGGTGTAAATATATAATTTTCATTTTTCAGTTCTCAATATGTGATAAAACACCGCGTAAATGGATGCTGCTTAAGAAATTACTGCGAGATAATAACCATTAACAAACTACCTGTATCTAACAAGAAGATAAAACAAAACTTTACTAAAATATTCTTAAGTTAAATGTCTTAATACATCCCCTAAACAACATTTTTAATGGCTCTGTTGTAGAAAGCTGTTGTCATCTAAATATAATTTAGCTACAGCTTATATGAGCAGTGGCTTGCAAACGATTTTCATTTAAATTGTCAATATGGCAACAGCCCTTTATTTATAAGTATTCCGGCAGGGAACAATAATAATCTACACAGAGCCTTTTTAATATACATTAATTAAATGCAGAGGGGACATTAGATATTCTTCATGATAAGACCATCAATTCGTTATGTATTTATAGATAAGAATCCCCTCTACCCATATCCCTCTTCTGATAATAATAGCTATATATTAGCTATTAACCTGTTACTCATTTAATTTGTGTGCTTTGGTTTTTCAATCTTTACCGATTTTATAAATAAGTTAATTGAAATTAAAATTAAAGGTAACATTGAGAAATTATAAACATTCGCAATTGGGATTGCTGACAGGTACAAAATATTTAAATACAGCCAACATATACTAAGTAGAAAAGCATATAAAAAGGATTGAGGGTAATATCTCACTTTAAAGAGTAACAGAACACAAGGAAGTAAGAATAAGAATAAAATACCTAACAAACCATAATCCCTGTCTCTTATACACATCTGACGCTGCCGACGACTCCTTACGTGTAG
>OJAZ01000875.1_pt1 | contig 11214 bp, 5 predicted proteins | sample 1589851 | NCBI WGS metagenome assembly OJAZ01 (sample SAMN05416792, study PRJEB24817) | seawater metagenome | isolation source: Sea water | place: Canada:Atlantic | collected 2013-07 | reverse complement strand
CACGTAAGGAGTCGTCGGCAGCGTCAGATGTGTATAAGAGACAGATCTTATAAAGATATTGGTGGCGGTATTGTTGAAGTGAATGCCGCACCAGGTTTTAGAATGCATGTCGCTCCAAGCGAAGGCAAGCCAAGAGATGTTGCCGGAAAAGTCATTGATATGCTGTTTCCACCAGCCCTACCTACGCGTATTCCTATTGCCGGTATTACGGGCACAAATGGTAAAACCACCACGTCGAGAATGCTCTCTCATATTTTAAAAAATGCCGGGCATGTTGTTGGTATGACTTCTACCGATGGGGTTTATGTTGATGGTCAGTTATCTGTTAAAGGTGATATGACAGGTCCAGTGTCATCGCAAATTGTGTTACGTGATCCTTCAGTAGATATTGCCGTGTTAGAAACCGCACGAGGCGGCATTGCCCGTTCAGGTTTAGGTTATTTAGAAAGTGACGTAGCCGCTTGTATCAATGTTCAAGAAGATCATTTAGGACTCAGAGGCATAGATACCCTTGAGCAACTTGCTGAAGTTAAACGTATTGTTGTTGAAGTGGCTAAAGACAGTGTTGTGCTCAATGCTGATGATCCACATTGTTTAAAAATGGCCGACCATACCAAAGCAAAACATATTTGTTATGTCACCATGAATACTGGCCATAGCTTAGTACGCGAGCATATTCGTGCTGGTGGTCGAGCGGTGGTTTTAGAAAAAGGTATCAACGGTGACATGATCACTATTTTTGATAACGGTACCCATATTCCATTACTTTGGACACACTTAATTCCGGCAACCTTAGAAGGCAAAGCACTGCACAATGTACAAAACGCTATGTTTGCAGCAGGTTTAGCTTATTGCCTAGGCAAGCCGTTAGATTCAATTCAACAAGGGTTAAGAACCTTCACCACCACCTTTTACCAAGCACCGGGTAGAATGAACGTATTTGACGAGCATAACTTTAGAGTGATACTTGATTACGCGCATAATGCTGATGGTGTGCGTTGTATGAGTGAGTTAGCTAGCAAGTTAGAAGTCAATGGTAAACGTATTACGGTGTTAGCAGGCCCAGGTGATCGTCGTGATGAAGATATCGCCAATATCGCTAAAGCTGCGGCAGGGCATTTTGATATTTACATCTGTAAGGCTGACGATAATCGTCGAGGTCGTGGTGTAGATGAAGTGCCTCAAATGTTAGCGGCAGCTTTAAAAGCTGAAGGTATTAAAGACTCACAAATATATTGTATTTCAGACGAAGTAGAGGCTATAGAAAAAGGTCTTGAATTAGCGAGTGCTGATGATTTATTAATGGTATTTGGCGATGCTATAACACGTTGTTGGAAACAAATTATTAACTTTAATGGTGTTAATGAACCTGAGCATGAAGCAGAGCAAACACCACGTCAAACCGTTGTTTCTATGCTAGAAACTAACGAGCCTGACACTTTTGTTTTAGAAACAGGCATGAAAATTGTGACCGATGAACGAGGCGTTCGTTTGGTATCAGAGCATGATGAAGAAAGTGACTAATCTCAGCTAAAAGAGATAAAACCTTTGGTGACGACTGAGTAAGCTATGCTTTTTGTTGCAGCTTCATATTAAGAGTTATTGTTAACTAGTATAACTCTTAATATGAAGCTCAGCCTGAGCATGATTTGCTCAAACGTTCTAAAACTCACATCTTGAAGTCATTTGGGTATATATGAATAGAGAAAATATAATACTGACATTAGATGATAATCGTCGGTTGACCGGTAAAAATTTATTATCAGATCATCCAGGTGCGATTATTGACGCGTTTGTTAACGGTATTGATAAACTTATCGTGGTAAATATTTGGTCGATTTATGCTAACCGATTACTCAAAGCGGTAAATTGGCCAAATGAAAAAATCTACTCGCGAATATTTGAAGATGGCATCACAATTGCCATAAGTGCGCCACTAGATGCACTTTATGCTGCTTGTGATTTAAATGAAATGGCGTGGCAGTTAACTTGCGAAGAGTTAACTCACACTGAGAACCAAGAAGAAATTTCAGTAGCAATTGAACGCTTAAAGTTAACGATTGCCGAAGAAGCAAATCCAAAACTGCTTGAGTTAATTAAACAATCAAAAGCTCATAATATTGTCTATTTAGTTGATGACGACGAATTCTCATTGGGTTATGGCACTACTGCGCAGTGTTGGCCCATAAGCGCATTACCTGAGCCAGAAAATATAAACTGGTCACAATATAAATCGATACCACTGGCTTACGTTACTGGCACGAATGGTAAGTCGACCAGTGTACGCATTATGTCGCAAATTATTGAGCGAGCAGGTCAATGTTGTGGAGTAACCTCAACAGATTTTATTCGAGTGGGTGATAATATTATTGACCACGGCGATTATTCAGGCCCTGGTGGGGCAAGAATGCTATTGCGTCATCCCGATACTCAAACAGCTATTTTAGAGGTTGCTCGCGGTGGTATTCTACGCAGAGGTTTACCGATAGATAATGTTGATGCCGCTTTAATTACCAATATTGCAGAAGATCACTTAGGCCAATATGGCATTAATACCGTTGCAGCATTGGCTCAAGCGAAAGCTGTTGTTGCTAAAGGTTTACTCAGTGACGGACAAAGCAAAGGCACGTTAGTACTTAATGCCGATGATAAAAATTTAGTGGCTTTGGCACCTGAATTACTGGTGAATAAGTGCTGGTTTTCTTTGCATGAAGACAATACAACACTGCAGCAGCACAAACAAAAAGGTGGCGCTGTTTGTTTTGTGCGTGATCAACAATTGGTGTATTCGTTTCAGCATGAAGAGTCGAATATTATCGCGGTTAACGACATTCCAATGACCCTGAACGGTGCCGCATTACACAATATTCAAAATGCGCTGGGGGCTATTGGTTTAGCTAAAAGCTTAGGTATAGAAGATAAAGCAATTACAACAGCATTATCTATTTTTGCCAGTAATAGTAAAGACAACCCCGGTAGAGGTAATCAGTTTAAGGTCAATAATGCGCAAGTGATTATGGACTTTGCTCATAATGTTCATAGCATGGAGGCCATGGCGGTTACCACGGCTAACATAAAAGCACAGCGTAAATTTTTAATGTTAAGCCATGCGGGTGATCGAACAGACAATGAAATCATCAACTTGACGAAAACAGCGTTAAAAATGAATCCTGACTTTATTATTGCTGCTGAAGTTCAACCGTATTTACGTGGTAGAGAGTTAGGGGAAGTACCTCAGTTGATTGTTGATACAGCGCTAGCTCATGGTATGAAAAAGTGTAATATTTTTACTTTTAACAGCCCATTGTCCGGCGCAAAGTATGTAGTAGAACAACTACAAAAAGACGATTTAGCTTTACTCATGGTGTTATCAGAGCGCGAAAACATAACAGCATTGTTACATGAAAAATCAATATAGCGTTTGTTAAGTGTTCATTAAAAAATGAAATAATCTAAAGCTTGCTGATTTACCAGCAAGCATAGGTTTCCTCCTCAAATAAATACTATCCATCCCGCAGTTTTCTCTTAACAACCGCACAAATGAGTAGGTCAACTTTACATATATGGAAAATGACCTAATATAAAACCTATATTTCACAAGCTATTAGCATAACTAATCGATAACATCTTTTTGATATTCGTTATGCTAAATAAGCTTGGTTTATATATTAAGTTGTACTATGACTGTAAATAAACTTTAACGTCAAAGTAATCGCATTCTATTGACTGTTAGTCGTACTCTTTGAGGCTCAAATCAGTCGTCGTTATCGTATTTGTGAATTCAGAATCAGCACGATTACTTTTTTGTAACTTATATTGGTAATGTGTTTTGAGTGTTTTGGTTTATCTTTTGGTAATACATCTATGTGTATTTACTCCAAGAATATAGCTAAATATGCACAAGAGCCTGCTGTGACTGACACTTTCCTTTCAAAGCTGCTGCTATAGTTGTTACGTTAACTATGTCGTTAATCAACTTGTCTCGTTTATAAACTTCATCTACGGTCTAAAAATTAATCATAACAAGAGCAACTATTGAGTAATTAAGTGACTGTACTTACCTATAACGTAGAAATAACGCAGAAAAATCATAAGGATTATTAACTTTTTGTAACGATATTTAAACAATAAAAAAATCATTATAAAATTTAATGCGTATCAAAAAAATTTCTTCACAAAATTAATGAAATTGTAGATTAAGGGTTTAAATATTAACGTTAATTACGTACATCCACCTCATTGGTAATAACAGTGGGGTTGTTTTTTATGTTGTTTTGGTAATGATGGTTAATTGACATCTAATCATTAATTGGTTAGATTTGAGTCAGATTGTGGTAAATGGGTTTTACGTTTTAAACAATACTACTATAAAACATAATAAGTGGAACTTGGGGAGAGTGACGTGAAATTGAATAAAATTAGTAACGTTCTAAGAGTAAATAGGTTTAATTCTAAAGGTACGTCGGCATTGTTAAGCTCGGCATTTGTTACCTTGTTAGCCGCACCTGTATACGCTGAAGAACAAGCAAGCACAAATGAAGTTGCTAAAGAAAGCAACATTGAAGTTATTGAAGTTAGCGGCATGCGAGGCACAATGACTCGCTCGCTTAATGAGAAAAAAAATACCGCCGCTATTGTTGACGCTATTGCTGCGGCAGACTTTGGTGACTTGCCGGGTTTATCTTTAGCCGATATTATTGAAAATATTTCAGGCGCCTCAAGTCATCGTTTAAAAGGTAGCCAAAACGAAGTCTCTATTCGTGGTTTGGGCTCTTACTGGGGTTATGCAACATTTAACGGTCGTACTATTACAAACGCTGGTACAGGTCGTGCGGTAAACTTTAAAAAATTCCCATCAGATTTAGTTGATAAAGTTGTTATTTATAAATCACAACAAGCAGATTTAGTTGAAGGTGGTACATCTGGAACTATTGAAGTTGCTGCACTACGTGCTATCGATTACGGTAAAAATGAAACTACTGTAGAAGCAACGGGTATCTACAACTCATATTACGGCAATGTAGATGGCGAAAATGTAAATCCATGGGGTAACAAATTTGTTATTTCTACGGTTAGAAGCTGGGAAACCGAAGACTTTGGTAATATGGGTTTCACATTAGGGGTTGTTTCGTCTGACGACTCAAATCCTGAAGAAAACTACGGTGGTAGTTCTCAAATGCAAGCCTGTGCGCTTAAAGACGCTTCGGGTAATACAATAGTGCCAGATGAAAATGAGTGTGACGATGGTAACCAAGCGGTTTCTAGTGGTCGTCAAGGCTCAAGTCCTCAACTTGGAAAAGACACTGAGCTGTCAGACTTTGATCAAAGTTCAATTTTCTACGTACCTAATGATGCTTATTGGCGAACAGGTGAAGATGAAGATTCTCGCACCAGTGTTGTTGCTACTTTTCAATGGCAACCTAATGATCAGTGGGATATTAACTTCGATTACCAAAACTCTCGTTTGGAATATACTGAAGAACGTATGGAGTTTGGGATTGATAACCGTCGAAGAAAACTAGCAGATCATATCATCGCTGAAGATCACACTTTGCTTTATGCAACCGGTGAAGCTAAGCCTCAACTTTTAGGTGAAAGCAGAAATCAAGTAGACGACTATGATGGTGGTGGTATTAATTTTGAGTATTACCCAACAGATAACTTAAAACTAGCAGCAGACTTTTCATACTCAAAGTCATATCGCTATAGAGTTCGTCATCGTTCAAAATTCAAATCAGAAAGCCGTTATCAATACGAGTTTGACGCTCGTGATACCAACGTTCCTACCCTTACATGGTTAGATAACGACCGTAATGGTGTTGGTGATGATGGTTACAATGCTTCAGAAGTGTTTGATCCAAATAATGTTCAGTCTTTCTTAAGTGCTGATGGTGGCGCATATGCTGAATACCGCCGTGCGAATGATGAGCGAGAAGATAAAATTTTAGCGTTCAAATTTGATGCTGAATATACGCTCGATCATGATATTTTTGCTAATATTAAAGCCGGTGTTCGTTTCTCAAAAGAAAACTTAATTGACGAACAAACTAACGATGTTTCTTTACGTTTGAGTGATGGCAGTCAAAAAACTGGCTCAACTGATACTGAAGATGATAACTGGGACGAGAACAATGTTGCCAGTTACTTAGCTTTAACTGACGGTATTGTGAGCAATTGTTTTAATAACCATCAAAACGATAATTTATTTGACGAAGAAGGCGGCGGTGCTGGTGATTTCGTTACCTACGATGCCAAATGTTTTATTGGACAAATGTTAGGTCAAATTCCAGGCAATAACGGCGATACAAGCTTTTATGATATTGGTGAACGTAACGATAAACGTGACGGTGCCGATCGTATTGTAGAAGAAAAAATCAGCGCTATTTATGCCATGGCTGATATTGATACTCAATGGGGCGATTACCCGGTAACTGGTAATGTTGGTGTACGTGTTGTTAAAACTGAAACGCACTCTGACGGTTACGGTGATAAAGTTTTTATTACTACGGCTGAAGACGGTACGTTTAAAACAGAAATTAACACTACAGGCGAAATTGAAGATGTAACACTTGATTCAAGTTACACCGAAGTATTACCGAGCTTAAACTTAACATTCCAACTAAATGACGAATGGTATTTGAAAACAGCGCTTTATAGAGCTATGTCTCGTTTTCAAATGAATGCTATGTCTGCAGGTGTTAGCTACGATATTTGTACTTCATCAAGTGAAGACGAAAGCTGTAATAATAATTACTCAGAATCAATTACCAGTGGTTCAGCTAACGGTAATCACATGAAGCCTTATTTATCTAATAACGTTGAGGTTTCACTTGAGTATTACCCAAGTAATGATGCCGCGGTAACGTTAGCGGTTTATAATAAAAGCTTTACTGGCGGTTATGAAACGGTACAAGAAGATAGAGATATTACGATATCACTTGATGGCGTAGACACAATATTTGCAGATGTAACACACTCTACAGTACAAACATCAAACGATTCTTCAACCATTCGTGGTGTTGAGTTAACGGCTCAAAAACATTTTACTGAATTACCAGGAATTTGGAGCGGTTTGGGTGCGAAGATTGCCTATAACTATGCAGAGTCAGATTTTGTAACGCCAGAACCAGGTAGCCCAGGTTTAGTTCCTGATGCAAACCTATTTGGTTTCTCTAAAAACGTAGCTTCTGCTTCTGTTTATTGGGAAGGTGATCAACTGTCAATGCGTTTACTTTATAAGTATCGTTCAAAGTATTTTCAACCGAATAACTTGCCATTCCCAACACGTTCACACCGTTATGTACAAGACAGTGATTACGTAGATTTCAACATCAAGTATAAAGTGACTAAAAAAGTATCAGTATCTTTAAAAGCACTTAACATATTAGATGAGCCACAAGTGATGACACGTGGTAACGACTCGACTATATCTGATTACTCACGCTCAGGCCCTAAATTCTATTTAGGTGTTAAAGCTAAGTTCTAATAGATAGTTAGTTTCTAATTTATAGTAAGTCAAAATTTAAGCCCTGTTTACGCAAGTAGACAGGGCTTTTTTGTTATTAAAATTTTTAACTCTGTTCTTATTGTGTACCTACTCTTATTACTGGTTTGTAATCACTATTGCGCAATATAATCGCTTTTTTTACTTTATGTTTGCTAAGTCAAGGGTGCAATAGTAAATATTAAGCTTAAAGATAAGTCCGTTATTTAATAACTGATTAGGCATTGAAAAATCGTCCCTGTTTTGATCTCTTGTATGGCTTTATTCGTATAGTATTTTTTAAGATTAAGAACTATAACGATGAAACGTGCTTTGTACTTTGTGAAAAAAGATCTCCGTATTAATGACAATGCTGCACTAAATTTAGCTAGTCAAACTGACAAACTACTTTGCGTATATGTTGTAGATGAACAATGGTTTAAAGAAAGTAACTTTCAATCAAAGCCTTTAGGCGAAGCTAGATGGCAATTTTTACAAGACTGTTTAAGTGCTTTTGATCAGCAATTACAAAAGTTTGGTCAGCAACTTTATATCGTATATGGAGATACTTTATCTACATTAATTCAGCTCTGTGAAAAGTATCAAATTACTGATTTTATAACGACTCGCTTACCAGGTACTTATGAAAATAAACTTATAAGTCAACTGAGTGCAAAACTGCCTAGATTAACTGTTAATCAAGTTGAGCAATTCACTTTATTTGCTGAAAAATCTTTGCCATTTAATCTAGAAAACTTGCCAATAAGTTATTCAAAATTCAGAAAATCATTGGCTAATATTACGATTAGCGCACTAGCACCACCCCCTCAATATTTGCCTAGTATGTTTGATACGCTGCCGGCAGCAACAAACTTTATGCCTAAATGGCTACCGGTTAAAGCGTTTAAAAAATCTAAACAGGGGACTAATTTTAATGGCGGAGAACAAGAAGGCTTACAGCACCTAAAGCAATATTTTTCGTCAAATTTACCTTCAGACTATAAACAAGTGAGAAATAGTTTAGACGGTTGGAAAAATAGCAGTAAGTTATCCGCTTGGTTAAGTTATGGCTGTATCTCTGCAAGACAAGTGGTTAATTCAATCAACCACTTTGAACAACAGCGAGGTAAAAATAGCTCTACAGAATGTTTGTATTTAGAAATATTATGGCGTGAATACTTTCAATGGTTACACTATAAAGTAGGCGCTAAAACATACCAATTTAAAGGGATTGCAGCACAACGCCCGCTTACCACGTTTTATACTGAACGATTTAATAAATGGTGTTTTTCAGATACACCTTACCGTTTAGTTAACGCTTGTATGAATGAGTTACGACTTACCGGTTATTTAAGTAATAGAGGTCGCCAAATCGTAGCAAGTTGCTTGGTTAACGAGCTAGGAGTTGATTGGCGTTATGGTGCAGCGTGGTTTGAAGAGCGCTTAATAGATTATGATGCTGCGGTTAATTGGGGGAATTGGCAATATATTGCAGGAGTAGGGGCTGATCCCAGAGGTGGTAGACATTTCAATATAGAAAAACAAAGCGAAACGTTCGATCCTGAGGGAGTGTATCAAGCTAAGTGGACAAACGAAGATCAAGCTACTAGCCAAACAGTAGACACTGTAGATGCTTCTGATTGGCCCGTTATACAAGTCAGTAATAATGGCAGCTGATATGCCAATAGATAATGTAGACATTGCTCTAAATAGTCATAAGCAAAATGATGAGGTTAATATTGTCTGGTTAAAGCGTGATTTAAGGCTTAGCGATCATGAACCGCTTGCTGCATCTATTAAGTCAGGGCTAACACTGCTTTATTATGTTTTTGAACCGTTACTTATAGCAGACCCTCATTATGATGAACGACATTGGCGTTTTATTTTACAATCTATTCAAGACATAAATACGCAATTAGCGCCCTATAATACCGCGGTTTATGTTTACTCTGGTGAGGTAATCGCTGGTCTAAATGAAATTCAAAAAAGATTTAAAATATCGAGTTTATATAGCCATGAAGAAGTAGGCATATTATCTACTTTTGAGCGAGATAAAACGGTTAAATCATGGTGCAATTCGCAAAATATTACTTGGTTTGAAAGTGCGTCGGGTGCGGTAAGTCGCGGCAAGAAAAATAGAAAAAATTGGGATAGTCATTGGCATAAAGTAATGAAAGCAGAACCACACCAGCCAACTCTGTCTAGTGCCGTATTCGTAAACAATGATGTTTTAGCTAATTTAGCTAAGCCCTCTCTACCACCTACATGGTATACCCATGATGAATTTATGCTAAAAGGCGGAGAGCTTTGGGCTCATAAAATGTTGCAGTCATTTTTAACAGAGCGAGGTAAGAACTATCATTATGATATTTCTAAACCGCATGAAAGTCGAAAAAGCTGTTCACGCTTATCACCCTATTTAGCTTGGGGGAATATAAGTGTTAGACAGTTTTATCAACGCATTTTATTGAAAAAATCTGAAAGTGGTTGGAAAAAGCCCATAAATGCTTTGGCTTCTCGTCTGCACTGGCATTGCCATTTTATACAAAAATTTGAAAGCGAACACCAAATGCAATGGCGCCCAGTAAATAAAGCTTATAGTGAATTAAGCTACCCTAAAATACACTGTGGTCTCACTATTGAAGAACGATTAACTAAATGGCGAGAGGGTAAAACTGGATATCCACTGGTAGATGCATGCATGCTGTGTTTAGTGAAAACAGGTTATATAAACTTTCGTATGCGAGCAATGTTAGTCAGTTTTTTATGTCACCATTTATTGCTTGATTGGCGCTTAGGCGTTACACATTTAGCAAAGTTATTTCTCGACTTTGAACCTGGTATTCATTATCCACAATTTCAAATGCAGTCAGGAGTAACGGGTACTAATATTATTCGAGTGTACAACCCAGTTAAGCAATCGTTAGAGAAAGATAAAGCAGGCAGTTTTATCAGAAAGTGGTTGCCAGAATTATCAGAAGTGCCAAATGAAATGATACATACACCTTGGGATTTATCGCCAATGGAACAGCAGCTTTATCGATGCGAATTAGGTGTAAATTATCCTCAACCTATGGTTGATATTAATGAAACTGGAAAGATTGCCCGTGATTTATTGTGGGGGTTTCAAAAGCGAATAGACACAAAAAAAGAAAGCCAACGTATTTTGTCAAAGCATGTTCGAAGAGCTAAAAAGGTTAATAAATTATCTCCCACTAATGCTTTAATAAATTTAAGTGATCAAAAAGTTGAATGAAGTTTTAAATGCATAAAAAATTATTATTACCTCATAAAATCTGTCTTACCTGTCAAAAAAAATTTATATGGCGGAAAAAATGGCGAGCGTGTTGGGAACAAGTACTTTATTGCTCGCAGCGCTGTCGGCGTAACAAGCAAGTTAACCAGAGTACTAATTAAGTTTAGTTAATAACGTCTTAAAAATTGGACTCAGTGCTAATTTGACATAATAAAATAATTTTAAGGAAATTTATGAAGGCAAAGCACCTTAGGCTTTTATTAGGCGACCAACTGAATCCCATGCACAGTTGGTTTGAAAAGGTTGATAGCGATGTGGTGTATGTTATAGCCGAACTTCACCAAGAGGCTAATTACACTAAGCACCATATCCAAAAAATAAGCGCATTTTTTGCCTCCATGGCCGATTTTGCGCACCAACTTGAACGCTGTCTCTTATACACATCTCCGAGCCCACGAGACTAAGGCGAATCTCG
>OJAZ01000874.1_pt1 | contig 11229 bp, 6 predicted proteins | sample 1589851 | NCBI WGS metagenome assembly OJAZ01 (sample SAMN05416792, study PRJEB24817) | seawater metagenome | isolation source: Sea water | place: Canada:Atlantic | collected 2013-07 | reverse complement strand
ATATGCCCGCGCAGTATTATAGTAAAACGGTAAAATTAGAAGATAATACCACTGCGCTTATTCTATTTATCGACACTAACCCGCTAAACCCAGATTACGCCACTGAAGCGAAATACCAAGAAGCCTATTCTCAAGGCTCAAAAAAGCAATTAGCGTGGATAAACACCATGCTTTCAAACAGCAATGCTAAATGGAACGTTGTGATTGGCCATCACCCTCTGTATTCAAGTGGAAAACGTTATGGCACTACCAGCGCTATTAAAAATGTACTAGAGCCTATACTGCATCAGCACGGCGTAGACGCCTACATTGCTGGCCACGAACATGACTTGCAACATAACCAGTTACCCAATGACTCGCTGGTACATATTGTATCTGGTGGGGGCTCAGAAGTGCGCCCAGTAGGACATTACGACTTTACCCGTTTTGCTGAATCGACGGGAGGCTTTGTGGCGGTAAGTATGACTAATAACGAACTTGGATTTACCTTTATTAACCACAAAGGGGCCGTGATTTATCGCCATAAAGTGCAAAAGCTTAGCGCTGGAACAAAAGGAACTGGCAATGAATAAAGTAAAGAACAGCCTTACAACATTTGCCATAAAAACAACTCAATTCGCTTTTTGCTTGGCCGTTATGACAAGTGCGAATGCAGTTGCATCAAGCGTAGCCGACCTAACGCTAACAAAAACTGGTTCTAATGTTTCTACTGACTTTGAAACAACATACAAATTAAACGGTAAGACGATAAGCGTAACTATTAGTGAAACCAATGGTTTGACTGTTTCTGATGATAAAAATATGCTCGCGTCGCAAAAAGGCCACTTTGTTAATGCAGGAAGTTACGTAGTTTCTGATGAATTAGAGCATACTAACAGCACCTATATTCAAACCTTAGTATTTGATATTAACAGCCAACAAGTACGTAGCTATAAAATAAGTACTGAAAATACGCCAAACCACACCATTCGCATTATCCAAACATCAGCAACTGAAGTGAAAGACTCGGAAGCTTTGTGTAGTGCTAATATCGACGGCAAATTACAGTTCGTTAATATCGATGCCTTAGGCATGCTCACCCAGTACTTAGCGATACCCGATAAAAGCGATAGCACACTTACCGTTCATAATTTACGAACTCTGGCTATTGGTCCAGGCATAAAAAGTTGTGCGCTTGGGGTTAACTACAACGCTTCTGACATTTACGTTTCTGACTCAAAGTTTAATCGTTCAGCGGCACGTCACGCGGAACTTACCCTCTATTTAGCCGACGAGTACGCGGGTGTATGGGCCATGCCTGCAGATGAAGAAGCAGAGGTCGAGCGCACGCTTACCTTCAACCAGCCTGACACCCCGGTTGAAGGTGTTGCTACGCTTAATGGATTGGAGGCACGTAACTTGTTTTCCTCCAGCTCAGTTACAGACAGCACAGTTACAAACAGCCCTAGTACACAAAGCTCGCTTGCCGCGTGGGTAAGCCCAGAACACAACGGCCTTTGGCTGCACAATACCTGCGCCACAACCTTCTTTGGTTTTGATAAAGACATAGCCCCAGAAGATATCGCGCTGTCGGTAAAAAGCGATACGGTTTTCGCCAACATCTACGATGACAACTCAGGCAGCACCTTCACCACCGACATCACTAACGCCATAAAAGCGCTGTACGCTTGCAAAACAAACCAAGCATCTCTTAACAAGACACCCACACTTAGCGATACGCTTAACAAGACACCCATAGTAAAAAAAGAAAACCTCACTAGAGAGACACCCATCACAAACGATGACGTATCCACTAACAAGACACCCATGTTTTCTGCTATAGAACTGCAGCCTGTTTATGAAACCGATGTGGTGGAAAATTATGGTGATGCAGCCGATGATCCTGCTATTTGGGTAAACAAAAACAACCCATCTAAAAGTTTGGTGATTGGCACTAACAAAAAAGGCAGCCTAAATACCTACAACTTACAAGGTGAGTTAGTTGCCTCACACAAGGTAGGACGAGTAAACAACGTGGGCGTGGCATACAACTGGGCACCACAACACGATATCGCAGTGGCAAGTAACCGAAGCAGTAACAGCATGTCAGTCTTTTTCATCGATAAGAAAACTGGCGAGCTAACCTTCAACACTAACATCCCTACCCCGCTAACCGATATTTATGGGCTGTGTGCATTTTCAAACAATAATCACACCCAAGTATTAGTAAATAGTACTGATGGCCGGTACTTGCACTATCAGTTGAATACCTTAGAAGATGCTTCACGCGTTTCTGCCACCCTAATTCACGACTTTGAATTGCCGTCTCAGCCGGAAGGTTGCGTTGTAGACACCGATACACAAATTGCCTACTTGGGAGAAGAAGGTGCAGGCATATGGGCGTTGGATGTTTCTGAAGCCGAAACAATGCCTTCATCAACCCTTAGCAAAACGTTTAACAAGACACCCATGCTTATTGTTCCTATAAAATCCCCGGTTACCGCTGACATCGAAGGTTTATCGTTATTCGATGTAGACGGTGTACGCTATTTAGTTGCTTCTAGCCAAGGCAATAATCAGTACGCTGTTTATGAAAGCAAGGCACCTTATAGTTTGGTGGGTATGATTAGCATTGGTGCAAATTATGATAAAGGCATTGATGGGGTGTCGGAAACCGATGGTCTTGAAACCTCCAACGTCAATCTAGGCGGCCCCTTTAATGGTGGGCTATTGGTGGTACAAGATGGAAGAAATGTGATGCCTAGCCAACGGCAAAACTTTAAGTTTGTAGCTGGGGACGACTTAGCTGATGCTATTCGCACTCACGTAAGCACTCACATAAGCACTCACTCTAGGTAATTAACAGCTCTCAATCATTTTTCATAGCCGTTTTTCATAGCCGTTTTTCATAGCCGTTTTTATAGCCGTTTTTATAGCCATATTCCATAATCAGGCGCCGATGAGCTGCTTGAGATAAACGATATGAGAACAATATGTTACTCAAAAAAAGGGTAAGCTGAATGGCTTACCCTTTATACTTTTGGAATGCTTTTACAAAACGACCAATGCTAGCTAGCGCGCTGATAGCCCGATCGAAGTTGTACGTCTATTGCTCGAAGCACTGCCGTTCGGTTAATACTTCCAACCAATACCCCATCGTCGTCAACCACAGGGTAAACGCGAGGCTTATTTTTAATCAGTAATTGTGCAAGTTCTATTACCGACAGATACGGTTTAATAACCACAACCGGCGCTTTCATTATTTCTGCCACTCGGCAAATCTGTTCTCGGTAGTAACTCGACGCTATCATTTGAGCAATGCAATCTTGTTCAGACAAAAAGCCAATTACCTTCCCTTTAATATCAATCACTGGGCCTCCACTTTGCCCGCAAGCCAATAAAGCCTCTACGGCTTCGGCCACCGTCATATCCCCATTTAATTTCACGGGGTGAGTATTCATATAATCACTGACTAGCAACGATTCCATATTTCTCTCCCGGCCGCGGCGTCTTTTATATTTTTATACAGCCTGAAGACGAGACGGCACTGCTTGTTATAGTAATGATGTAACGCAATGTTATCTTTTTGTAATCAAATTATTTTTGTTACGCTTTAAGCCTAGTAGACTATGCTTATGACAGCTACTTTTTCTATTCGAATTTACCCACTAAAACATTATTTTAAGCGGCTTTTTAAACCAAATTGCGCACTTACCATAAATGTCACATAGCACACTAGCCTAGGCTGGTTTTAACTCATTTAAAAATACGGCTATCTCGTTGATGGCCTCTGGCAATACATTGTCTATTTCTAGTAATTGTTCATGCTTGGCTAGTCGCTCAATATCACTAAAACGACTTTGTACACGCACTGCGCCAATATCCCCCGCCATCCCCTTAATGGTATGAGACACCAGTTTGACTTTAGAGGCATCTTTATCGTTTACAGCAGCTTTCATTTCATCACATTTTCTAGGCACACTCTCAATAAACATTTCACATATTTTATCGAATAGAACTTGGTTATTCGCTAACCGCATCAAGGCGCGTGATTTTTCCCAAACCGGCGTATCGCCTCCTTCTGACGAAGACGGTCTTTCATCTGCCATTTCGCTGTGTACCACGCGAGTTTCGTCCATGACCGATTTACCCAAAAACTGAGGACTGTAGGCAGACTGGATCCAATTAATAATTTTAGGCTCTACCATGCTCGCCACTATAGGCTTGGTAACGTAGTCGCTCATGCCTGCTGCAATGCACTTTTCCTTTTCCCCTAACATTGCATTTGCCGTCATAGCAATAATGGGAATTTGCTGATGTACTTGCCCTGCGCGGCCATCTCGGATAGCGCTAGTACAAGCATACCCGTCCATTATTGGCATTTGGCAATCCATCAAAATACAATGAAGATAGTGCCCTTCTTTTTCACATTCCCTTACAATATCTAGCGCCTGTTCACCGTTACTAGCAATTTTCACCGACACAGGCAAATTATCGAGAACGCCTCTGGCCACCTCTATATTAATCGCGTTGTCATCCACTATTAATACATGAGCCCCCGCTATGCTCTCTTTTTCCATATCAGTTGCACTGGATTCGACTTGCTGGGCAGGTGGGCTATCGATGAACTCAGAGGAAGAACTGTCAACGACTTTTAAGAGCTCAGATTTCAATAAGGGCTTTGTTAAAATAGCCGGCGTAAAGTTGGCATAATACGTGGTTTGTTTTCCAATACTTTGCAACATGCAGATATGAGGAATAGATATTTTTTTTAGCAAGTTGTCCCAATTTTCGTCTACGACCGACAAGATAGGATTGTTGTAATCAGTAACAATTACATCAATGGTATCCTAGGAAACCTCCTCGAATGAGACGATGCCGGTGTAGGTTTCTACAACGCTAGCTCCTTCACTAGTCATTAGGGTTTTAATATTTTCTGCAAGCGGTGGGTACTGAGCAAACACCGCTAAACGCAACCCGTCCATTTGATTAGATAATGCCAAGTTTTGCTGACTATCTGCCGAAGTAACATCATCCACTGAAATCCAAAACGAAAAGGAACTACCTTGGCCTTGCGTGGAAGAAAAGTTGATATCGCCACCCAACAATACACTAAGTTGTTTGCAGATAGATAAACCCAACCCTGTGCCCCCAAATCGGGTAGCAACAGAGGCATCTGCTTGTGTAAAGGCAGTGAAAAGCTTCGACTGGTGCTCTTTTGCTATGCCGATCCCGGTGTCGGTTATCGTCACATTGAGCTGGGCGGTATCCTTGTCATTGCGTGTCAGCGATGCAGTGAGCGCCACATGACCTCGTTCGGTGAATTTGATGGCATTATTTACTAGGTTACTGATAATTTGAGATACCCGATGGGGATCTGACACCAATGCTTCAGCTTTTAACTCTGTGGTATCTACAAGAAATTCCAAGTCTTTGTTGTGAGCTCGTACCGCCAATGATGAAGATAATGTTTCTATTAATTGCACAGGATTAAACGCTTGCACGTTCAAGTCTAATTTCCCGGCCTCAATTTTCGACATATCTAATATGTCATTAATTAAAACACTTAAGTTGTTACAACTCACATCCATCATAGACGCCAGTTGTTCCGCTTTAGCAGAAAGAGGCTGACGTTTTAGCAAATTAAGTGAGCCGATTATGCCGTTTAAAGGTGTTCGCATTTCATGGCTTATGCTAGAGATAAACGCACTTTTTACCTGACTAGCTTCTTGGGCTTCATCACGCGCTTCTGCCAGTTGCTTAGTGCGGCTTTGCACTTTCTCTTCAAGCTCTAGATTATTTTTCTCGATAGCGCGTTGGGTATTACGTTCTTTTGTAATGTCGCGTAAAACCACTGCCACGCCTGAATACTGCCCTTGATCCCCCCAAATGGGAGACACCGTAACCGCTAGGCAACTCTCAATACCTGATGTTTGTTTAAATAAAATTTCATCCTGAAAATAGCCGATTCGCGCTACCTCAGCATTTAGGTATTTATCCCAAGCAATGGGGCGTATCGACGCAAAGGCACTGTAGTGATGACCTAAGATGGTTGAGCTTGGTAACCTAAACAACCGCTCTGCGGCCATATTCCAGCTTTTCACTATGCCATCAATATCCATACTGACAATGGCGTCACTAGACCCAGCGACAATGGCGTCACTAGACCCAGCGACAATGGCGTCACTAGACCCAGCGACAATGGCTGCCGACTCTCCGCGAGCTTCCGCCAATTCAAAGCTCTTTTTGGCACTTCGATGAAAGAACAGTAATACTGCTGCGAACACCATAGACATTGCCAAAAGAAAACCATAAACAGCCAATCGCCTTTCGTTCATTAAACCGGTAATAGTGTCAGCCGGTAGGGCAAGATGCACGTAAACGAATTGTTGCCCTGGGGAACTACTTACCACCACTTTTCGACTCGCAATGAACACGTCACTGACGACACCATCAACCCGCCTACTTACGTGCCTAACACCTTCAAAAACAGGAGAAGAAAATTGCGTTTCCCAAGTGGCTTCTGGCGCAAGGTCTTTGCTGAAATTAAAACGTTTTTGAGGGTGTAAAATGAAGAAGCCTTCATCATCGGTGAGATACAGTTGCTGGGGAGAAGATACGAATTCAGTCATGCCGGCTAACGCGATAGAGGTATTTATGTTCATGATGATAAAGCCATACCTTCGGCCGGTTTCGCTAAAAATAGGCAATGATAAACGTAATACAGGTTTGTAAGGGTACTCCACTTTGCCGTATTCGCGGTTAAGACTGATACCAGACATATACAGTTCATTGCGAGATAATTGAGCACTTTCCTTGAAGTAGTCTCTGGTACTTTTTACTTGAAGTTCTCTATCGGCTAACGCTGATATTTTGCCGCCCGATCGTTCAACACGCAGAACCTCCTTGCCATCACCTATACTGATAATTCGTAGTTGATCAACTTCTTCATTATTTTCTATAAAGGCGATAAAAATTGTCTCTAAGCGCTTTTTCCAAAGGGTAAAACTGGTATTTTCTTTAGGATCTACTCCAGCGTTTTCAGTAGCACGGGGAATGCCAGATACAGGCGGCGTAGCGTGTAAAAATTTCAAATTATCAGCATATTGAAGCGCTTGGCGTTGTGTAAACCCCTCTATCTCACTCGTTTGATGATTTAACTGGGACGACACATCATCTAAAACGCTTTGCGAAAGATTGCTTTCGAATAGAAAAGCCACTAATACAGTGACTAGGATTGCCCCAACAACAGCGAAACCCAGCATTTTTTGGGAATACTTTGCTCCCAGTTTCTGTTTTATAACCGCTGCCAAGGTGAACTATATTCCAATTATCTGATATACATTAAAAACTAGTTTCAGATTTACAGATTGGCAAGTTATGAATCAATTTCATTTTAAATAGCTAGGTTTGGTATTCAAACCCACGCAGTGTACACTGCCAGCATGATGACACTTATTCAAAAATGTAACCTAGAACATGCACGAACCTAGCTTTCTTTGGTACGATTTCGAAACGTTCGGAACCAGTGGACAAAAAGATTTACCTTGTCAGTTTGCTGCCATTAGAACCGATCTGGACTTTAATATTATTGGTAAGCCCATTAATATTATGAGCGCCATTGCGAACGATTACTTGCCCCACCCTGAAGCCTGTTTGGTTACCGGTATTACGCCTCAGCAAACCTTGCGAGATGGCTCGAACGAAGCTGATTTTGCCAAGCGTATTTATCAAGAAATGTCGACGCCCAACACCTGCAGTTTGGGTTTTAATAGCATACGCTTCGATGATGAAGTTGCTAGATTCTTGTTTTACCGAAACTTCTATGACCCTTATTCCAGAGAATGGCGAAACGGCAATAGCCGTTGGGATATTATAGACTTGGCTCGAGCATGCTACGCACTTCGCCCTGATGGCATAAACTGGCCCACTCGCGAAGATGGTACGCCTAGCTTCAAATTAGAGCACTTAACTAAAGAAAACGACATAAGCCACGAAAACGCGCACGATGCATTAAGTGACGTTCATGCCACTATTGCCTTGGCAAAGCTAATCAAAGAAAAGCAGCCTAGGTTATTTGAATATGCTTATTCCCTTCGTAGTAAGCACAATGTGGCTAACCAGTTTGATTTAACTAAGCCTTCCGTACTGTTGCATATTTCAGCTAAGTTGCCTGCTAGCCAAGGGTGTTGTACCTGGATAATGCCTATTGCAAAACACCCGACCAACAGTAACGCGATTATTGCTGTAGATTTATCAAAGCCTATCGATAGCCTACTTAACGATTCTCCCGAAGAAATAAAAGCCAAACTTTACGCGCGTTACGAGCCTGGCAGTGATGCCAATAGTTTGCGCCCCGGGTTGAAGCTCATTCATATTAACCGTTCCCCTTTTGTGACTACCGCAAAAGCGATGACTGAGGGCAATGCGCATAGATTAGGGTTAGACAGAGATACCTGCCTTGAAAATTATCGCATTCTGGCACAAGAACGTGACTTAGGCATGAAGCTGTCAAACGTGTATGAAAACGACACAGACGACAAAGAGCAAGATATTGATCACGCGCTTTATAGCGGTGGCTTTTTAAGTACTGAAGACCGCCATTGGTGCGACAAAGTGCTAGCATCAAGCCCAGAACAACTTGGCGCATTAGCTGAAGAGACTCAACATGTCGGCCTTAGGGCTTTATTGTTTAGATATAGAGCACGTAATTTCCCGTCTACACTTACTTATGATGAAACCTTGAAGTGGCAACGACATAGACAAGCGCGTTTAACTGATCCCACTTCGTCAGCATCTATTACGCTTGAACACTATATGAGTACGTTAGAACGCCTTGCTCATGAACATGTTGATAACCCCGAAAAACAAGCTATTTTAAGAGCATTATTTCAATATGCCGAAAACCTTTGACGCGGCGCAATGAAACGCATTACATTAAACTTATGTCTAATGCGTTATTGTTCTCTGCAATAATGCAGAAACACGCTTAAGTCTGCAGCGTTAAGGTCGATATTGACTATAGAAAAGTAAGCAAGACTGCTCAAAGGATGAATGTAGTAATGAACGGCGTAACAATAAGTTTTGATAAAACAAGAACCTATATAAATCTGACACTAAACCCTTCAGAGTTCTCTAAAGAAATAGACATACGCCAAGTAAAAACGGAGTTAGCAACCGGTGAAACTAAACGGTTATATGTTTCCGATGCGGCTTTAAAATCGGCTTGCGATACTGCTAATCATTACTTCAAAACCGGTGATAACACCGTAGTCCAAGAGCGAGTTGGTGAGAGACGGAACGCCGAAATAGAGTTTCGTATTCCTGAAGACGCAATGACAGCCAACCTTGTGATCACGTCACCCTACGGTGGAAAATCTCCCACGATAAATACCATTAAGTCTTTAGCCTTAAAAAACAACATTCATCGAGGCCTTGGCACACGCGTTATCGAAGCCATGTTAATGGAAGCACGAAAGTCACCTCCAGGCACCATCATCGAGCGTACAGTAGCAAAAGGCCTACCTGCTAGAAATGGCCGTTCATCGCGATTTATTCCGTTAGTACCCAATGCGCTTGAACGTATATTAAAACCGCAAACCAACGAAGGTGAGCGGGTAGATATGCGCAATCTAGGTGAGGTTATCTGCGTAAAAGTAGACACCCCTGTGCTTCGCAGAACAGAGCCTACCCTAGGCAGAAGTGGTTTTGATGTGCGCGGTAGCAAGCTACCCCCCATTCCTGGTGAGTGGGTAGAATTTCGCAAAGGTACCGGTACCGTTCAGGCTGATAACGATCAAAATTTATTAATGTCATCCATTGCGGGTATGCCGAAATACCAAGACCAAACCATGAATATCGACGATACCTATATTTGTAACGGGGTTAATGTGGGTACGGGTCACGTAAATTATGAAGGTGCAGTGCTGGTTAATGGCGACGTAACAGAAAAAATGCAAATAAAAGCAGAAGGTGACGTTACCATAAATGGTTTCGTCGAGTCTGCTCACATTGAGTCTGGTGGCGATATTATTATCACCGAAGGTGCGATGGGGAAATTAAATGACAGCGCAGGTGAATTCAACTGCCACCTCATAGCGAAAGGCAGTATTCATGTTCAGCATGGTCAAGGTATCGAAATTCACTGTTCAGGCAACATTACCGTTGGCCGTCAATTAGCTTATAGTAAGCTTCACTGTGGTGGCGCCGTTATTGTGGGCCAAATAGACAAACCAATGGGTAACTTGTTTGCTTGCGATATTGTAAGTCAAGATAGAATAGAGGCCGGCACCCTTGGTGCAGTATCTGGTAGCATGCTTAAAGTCGATTTTAGCCCTGGCTTTGCTCAACTACTTGAACGTAAAGATGCGTTAGACGAACTTGTGCGCCAACTACGTGAAAACAATAGCAAGCACAAAGAAAAAATTGATATTTTGAAAAGTAAAAAAGTGCCCAAGGAGCTTAAAACAAAAGTGGCTGAGGCGCTTGAAATGTTCGACAACGAAAACGCGTTGCTTGATTGGATTGAGTCGAAAGTGCTAGAAATCAGCGATGCAAAAGTTCAGTACCAACAAGATATTAAGCTTATTGCCAATAAGAAGCTGTACCCTGGTGTAACAGCTAAATTGAACAATCGTAATTGGCGCTCAGAGCGTGAGTATGAGCGAGCCCATATTCACTATGACTCGCACCAATGGCATTACGAACCTATTATTTAAAGCGCTAGCAATTGCATCGCAAATCTAAACCGCCAAGCATGGTTTGAGAAAGGTTTACTGCAGCAGGCTAAGCGTCACTTTGTCCCACGCTAGTCTGCTATTGATACCTTCGCTATACCCAACCTTTTAGAGTGATACAGCGCCTTCGTTGTGCGCTCAAACCAATCGGTGAAGTTTTCACTCTCTTTTAGTTCAGCTAAGCCTGCACTGACTTGCATTTTAGTATTTTTGGTAAGTACGTCTTCGTCAATACATTCTACAAGTCGATCAGCGAGAACCCGTCCTGCGTCTAAGCTGGTTTGTGGGCACAAAATGATAAACTGTTCGCCTGTGAAGCGTGACACAATATCTACTTCTCTTACGGTCGCAAGACATTGGGACGCAACCTGCTTTAAAATATTTTCTCTATCGAACTCGTTTAATTCACCCCGACAATCGCGCTTAACCTCAATCTCCACAACAATTAACGATGCGGTAGTATGAAAGCGGTGGAAGCGAGAAATTTCTTCTTCTGCTTTTTGAATCATGTGAT
>OJAZ01000872.1_pt1 | contig 11253 bp, 8 predicted proteins | sample 1589851 | NCBI WGS metagenome assembly OJAZ01 (sample SAMN05416792, study PRJEB24817) | seawater metagenome | isolation source: Sea water | place: Canada:Atlantic | collected 2013-07 | reverse complement strand
ATCATTTTGGATAAAACATACTCACTAATTTAATTAACAATGCACTGTATTACAGTCCTCAAAACACTATTGTCGATATAGATATTCACACGAGTGAAGGGACAACGGCATTATTAATTAGCAATCAATTATCTGTAGCGATGAATGATAATGATCTTAACAATATGTTTGAGCCCTTGTGGCAAAAAGATCAATCAAGAACTTCTGAGGATCATTTTGGTTTAGGCTTATCGATTGTGAAACGTTTATGCTGTCAGATGGATATGGAAATTTCGGTGCATTTAAAATCAGAAAAAGTCATTGAGTTTATGCTTGTTTTTGATCAAGAAAGCGAATGTGTCCAACACGAAGTCACTAACGGTAGATAGTTGAACACTACCGCTAGTTTTATTTTCCAACGTTAACACCTTATCTAAAAACCAATCATGGCAACTGCCAACAGATAATATATCCCCGTATATGGTTTCCTGAAATATAGCGTCAAGTTTCATCAATTACTAAATAGAAGCCTTGCAATTACATTTGGTAATGATTATCATTTGTATTCGGTGCTTTTAATAAGAATAACGATGAAGAATATAACGATTACTTCGATAGTTGCTTTGATTATGACCAATACGACAATTTATACCAAGCTTTATGACGTTAAGTTACTAACACGTGATGAACAAAAACCGTGTTAGCACTTATTTATTCCAAGTGAATTAGGAGGGAGGTTATGGAACATTCTCACTGGCAATCATTGTTGAAAAACGGCAACGATTGTTTTGATAATCAACAGTTGGATCAAGCTGAGACTTTCTATTTGCAGGCTTACGATTTGCTTAGTGCCGCTCGTGGTGTTAATCCACTATCCTCCGACTTATTAATGGCCTGGATATGCACATGTCATAACTTGACGTCATTGTATGAAGTGTTTGGTTATTTAGATTTGTCGCTGGAATATCTAATGATTCCCCATGACTATTTAATGAAGGCATCAGAGGCTAACTATTTAAATGACGATATTAAATTAACAGCCTTTAAGGGGATGAGCATAACGCTACCAGCAATTTTATCATTCACTAAGAATTACGCAAATTGTGATGGTTGTCGTTTGCAGCTCCCATCGTTACAAAAAATCATGGGACAAGAGACATCTTCTATTCATTAACAACGTTATAAAACTTTGCTCAAGAAAGGCATGATCATAATTGACTCTAAATTGAAGAGATTTAAACAGATGAATAACAACAAAGTCTTAAGAAAAATCATGATGTCAATAAAGTGGGAAGCCGTAAGTCAATGAACCTATCGATGAAATTTTTGTTTGCTAAACCGCATATAATTAAGCTGCATTCAATAAGGCTTCGGGCATTAGTACCACATTATCAGCGTATGCTTTTGCCGATTGTTATCTGTATTTTACTTATCCAGACTCAAACTCGTGATCTTACTTTAAGAGTGCTCTCTGATGCATTTTGGCAAGTCGCGGTATTTGTTGCCATGACATTGACGCTTTATCATTTATTTGCAGATAAAATTAGTCATCTGTATACCAATCATAAAGGTGAAGTAAAACCTTTTCGAGAAATAGTTACGGCAAGTTTTATGGGGGTTTTACCTGGGTGTGGTGGCGCAATTGTGGTTATTACACAATACGTCAGTGGACGAATGAGCTTTGGTGCTGTTACCGCTGTATTGACTTCAACAATGGGAGATGCGGCGTTTTTATTATTAGCGGCAGAGCCCACTACTGGTATATTTTTACTTATGCTGTCTTTTGCCGTTGGGATTATCTCTGGTAGTGTTGTAAACCGTATTCATGGGCCTGAATTTTTGCGTAATACTGTCGTCTCACGTGAGATTGAATCAAGCATATCAGCAAGTAAAGTAACTATTCCAAAACGTTTAAAATATCAGGGGCTTTTATGGCAGTGGCTTGTGGTTCCTGGCGCGATTGTTGGCTTGCTTATGGCTGGACAAATAGATGTTGTGTCGTTATTTCATATCAATGAAACAACCGTAATTTTAGTTGGCGCTGTCATCACGTTAGGTTTTATATTTCTTTGGGCAGCAACATGTGAAGTAACAAATTACGAATCCATAATTTCAGAAGATAAAAAAGCACAACAAAATAAAGTCTTCCAAAAAGTAGCACTTGATACAAACTTTGTAATTAGCTGGGTTGTGGTGGCATTTCTGTTGTTCGAGTTAGCTATGTTATATGGCGACTTTCAACTTGAAAATGTATTTAATCAGTTTAGCGCCTTTGCGCCGGTAGCAGGCGTTATTATTGGTATGATCCCGGGCTGTGGACCACAAATTATTACTACGTCTTTATATTTATCGGGTGCAATACCGCTCTCTGCGCAAATAGGTAATGCAATAAGCAATGATGGAGATGCATTGTTTCCTGCAATAGCTTTGTCACCTAAAGTCGCATTTGTAGCGACTATATATTCATCCATCCCCGCATTATTAACTGCCTACGGTTACTATTGGTTATTTGAGTAACGCTATAATTGTTAAACTAGAGGCTGTTGAACTTTCGCGGTTAAGTTTTGTTCGAGATAAAAACGCTGTTAGCCTAATCCTTCGGACAGTATTTAATCCTGATTCAAAAGCTTAAAATAAGGTCTTATTGTATGGAATGATTATGATCTACTTAAACTTTGCTACAGGCCGCAATAGGGTGAACAACCGCTTTGGTGATTTTACCGTACTGAAGTTTAACGAGAGGTTGGTTGATATAGCCAGTAAATTGTCTTGTTCTCCACTGAGGTAATAAAGCTGGGTCGGTCGTTAAATTAGCAATTAACCCTGTTGATTTCTGTTCTTTTACTTTGTTTTTACCATAGATATTGTCACTCGTGTTATCGGCTGCTAATTGGTGAGCGAAGCTTTTTTCACGACTTGCTGCCACAATGCAAATTCGATTTTCAGCAGCGCGGGATAACAAACTATATGAAACCTCGCTTGGCTCTTGAATATCAAACGGGACCAGTAATACGTGGATGCCATGTAACGCCGCAACCTTGACTACTTCAGGGATGTTAGCGTCATCGGCTGTTAGCATGGCAATAATAATATTGCCTTGCTCTAAGGGTAATTCGATAATAGTTAATTCATCACCGAGTGGAGTCCATTGATACCTTTGGCAAAAATGTAACTGCTGCTGTGTTGCCAATAAACCATGCTCATTGATAAGCACCGCCTGATGGACTCCTTCAATAATCAAACTAGTGCATACGTATTGAAAAGGTCTTAGCACGGCACTAACTTGTTCAATCAACTGCTTGCTCAAGCTTTCAATCTGAGCTCTTTGTTCAATTTCATGGGTGACTGTTTTATCTGCAATAAAGAATAATTCAGGTAATTGAATAATGTCAGTAACATTATTTTCAATATACTGACAAACATCTTCAATGGCTTGTTCGTTAGACTTATATGTTGCAAATATTGCAACATTAGCCGTTAATGGCACCTTATCAGTACTCTCATACTGTGGCGCTCCTTTCGTATTCTCTGTTTGCTTTATAGCTTCTGTTAGCGCTTGATAAAGCTCAGGGCGCAACTGTTTTGAAAACTGTGTGCCATCAGGACGGGATTTGTGATTAAGCCCGACATTTGATTGAATTTCTGTTTCAGTTACCACTTCAGTTAAATCTATATCAGCAAAAATAAAACCTTCTTCATTATTAGTGAGCTTCGCTAGTATTTTGCCATTAGGAGCAATTATTAGGCTTTGACCAGCACCAACGTTAGTAAGATTAAGATCTTCTTCCATTTGTTCTGATGGTATTAATACGGCCACTTTATTTGCCGTAGCTACAAATATATTGTTTTCAAAAGCTCGAGCTGGGTCATGTAAACTGCTTTGATCTATTGCGAAGGTATTAATTGAATTACACAGTAATTGCGCACCATTTAAGGCTAACTCCCGTGATGCTTCAAAGCTCATGCTATCGTTACCAGTAAGCAGTCCGAATTTACCAATAGGGGTCATTACAACTTCAGGCTCTTTACTCACGCTAGTGAAAAAATCACTTTCATAACCAATCAACGTTTGTTTATCCGTTTGATTGATGATATCTCCAAGTGGGGAAAATAAGCATGAAGTGACACTAATGTTAGATTTAAACGAACTGTTTTGCTGAGTATCCGGGATATTGCGGGACTGGTCACGTCGTAACGTGACGTTGAGCACAATATAACAAACATGTTTTATCGCTTGTTGTGCTATGGCTTGTAAAAACTCACCCTCAATCGGCAAAGCTTCATTCCAGGCCTGATTATGGTCGACGTAACAAGATTGACTCTTACCTAAAGACGCATTACCAACCTGAGCATTAGAAAAAAGTGTATTACAATATTCAGGAAGAACGATCACTGACGGTTTACAGGTTGCCGCCTTATTTATCATACGAACGCAGCTTTCTAGATTTTCTTGGGAATTCGAAGAGGTGGCGAACTGAGAAACGGCTACTCGCATGATTTATATTTTCCAGATAACTAATGATGGTTTGAATTTAGCAATGTGAAAGCATGATGCTTTATCGATGGGATTTTACATGAAAAAGTATGGTTGAGGCTATTTTAATGGATTATTTATGAGGTAAGTACAGGCTGTCGATTTTTCATCCAAAATGGATAATCGACAACCTTTTACTGAATACACAGGATGTGAGTTTATTCTCACCTCCTGTGTTTAATCATTAGCCTTCACAGGTAACCCAAACCACCCCATCTACACTGCATTCAAAGAGGATAGTGTTGTCTTCTTGTTTAATTGATTTGACCCAGTTATTTTGATTATCTTTGTCAATAATAATATTGTCGTATTCTAGGCGTTTACGCCAGTAATCGGTATCAACAAGCACATCTTGGTCCCAACCAATGGCAAAGGAAGACATGTGGCTGATTATCTCAGTAGCAGCTAACATGTCGCTTTTGTCTTTTATGTTGATCCAATCAGGTAGAGCCGTGAACTCTGCGTTTTGTTCTCTAAAGTAAAAGTCAGTAGAGTAAGTTGAATTTCCTTCGGTGAAGCGGTATGAGTAGCTACGTTCATAAGGATTTTCTAGATTATCATTTGAGCATTCTTCTATTGTTGCAAATGATACTGTGGGTACGATATTACTTAGTTCATACAGCACGCTGTTTTCTTCGAAACTGACACGTTCTACATTGCCACAACGATAAGAGTTATCATCGTTACGATAGATATCTTGACGAACACGTAACCATCCTCCAACGTTTTGATCGCCCCAAGGTTGTCCGCTTTCATGAAACTTAGATAGGATTATATCAACCTTAGAGAGTGATTGATCGTCAGCAAGTTTTACAAATTCTGAAAAATCTTCTGTTTCAAGGAAAATAATTTCATCGCGATACCACGCATCTGTGAATCCCAGCTCTTCATCTCTGACTGCATCTTGGTACACAGTGACGCGTATTTCAGCTGCGTCAGGGTAAATTTTTTCAAGCTTTTTCTTGTGTTTATATGCTGCTTTTAGGCCTTTGACGATTGATTGAGCATGGTCATACGTTTCACTATCTTTAGAGGCGATAAAGTCGGAATATATTTGCTCTTCTGATAGGTTGTAGTGCTGCACCAAGTTAAGCATCACATTTTCAACTTCATTTTTTATTTCGTTGCGAAGGGCACTATCTTGTTTGAGTTGGTCACAAGTTAAATTGCCTTTACCGCTAGCTTTTAGTTGGCGTTTTAGCTGTCCCCAAATAACCGTGGTGAGTGGTGAAATGTTGCGGATATCATTATCAGATATTGCTTCGATGGATGGTGGGAATGACATTTGGTAAGCTTCAGTAACTTCACCGAGGTCAAGATCCATCGCGCCTACGGGAACGTCGACATAAGTGGTTGAATACGGGACACATGCTGCTTGATCTTCAGAGAATTCAAAACTGTAATCACCGGACTCACCTGATACGGTAGAGGGTTCTGTTTGTTGGTCATATTTTCCATCCCCATCAAAATCTAACCAAACGGTTGCGCCGACGACATAGCCATCAATAACTTTTCCACTTGATCTAATAGTAGTCTCAGAGGGGAGTGGCGCGGGTTCTGCTATAGGCACTGGTACTGGTACTGGTTTTTCTACGGTATCCGGTGTTAGTAGTACCTCTGGGGTGTCAGAGCCACCACCGCCGCACGCGGTAAGTGAGAGTGCGAACACTGATGAGATGATTAGTTTGTTATTGTTATTAATCATGAATGATTGTCCCTGTTAAAATAAATTCCATAAAGCAGTTTGTTGTTTGAAACCTTGTCTTGCGCTATGAGCACATTTTATTCGCTGCAGCTGTGTCCTTTAATAAAGGAGCAATTGGCTTAAAATTATTAATTATCGCCTTTTAATAAGCGATAAATTTGTAAAGTATAATTTCAGCTGAACGTTATAAGAAGACATTAATCTTTTTAGATACTTAGGTCAACTATGTCTCAAATATGGTCCGAAATATGATCTGATTTCTCTGTGAATTTTAAAAATTTATTTCAAGGTTGATACAAGAACAGACATCATTAGATTTAAGCGTGGGGAGGGTGAGGAAGATAAATTAGTTGGTGTTGGAGGATAAAACAGTGAATGACATTAATTTCATTCACTGTACACACTAGCTAAGCTACCTAATGCCTTTAGTTACTTTTCATCAAGGCAATAGGCATAAGATTGCTAGTTTTACTCAGCATTTTGCACTACATCATCGGTAAAGTCAGTTGGCCAAAATTTATAACCTTGCACTGTCGCTTGAGCTGCTGCCCCCCATAATGCTGATTGATAGATTCTTACCCCATCAACATCATAAGAAGTATTCGCTGCGGCTTGTCCACCTTCTTCTTCGTGCTTTGCACTCGCTTCAGCTCGAGCACCGGCATCCCAACCTTCTTCTTTAAAACGTCTTAACGCTTCAGCACTGCTATAAGCATAAACAAAAGCTACTGATTTAAAACCAATGCCAACACCAACACCTAACGATGCAAAGCGATAAAACTCTGACTGTCCATTCACTTTAAGGACACAAACACCACCACCAGTAGATGCGGCAAATAAATAACTATCACTACCTGTACAAACCAAATAACCTAAGCTTTTACTTAATACACCTTTAGCTGTTGGATGATCTTCATAGATTTGTTGTAGCGCTTCAGACGTTTCTTTAACGGCATTTTTCTTTTTATCAGCAGGGGTATTACCTGTAGCACAACCCAATAATAAACTGGTGGTTACGCCGGCCAAAATAAGATTTTTTACTGTCATTTGTTATCCCTCAAGAGTTATTTGTAAATCAGTTTTTTATTATTTAACTTTTTTAGTAAATCAATAAATTAATATAGGATTAATTTATTGATAAAGATATGTTTTTACTTAATTTAAAAAGTTCATAGACTGACAAATCATTTAGTAATAAGGAAATGGCATGACGGAGCACAACATATTACTAAAGGTTGGGGGTAGGGCCTGCATTACTTCTCCGTGATAAAACTATTAATATCTTAACGGATGCTTTATTTACGTTTTAGTTTGCTAAACGATTGGCATGAATAAAACAGTTAACACTCCTGTGTAACAATAACGCCGTGAAGTGATGCTTTTTAAGGCAACTTGTTATTAAAATACGCTATTTATGTGTTTATATAACTTTATTTAACAATTTTTAGATTTAACGCTTTACAAATAGAACACCAGTATTTAGAATGCGCCCACTTTTGAGGAATAGCAAAATCTTTCTTTAAAGTAACTTGGTGAGATGGCTGAGTGGTCGAAAGCACCGGTCTTGAAAACCGGCAAGGGTTTGTAGCCCTTCTAGAGTTCAAATCTCTATCTCACCGCCACATTCAAAAAAGCCGCTAACTGAAAAGTTAGCGGCTTTTTGCTTTTATGATTTTATAAAAGTGATATAAAAAGCTATTGCTGATTATAAAGAGATTGAACATTGTTAATACTTAAGGACTGCGCGTGATCATTATGGATACGAATAAAACTTCCAGTAAGGCTAATACACAACATATTAAACGTATTGCTTTAGCCGTATCACTCGTAACATCCTCTTTATTACCTTTTCACTCATTTGCTCAAGCAGAAGCCAGCCAAGACATTGAATCGCAAGTACCTGTTAGCTCACAGCAAGCAGAAACTGATGTAGCGCTGAGTCCCGCAATTACCGTTGAAAATCTTGATGAAATTTATCGAGAAATGGCGACTAATACCCGTTTTGAAAATTTATCACCAGCAGATGATTTTTTCGAATCCCCTTATCAAGTGTCTATTTTTTCGAATCCAAACGGTGAGGATAGTGACAGGCTTTGGTCTCAAACTAACTCAATTTTTGCCTACGGTTTTGGTGTTATCGGTTTAATTGCTTTATTACCAGAAGACATCTCAAATTGGGATAAAGAAGAAGGCGTTTTTAATAAGTGGACTGAGAACGTGAAATCTGGCCCTGTATGGGACAGAGACACGGGCATGTTAAACCTGATCGGTCATCCTTATTTTGGTGGTGTGTATTATCAAGTAGCCCGTAAGTCAGGCTATCGTCAGTGGGATTCATTCGTATACGCAACGATTATGTCGACCTTCTACTGGGAATACGGCATTGAAGCCTTTGCTGAAGTACCTTCAATTCAAGATTTAGTCATTACCCCTGTACTTGGTTGGGCCTATGGTGAGTGGGCATTTAATACCGAAATGGATATTAGAGAAGACGGCGGTGATGTTTGGGGCTCAAGTATTTTGGGTAGCACTGCATTATTCTTTCTCGATCCAGTTGATAGTATGAGTGTTGGTATTAACAACATGTTCGGTAAAGAAATTATCAGAGCAGGTACTGGTTATGTAAGTTTTAACGAAATCCCTTACGGTGATGCAGGTCAAACTGATAGTCAAGTTAGCTTCAATATTTCATTACAAATGGGTGATGGTGGCCATTACTCGCCAAGTACTGCCAAACGTTCATCAAGAGCTAGAGATCCTATTGATACTGGTATTATTGGTGTTAGTTATGGTGTGGGTCAGACAGAGCTAGATGATTTATGGGAAGTTGAGGGTGACACAACGACTGAATACAGTTTAGGTTTATATTTTACCCGTCAATTTTCAAGCAGAGTGACTTACTCCAAAGGTAAGTTTACCGACGGTTTCAGCCCTGCAGAAATTAATTATGAAAACTATAGCTTAGACAGTCAATTCTATTTTAATAGTGAAAGCGACTTCAGACCTTACCTAACGACAGGTTTTGGTGAAACGTTGTGGAAAAAAGACATAGAAACGAAAAGATTCCAAGTTAATGCGGGTGTTGGCGCACATTATAAGCTTAATAATAATTTTGCTTTACAACTAGATTGGCGCTTTTACCACAGTACCAATGCTAATACTTCGGATCATAATACTACGTTACGTTTTGTCTATTTCTTAGGTAAGGGCGAAAGATAATCGCTCAAACTTCGTTGTAAATTAAGTATTAGTTAGTGCATAAATTGTAATTAAATATGAATAGTTAGTTACTCAAGTAGCAACTTTTTATTTTTTATAATAGGCTTTGATCATTCCTCGAGTTATTGGAGTGGTTATGAAAAGCAATTTATGTAGTCTTTTATTATGTTTTCCACTTTTACTTGCTTGTCAAAGTAATCAAAACCTCCATGTTAACCAAGCTAGCTCGCCAACAGACTTATACTTAGATAATCAATTCCTCTCTTTAGAACCCATTCATATCGAAACAGAACTAGAGATATTTCAGCTCGACGATGGCATGCGTGCCATGGTTCAGGATAAATTAGGTAATAACCTAACCACACAGCAAAAAGCGCGAGTATTACTTGATCACCTGTTTAATGAAGAGAGTATCGCGTTAAGTTATGACGGTAATGCCAATGTTACCGCACGGCAGGCCTACCATAATAAATTAGCTAATTGTATGTCACTCACCATCTTAGCGTATGCTTTAGCTGATGAAGCGGGCATGAACATTAGCTTTCAAGATGTTGATGTTCCTGAATATTGGGTAAGGAATGGCCAATATAGTTTATTAACAGGTCATGTGAATTTACTGGTAGAAGAAAGTGATGAAGTTAATAAGCGCGTCGTTTGGGGAGCAAGAAAAATTCGAATCGATTTTGACCCTTTTGTTGCAAAGAAAAGCTTTCCTTCTCACACTATTGAAAAGCATACATTACTCGCTATGTTTTATAATAATAAAGGGGCAGAGGAGATGCTAAATAAAAACTACCCACTGGCCTACCAATATCTTAAAAAAGCGACCATTACCGATAGTGATTTTTCTTCCGCTTGGGGAAACTTAGGGGTTTTATATAAGCTCTCTGGTCATTACGATATGGCGGAAAGTGCTTATAGTCATGCTATTAGCCTACAAGGTGATAACCTTACCTCACTCGGTAATCTAGCTTTGTTGTTTACTATACAAGGACGACCTGAGGAAGCACAAAAAATAGACGCATTTATACATAAAGCACGTGTTAAAAACCCTTATTATCATGCATTACTTGGTAATGAAGCTTTTTTTAAGCAGTCCTATCACCAAGCGATAAAGCATTACAAGAAAGCTATTCAACTTGATGATGAACAACATGAATTTTACTTTGGCTTAGCTAAAGCTTATTACAAGCAAGATAAATTAGCGTTATCTAAATATGCTATGAAAAAAGCGGTGGCGCTAACAAAAACGAAAGATACGCAGAAGCAATATATCGCGAAACTTAATTTTCTTAAATACCATGAGACAACTAATCATTGAATAGAAGTATAATATCTTTGCTATTCCTAAGCCTGCTGTATGTATCAATAGCTTGGAGTAGTCCTTGGCGAAGCTCAGTACAACTATCACCAGTTATATCTGACAAAGACAATTTATCAGTGCTTGAGCACTTAAAAAATTTATCATCAGATCAATTTTTAGGTCGTAAATTTGCTAGCCAAGGCAGTATTGAAAGTCAGGATTACCTTGTATCTGCGCTTAAGGCTCTTTCAATACCCGCATTTAACAACCAATATCGCCACCACTTCAAACAATCAACTCTATTTCAGTCTAAGCAAGGCACTAATATCATTGCTTATATACCGGGTACTCATCAAATAGATGAATATATTGTACTAACTGCTCATTATGATCACCTTGGCACTAAACGAAATAAAATCTATAACGGCGCAGATGATAATGCTTCAGGGGTAGCAGCTTTATTGCTCTATGCTAAATTGCTAAAGAATAGTCCATTGAAATACAGTGTTATTT
>OJAZ01000870.1_pt1 | contig 11268 bp, 9 predicted proteins | sample 1589851 | NCBI WGS metagenome assembly OJAZ01 (sample SAMN05416792, study PRJEB24817) | seawater metagenome | isolation source: Sea water | place: Canada:Atlantic | collected 2013-07 | reverse complement strand
GACCCGATGAATTTGAGGTGGAGTCTAAAGGACGCAACGATTTTGTCTCTAATATTGATCGTATGGCTGAATCTATAATCATAGAACAGATACGAGAAACTTACCCTGATCACAACATTTTGGCCGAAGAAAGCGGATCTATACAGGGCAATAGCGAATTTACTTGGATAATTGATCCATTAGACGGCACCCTGAACTTTCTTCAAGGAATACCCCACTTCTGCGTGTCTATTGGAATTATGCGAGGTCTGCACCACGAACACGGCGTCATTGTAGATCCAGTGCGCGGTGAAGAATTTGTTGGTAGCCGAGGCTCAGGTGCGCAACTTAATGGCAAGCGCATTCGGGTAAGTGCACGCGCAAAAATAGAAGATTGCGTCCTCGCAACTTCTATACCTCCCGGCAGCATAGAAAATAGACTTGAAACACATATGGATTCACTAAAGCGTATCACAGGCACCTGCCGAGCCGTTCGCCAAGGCGGCAGCGCCGCGTTGGATCTTGCTTATGTTGCAGCTGGACGTTTGGATGGCTTTTGGCAAATGGATCTAAACAAGTGGGATATTGCAGCGGGCATTGTTCTTGTTCGCGAAGCTGGTGGCTTTATTGGCGACCTGAAAGGCGGCGAGGGCTTCTGGGAAACCGGCGACATTGCCGCGGCAAACCCAAAGTGCTTCCGCAATTTGATTCAGGCTTTCAAGTAACGTAGCTAGAAAGACTCTAGCTAGAGGCAAGCCGAAAGAGACACCGGGAGCCTCCCACAAAACCTACGAAGGAGCGGCTGGGCAAGCAACCAGCCGGACAAAGACAGCAGTCTAATCCCTATGGATAGCTGCCATCTTCATTACCATCCTGCTCGGGTTCGGGTACCAGCAAATCTTCTCTGCTTATATTCATCACCAAGAGCACGTTAGCTGCCACATAAATTGATGAGTAAGTACCAATAACCACACCAATTGAGAGCGCTGAAGCAAAACCTCGAATCACTTCGCCACCAGCAAACAGCAGCGCCAACAATACGAACAAGGTTGTCATCGAAGTGACCAACGTACGACCAAGAGTTTGATTCAGCGACGTATTAATAATATCTACCGGAGATCCCCTACGCAGCTTACGAAAGTTCTCTCTAATCCGGTCACTCACAACAATAGTGTCGTTAAGCGAATAACCGATCACCGCAAGCAATGCTGCTAATACAGTTAGGTCAAAAGTCCACTGAAACAATGAGAAACAACCTAAAACTATGATCACATCGTGGGCTAAAGCCACTACAGCACCGACAGAAAACTGTTTGGTGAAGCGCAGCAAAATGTAGAACATCACAACGATTAACGCGGTAAGCAGCGCTAACCCACCATCGTTAGCAAGCTCATCACCCACCGCAGGACCGACATAGTTCGACTGCCGCAAAACCATATCTGGATACTGCGCCAACAATGCCTGAAAAATATCATCCCCAAGTTGCGCTTGGCTTTGCGCAATCACAGCCTCGTCTACCGCACTGGAAGGCTGGGGCGGCATACGAATCAACAGCTCTGTATTAGAACCGAAGGTTTGCACCGTGCCGTTACTAAAACCTGCGCCAGTTAAATATCTACGCACTTCTTCCGGCGCAATCTCTTTACTTGAGCCAACTTCCACAAGAGAACCGCCGGTGAAATCTAGGCCTAAATTCAGCCCAGAAAAAGACAGCGACACAACCGAGGCCAGAAGCAAAAGACCAGATATTATCGTGGCGACTTTACGCCGCCCCATGAAGTCAAATTTTGAACCAATCATATTTTCAGACTCTCTAACTTGCGCCCACCGTACATAAGATTAACCAAAGCTCGAGTGACTAAAATTGCCGTAAACATAGAAGTGACAATACCCACAGCTAGTGTCACCGCGAAACCTCTAACTGGGCCACTACCAATAGACAGCAAAATAACAGCCACGAAGAATGTAGTTACGTTAGCGTCAGTAATAGTCAGCAGTGCCCTATCGAACCCGGCTTGAATAGCTTGCTGGGGCGCATTATTGACTAACTCTTCTTTAATTCTGGAGAAGATAAGAACGTTCGCATCAACAGCCATGCCGACGGTAAGTACAATGCCAGCAATACCGGGCAGCGTTAGTGTTGCACCAAGTACGGACATTATGGCCACCAACAAAGTTAAGTTAGCGGTCAAGGCAATATTTGCAGCGATACCAAAACCACGATAATAAAAGAGCATAAAGGCCAACACTAAGGCAAAACCAATGGCCACTGACTGCCAACCGCGACGAATATTTTCGTCTCCCAACTGTGCACCTACTGTGCGCTCTTCAACAATATACATTGGCGCAGCTAACGCACCGGCGCGCAGCAATAAGGCCAAGTCCTGTGCTTCTCGAAGGTCTAATCCAGTTATACGAAAGTTAAAGCCCAAAGCGCTTTGTATATTGGCAACACTAATGAGCCGCTTGTCTTCAACGGAGTAGAATTCTTCAACTTCTTCTCCATCAACCATAACCTTTCTGACCCGAGGCTTTTGTTCGATAAAGAGAATAGCCATAGCCCTGCCGACATTGTCCTTGGTCACAGCATTCATTTTGCGGCCACCTTCATTGTCTAGTTCAATGCTGACCTGGGGCTGACTGGTGTCTGGGTCGAAAGACTGCTGGGCATCTTGCACATTGTTACCGGTAACAATATTGCGACGCATAATTTCTTGATTTCGTCCCTGATAAGGATAGGACTCAATTTGCGACTTACGCGCATTGGGCAGTGCTTCCAAACGAAATTCTAGATTAGCAAACTTATTAAGAATCTCTTTCGCTCTGGCGCTGTCTTGTATGCCAGGCAAATCTACGACAATTCTAGATCGACCTAACCTTTGTACCTGGGGCTCTGAAACACCCAACTCGTCCACCCGCTTACGCAAGCTGGTTAAGTTCTGGCTAATAGCGCGATCCTCTAGATCACGAATTTTGTCTTCAGTGAGCGTAAATTGCAGTACCAGATTGCCTGCCACTTCGCGGTCTTGAACTAAAAAGTCCTGATAATCCACAAGTGCATCTTGGGCGGCTGAGCGACTGTCTTCGTCACGAAAAGGAATTCGAATGACCTGGCCTTTGACCCAATCTTTACCGGGCAAGAAGCGAATTCGCTCCTCGATAAGTTTGTCGCGCATACCCTCAGCAGAATTTGCCATTACGCCCTTGAGATATTCCTGCATATTTACTTGCAGCAAGAAGTGCGCGCCACCGAATAAATCTAACCCTAAAGACATTGGCGTGCCGCCAATATCCTGCAACCACTGGGGCGTATTACTGGCTTGCGACAACGCCACCACATAGTTTACATCACGGGCATTCAATGTAGCGGCTATGGTTGCTTGTGCACGCAGTTGTGCCTCGTCACTTGCCACCCGGACAAGCAAAGAATCTTCGCTCAACGCGCTATCAATGATTTGAATATTATCTTTCTTTAAAGCAGCCTCGACTCGAGATAAAGTCCGCGGGCTTATGCGCTGGTCGCTGTCTAATGCCCTGACTTGAACTGCCGGGTCTGGCTGAAACAGATTTGGCGCCGCATAAATTGCGCCAATACCAACGACCATTGCAATGAGCAGGTATTGCCAAAGTGGAAACTTATTTAACGCGCCACGTCGCGGCGCCACTCCAAGCAAAGTAGTTTGCTCAGACGGGTCTATGGGTCCTTCTGACACGAATCCTGCTCCAATAATTGTTGGTTACGAACCGAATATATGCAGCGCGCTATACAGCGCTCACAAACGTCAGCTTTAGCCTATGTGGCGCCAATGACAGCGCCTGCAAGGCTACAGCGGATCAATTTCGGTTCTGCAAAGCGTTTAGCCTAAAGACTTAATCGTCCCTTTAGGCAATGTGGCACCGACTGCAGATTTTTGAATGCGCATTTCGACTTGATCGTTGATCTGTACTTTGACGAAATCGTCTTCAACCTTAGTAATTTGGCCGACGATACCGCCAGCTGTTACCACTTCATCGCCTTTAGACAGCGCGGTGACGAGCTGTTCATGTTCTTTGCGGCGCTTGTTTTGCGGACGAATCAGCAAAAAATAAAAGATGAGGACAAAGCCCCCAAGCATTACTAAATTGATCCAACCAGCGTCCCCAGCAGGACCAGTGGCAGAGGCGGCGTGCGCCGTAGTTTCAAAGAGATTCATGTACTGATGTTCCATTCATTGTGAAGGGTGTTGACAAGGGTGCGAAATGTACCCGTTTCAATAGACGTGCGCAATTGAGCCATTAAATTGTGATAGTAGTGAATATTGTGCGTTGTCATCAACATCGCACCCAACATCTCTCCGCAACGATCCAAATGGTGGATATATGCACGCGAAAAATTTTCGCAAGTATAGCAACTACACTTGTCGTCTATCGGGATATCCGCCGTTTTGTGCTGCGCATTACGAATTCTGACAATACCGGTGGAAGTAAACAAATGTCCGTTGCGCCCGTTGCGTGTGGGCATCACGCAGTCAAACATATCCACCCCTAAGCTCACACCACGAACCAAATCCTGAGGCGTACCCACGCCCATCAAATAACGCGGTTTTTCAGCCGGCATGCTGGGCAAAAGATCCACCAAAATACGATCCATGTCCTCTTTGCTCTCACCCACCGAGAGACCACCAATAGCATAGCCGTCAAAGCCGATATCCTGTAAACCGGCCAGACTCACCTGACGCAGGTCTTCATACATACCGCCCTGCACAATGCCAAACAGCTTGGCTCCGGGGTTCATACTTGTAGAGTGGCCTTTATCAAAAGCCTCTCGGCAGCGCTGAGCCCAGCGCAAAGACAACTCCATAGACTCTTTCGCTTGCTTGGGTGTCGCTGGGTGTGCAGTACATTCATCTAACACCATCACAACATCAGAGCCCAAGTTACCTTGCACCTGAATGGAAGATTCAGGGGTCAATTTAACTTTGTCGCCATTAATGGGCGACTTAAAAACCACGCCCTCTTCATTAAGCTTGCGCATTTCACCCAAACTAAAAACCTGGAAGCCGCCACTATCGGTCAAAATAGGACCCTTCCACTGCATAAACTCATGCAAACCGCCCAACTCACGAATCTGCTGGTCGCCCGGACGCAACATTAAGTGGAAGGTGTTGCCCAAGAGCATTTGCGTACCTGTGCGTTGCAGGTCTTTAGGCGTCATCGCCTTCACAGTACCGTAGGTTCCACAGGGCTGAAAAACAGGCGTCTGCACGGTGCCATGAGGCAGTGTTAGCTGCCCCCTGCGCGCATCCCCATCCGTTGTAAGCAAGTCAAACAAAATAGTCCCTTCTAGTTCGTGGTTATTCTTAACCGTCAAAGCTTTCGGTGTTTCTCAGCACCGCAAAGCCAAAAAATAAAACAATATTTAACGCTCAATAAACATCGCGTCGCCGTAACTAAAAAAACGGTACCCCTCATCTACCGCTATTTTATATGCCGCAATCATGGGTTCAAAACCGGCAAACGCGCATACCAACATTAACAATGTGGACTTGGGCAAGTGAAAGTTAGTCACTAAAGCATCCACTACCTTAAATTCGAAACCAGGCTGAATAAATAACCGTGTCTCGCCGCCGCCGGCCGTTAACAGACCAGCCGCTTGAGCAGCGCTCTCTAGCGTGCGAATAACCGTGGTACCCACAGCAACAACCCGCCCGCCCCTTTGCTTGGTCTGTTCAATTGCAGATACCGCTTCCTCAGAAATCGCATAGTACTCTCTATGCATCTGATGTTCAGAGACATCGTTCACTCGAACTGGCTGAAATGTACCCGCGCCTACATGCAACGTGACATAAGCGACTTCCACCCCAAGGTCCTTAGCAGCAGCCAATAGCTCAGGACTGAAGTGCAAACCCGCAGTTGGCGCAGCAACAGCGCCGGGGTTATTCGCAAATACGGTTTGATAGCGCGCCTCATCAAATTCACTGATGGCGTTGTCGCCCTCCCTGTCGATATAGGGAGGCAGTGGCAACTCGCCATGCCGTTCGAGGAACTCGAACACGGGCTGAGGGAATTTGAGTAAGTAAAACTCCCCTTCACGACCCACGCATTCCACTTTTTGGCCAGCAAAATGCAAAAAACGTCCAGGCTGTAGGGCTTTACTCACTCGCACTTGGCACAAAGCGTGGTGCGAAGTGAATGTAGAACCGTCTTTAGCATTCGCATCTAACACCACCACCCGCTCTAGCAAAACCTCCGCAAGGCCACCGCTGTCTTTTTCACCATGCAGCCTCGCTTTCACCACCTGTGTGTCGTTCAGCACCAATAAGTCGCCGGCACGCAGATGCTTAAGCAGATCTGGGAACTGTTCATGATCAATGCCCTTGGGGGTCAAATGCAGCAGACGGGAGTCTGTTCTGTTAGGTAAAGGTACCTGCGCAATCAAGTTTTCAGGTAGCTCGTAATCAAAATCGGAAAGAAACATTGGCTTAACAGACCAAATAAAGGAAAGTGCTATTGTAACTGGAGAAGGCCTTGGGCAAAATGCCTGCCCTTCAGATGGATAAAGAAATTTCGTTATCCATTAAAGAAGTATCACCTACGGATGTCTTCCACCATAGGCTGAGAGATAAAAATGCCCGGATGGCGGAATTGGTAGACGCAGTGGATTCAAAATCCACCGATAGAAATATTGTGCCGGTTCGAGTCCGGCTCCGGGTACCACTAAGCTATATGCGACAGGGGTTTACGGGGATTTTAGAATTCTTCCCCCATTATTCCCCCCATCTGTTATTACTGAATGAAAGCACTCTGCGGAAGATTGAGCAGTTGCCTAATCCTAGCGTCTGATTCGCTCTCCTCAGTAGCCGCCCGATCAAGCACCCCTGCGGCCCTCAATCGTCTTGCGTCTGCAACCGGCTGGCTGGTCGCTGCGTCAGCTGCGTATCGCAAACCAGCGTCTAATCTTGGAGATTTCGCCAGTTGATATCAGTAGCCTGACCCGAATCATTTATTACCGTCATAACGCTTGGGTTGTCTGCCCGCGTAATATCACTAACGCTAGCTGCCGCTGTCAGAGCGCCGTCTCCTTCACTTGAGTAGGTATGCGCGCCAATATCCTGTGGACGAAAACTATCAATACTGTGTGAAAGGAAATCTGTTTCGCCTACACCGACCTGAAATTTGAAGGGATCTTTATATTCACCTAGCAACGCCACACCGTTGTACTTTGTATCCAATGCTAACCGGGTTATAGAGTCGACCAACTGAGCCACTTCGGACTGCAAAGAAGCACGGTCTTTATCCGTTGTGGCATTCGCAACTTGCAAGGCCAATTCACGAATACGCAATAGCGCGTCGCTGACCTGCTCAATCCCAGTGTCGGCCACACCGGCCATTGCGCCAGCATTAGATATATTTTGCACAGCCTCGGTCTGCCACCTGACATGGGCAGCCATCTGACTCCCGCGCAGAAACGCCGCAGGGTCTTCCCTACTGAGGTTAGACTTAAGCCCGGTACTAAGGCTTTCCATAGCGCGGTGCAGGCGCTGAGAACTCTGATCCATATTGGACCGAGCGATGAGCGTCGAACTGTTTAGAGAGGATATTGCAGCCACAATAGGGCGCCCCAAAGTTAATAAACACTATAGACATACAAGTTTCGTACCAGAAATTCGGCACGAGAAATATATTTAAGTCCCTGTTTTATAACAAATTTTTTTATTGGCCTCTCACCGCCAGAGAATTGAGGCGTCAAATTCTCGACACTCAAGCCCAAAGCGGCCAAGCAAGCAGAAAAAATCAACAGTCAGATGCTCGGACATTGCTAAGAAATCGCAACGCGCGTTGGGTGGCTAATTATTGCTCCTAATGATGGTGGCAGTTCGAATACCTAACGACGAACAGGGGGTGGGGAAAGCGAGAGGGCGAGAGGGCGAGAGGGCGAGAGGAAAAACATGAAGAACAAAGCTGAGAAGTGCCCCCGAAAGAAAATAAGCTGAGCAATAAGTTTATGGATGCCGGTCAACGTATTAACCTTGGTCACAGATCAGAATTTCACACAAAGGAAATACACATGCTTAGACTTCACGGCTTTTCTGCCAGCAATTACTACAACGTACCTAAACTCGCTTTTTTAGAAAAAGGCGTCGCCTTTGAAGAAGTAGTCTCGTACACAGGCGTTGGCCCAAAGTACAAACCCGAATATCTCGACAAAAGTCCATTGGGCAAAGTGCCAGCACTTGAAACTGAAGAAGGTTTTATCAGCGAATCCCGCGCAATTTTGGAATATATAGAACGCGCCTACCCAGAGCATCCACTATTGCCGGCCAGCCCTTTTGGCGTGGCCAAAGTGCAGGAATTGTCCCAGTTCATTGAACTTTATTTTGAGCTTGTCGCACGTCGCGTTATACCAAACCTTCTCTCCGGCACCACGCCAGAACCCACAGTGTTGAAAGATGTGCAGACAGGTCTAACTAAAGCAACGGCGGCACTGGCAAAACTTTCAACATTTGAACAGTTTGCCTATGGCGATACATTTACCATGGCGGATATCGCGGCCATTTTGAATCTGCCCGTGGTACGCAATGTAGGCAAGCAGTTCTTGGGCAAAGACCCCTTATCAGAAGTGCCTGGATTAGACGCTTACTGTGCACGCATGGAAGAGCGCGCCCACGTTAAGACGATCCGTGCAGATGCGGCAGCGAACCGTCCGGGGTTCATGGCACATCTAAAAGAGCTCTACGGCATTTAGTACGCTCTAAAGAGGACCCACTGCGTAGTTTGATTAGATGCGGCGTTCGAGCAACATCTAATCTTTTACGCAGTCTTTTCGCTCTGGGCGCTGTTTAAATTCTTCGCAAAAAAGAACAACCAAAAGACCCGCGAAGCGTTTTCGCAGGGGACACTTCACCTTTCACACATCGTATGCGCGCCAAAAACTACCGACACCCACGACCAATCACTACAGCGCGCTGACAATTAAAATATTGCCAAAGCCTCGCGGATCAGTAGTACAAGCAATGCCACCCAAGAAAGCATAAAGATACCGAAGCGCAGAACAACCACGTTCACCGTTGACTGAATAAGAGAGTGCACTACTCGAAGAATCACAAACGCCCAGGCGGCATAAACAGCCGTGGCATCTACATGCCCAGCCACCGCAATGACAAGGCAAGTGGCGTAAAAGAGCGTGGGCTGCTCAAACAAGTGGTTGTAGTTATCTGCAATGCGGCGCACGTGGGACGGCAAGTAACTCATGCCCACCTGGTGGCCCATGTCATCTTCTGGAATATCGGCACCAGCAATGGCTGGGATGCGAGTGACATACATCCAAATCATCATCACCCCACTCCAAAGACCCAGCGCAATCACCGGCTGCAAAATTGTATTCGCTTCCATTTTCTCTCTCCCTTTTAAATTTACGATTAAGCAGATTGCCGTAATTTCTTAGGCTTAGGCAAGTCACTTGACAAGGATTACAAATCCAAGGAAAAGACACTACAAGCCGAAGTATATGTGTCAGCCGGGGTCGCCAAACGCGCGGTTAAAGCCTCTGGTGCCTAATAGCCTTAGGCAGAAAAAAACGTTTAAATGGCCGTGGTCGGCGAACACACACTGAAGGGGAACATTGCATGAAATTCATCACACGCAAGTGGATAGCCATTTTACTGTGCACTCTGAGTTTCGGGTGTGCTACGCCAGCGGAAAAGCCGGGCCACAACGATCCTAGCAAATACACCTTGGCACCCAACGTCCTCTGGGCGTCTCCAGACGGCTTCGACCTAAGCATGGATATCTATACGCCAACCTCGGGCAAAGACAGTTATCCAGTGCTGATGATTTTTCACGGCGGCGGCTGGTTGATAAATGACAAATCCATCATGGACCAGGCGGCAAAGTCGCACTCACCCCAACAAATCTCCCTACCGATTATTTGCGCTTTCAAACGCCGGTTCGTTATTGGCCCTAATCTCATACCCTTTTCTGATTGAGCCATTTTTTTCTTTGTCTAACCAATCTAGTATTTGGTCTGCAGGGTTTGTTCTCTTTGCCATATTAATGGCCATGTTGGGGTATAAGTACCAACAGCTATCCCCTGCTGTAAATCAGCGCCCCTTTAACGATGAGCATGAACCTCCTGCAGCAGGTAAAAATGTCACCGCACTCTGGCTGACATTACCAACCTTGGCATCTATATCGTTACTCGATACCACCAACCTCATGACTAACGAGGTTGGCGCCGTGCCTTTTCTATGGATACTTCCCTTATGTTTGTATCTAATTTCTTTCATTATTTGCTTTGAGCATTCACGTTGGTATCTGAGAAAACTATATTTTCCGCTTTTGCTTATATCGACAGTGCTATCTTGTTTTGTATTAGAAGCTGGCAATTCAGCTCCGATTACTTTTCAAGTAATCGCTTACTCTATGGTTTGTTTTAGCGCATCAATGTGCTGTCACGGAGAGCTTTCGCTGATTAAGCCAACGCAACAGCATCTAACCAAATTTTATCTTTTAGTGGCAGTTGGAGGCGCTTTGGGCGGTGTATTTGTTGCTGTAATTTCTCCAAAAATATTTCCCAGCATTTACGAATACCAACTCTCTCTAATTCTAATACTAGTCATCTATCTGGCTACTTTGGCAAACCAACATTTTGCTAATATCGATCGATATGAAGCCCCTAAATATGTTCGTAGCAAATTTATTCTACTGCTAATGATTGCAGGTAATGCTGCAAGCTGCATTTATGTCGCAATTGTTTCTCCAGAAATACTTGTGCCTTACTATCACTTTCAAGGTCGCTTAATGTTTTTCTGTATCCCGCTCTTTCTGGCTTGGATCGTGTTTCAATCAGGAGCAAGATCTTTAGCTACAATTGCCAAAAGTTCACTGCAAGTTTTTCCCCTGCACTTGGTTTTTGGTTTGGTCACGTTATCAATTGTTATCAGCTCTATCGACCGACAATTGCTAAAAGCCAATACAGTCATGCAGGATAGAAATGAATACGGAATTTTGACTGTTACGAATTTTGAAAAAATACGCACTCTAACCAACGGCCGAACTTTGCATGGCTCTCAAAGCAATGATTTATCGGCACCCCTTACGCCTACAGCATATTATTCTGCCTCCGGCGGGCTTGGAAAATCCATTGAGTTTTTGCATTCGCCAGAAAACATCGCGCCAAACAAAAACGTCAAAATGGCAGCTATTGGTGTTGGTGTTGGTTTCGGTATTGGCATGGGCATTGGCATTGGTATTGGTATTGGTCTGTCTCTTATACACATCTCCGAGCCCACGAGACTAAGGCGAATCTCG
>OJAZ01000868.1_pt1 | contig 11308 bp, 9 predicted proteins | sample 1589851 | NCBI WGS metagenome assembly OJAZ01 (sample SAMN05416792, study PRJEB24817) | seawater metagenome | isolation source: Sea water | place: Canada:Atlantic | collected 2013-07 | reverse complement strand
CAATGGCTGTGAACGGAGAGCTCACAAAAAGGGCAGAAACGCGCTTTGTATCTGATGAGAAGCTAATGGCATTCAAAGTAGCAGTTTGGGTTCTTTTCGGCCTGCTTTATATGGCTGCAACACGCTATTTCTTTACACAAGGTACATGGGCTTGGGATATACCCAGTGTTCTCAATCTATTCGAGTTAGCTTTTGGATTGCATTGATGGCACCTAACAAAAATATTAAGTCACTCACTTCGTTCGTTGGGACGCATACACGTGGGCTGCTTCGCATTATAGCCCATGTGTATGCGCCCCTTATTTAAAAGTTATACGCTACTCAAGGTTCGAGTTTATGAAGCAAGTTTCGAATATAATCTTAGCCATTATTATTGTGATAACTAGCCTTAATATGATCGATTTCCCGTGGGAACTTCGATTCACGGATGTTAAAAACAATTATCTTTTCGTTATGGTGTTATCGATTCTTTTACCTTTTTCTGCTTTGTTATGGTCTTTATTCAGAGACTCAAAACCTAGCAAAGTGGCTGGTATTATTCTTTCTTTGTGTTTGTCCGCCCCTTGCTACATTGTATTTATATTTGCAAATTCAGATTACGCTGATATAAAAAATGAAGGCATAGATTATTCTTTCGAGGAAATAAATAGATTACGAGTTAACGATAATAGCTATGTGCTCTACAGAACTAATGGAGGAGCTACAACTTCATTCGGGTTAGTTTTGCGTTTAGAGAAAAAAGTCGCTTTTGGGTTAAATGTAGTTAATGTTATATACAGTAAATATAAAGCCTCAGAGAGCACATTAGAATCAATAGGTAGTCAGCAAATAAAGATGCAGATTCAACCTTATGATAAACATGGTAAAGTAGAAGTTGTAGTGTTGAATATTTAGCGTATAACAAGCGCTTTAAACGGAAAATACAGTTGGCTGTGTTTCGTACCTCAACAATATTAGCCAACAATATTTTGCCTGTTAACAGGGCGTTAGGTGTTTCTCGAGTATGGGTGGTGCATTAGTATTAATTTTAGTAATTCAATTATTGCTCTTAGCATATTCAATGTTCATTGCTGGTGGTAAAGGTGCATTCTATAAAGTTCAGTCAGGTTTTATTTTAACCGTATCTTTACTTTTAACTATTGCAATTATTTTTACATATCCTAGCTCGTATGTTTTCTACTTAATTCAATTAGTTGTCTTTGCAATCACGGCATTAATTCTTTATAAATACTATGGTGTAAAAAACACCGAACAAGGGTTTTCAAGTTGGACTTGAAAAAGCTTGCTCGGTTCTACTTCGTTTCACATTTTAGCAAGCTATTACTCGGCGCTTTAAACGGCGTTAGGAACAACTAGAGGTTAGAGATGAAATTAACATTCGTATATATAATTCTAGCTCTTTCGTTTGGTACTTTATCCGTCGTGAGTGTTCCAAGAAGTGGATGTTATGGCGCAGTATGTAGTGACTTTCAATCTGTTGGTGTTATTACATTCATATTTTTTGGTTTAGCTTTATTGTTTTCTATTTTAAGCCTGTTGCGTTTATTAAAAAAAGTTAAACTCAACCAGTTGCATAAATATGATAGTAAAGACCTAAATAACTTTGATGGATAAGTTGTACCTAAAAAGTGACCATGAAAAAATTAACAAGACACCCATTCTAAATTTTGCACTTTAAGCGGGTTAAAACAAGAATGTCGCTCACGCAAACATTTTACAGCAATAAACGCTAAAAAATAAAATAAGCAAAACCGCAAGGCTAAATAGAACGTATTTTACTTATACACTCTATTTTTAGGTTATATTATGAAATATCTCAAATACCTTTTCTTACTCGTATTCAGCGTGTTTTCGAATGCCAGTGAAAGTATTCCATTGAATGACTTATCCAGTTTACGATGGGAAAATCGCCTGATTATATTAAATAAACCTACAGATACTGAGCACGTATTAAGCCTTATGAAAAACAGTTCAGAAGGGATTAATGACCGACACATAGTTTGGTTTATTTTGAAAGAAAGTGAGGCTTTAACTAACTATTCTGGTCGGTTATCCGAGTCGTTCATGTCAAATGTTAGGCAGCAATATCAACTCAAAAACAATACCGTTACTTTAATAGGAAAAGATGGGGGCATTAAATCTCAAGGAAGCACCATTGATGTTAAAGCACTTTTTTCGATCATAGATGCCATGTATATGCGACAGCGAGAAGTACAACTAAAAAATTAAAAATGGGTGCCATTTAAAAATAAAAGCTGTGGGCTTGTTAAAGCATTGGGTTTAATTAAGTACTTTCACTAATAATACCGTCTAATGCTAAACTACAAAAAATTAATTACTTAATACAGCTATGGCATTTTACCTTTCCTTATTACAGCCTCACTTTAAACATATTGAGATAGGTGCAACACTTACCTCGCTTTGGAGCGGGTGTGGCAGTATTATTGAGTGCAGGCTTGATAATGTGCCTTGTGTTATAAAGGCGATTAGAATACCCAGCCACATAAACCATCCAAAAATTAAGCAAAGCGAATTTGCATTAAAAAGAAAGCAGCAGTCTTATAATGTTGAATATAATTTTTATAAGCATTACAGCGAGCATTTACCTAAGACAGCAAACAGTATTGAATGTGTGAGTGCTATTAATTGTGGCGATGAGTATGCGCTGGTATTTAAAAATTTTACTCAGTTTGGGTTTACGCAAGCCAGCTCGTTGCATATAAAGCCAATATTAAAGTGGCTTGCTCACTTTCATGCGTTTAATTTAAATAAGCAGCATGATGGTTTGTGGGAGCAAGGGTGTTATTGGCATTTAAATACTCGGCCAGATGAATTTAACGCGCTTGTATCAAACCCTAATAATCAGTTTGATATAAAAGCGGCAGCTAAAAAATTAGCTTATCAGTTAGAACACCCTAAGTATAAAACGTTACTACATGGCGATGCTAAAGTGGCCAATTTTGCCGTTAATTCAAATAATGAGATACGTGGTTACGACTTTCAGTACACAGGCTCTGGCGTTGGTATAGTCGATGTTATGTATTTTATGACGAGCTGCTATAGCTGTGAAGAATTACATGCTCATGCAACAAGCGAACTTACCTATTATTTTTATGAGTTAGAACATGCGCTAACTCAGTATCAACCTAATATACCTGCTCAAGCGGTAACAAAGGAATGGAAAGCGTTGTGGCCTACTGCATGGGCTGATTTTTACCGCTTTTTAGCTGGCTGGAGCCCAGAGCATTATAAAATAAATAGTTATATGCATGAGCAAGTTGTTCGTTGGTTTAAAACAAATAACTAAATTTTAAGTATTGTGTTGTGCATAAATATCAAACAAACACATATATTTGCGCACAATGTATGAGAATTGGTTTAAAACTACAGGTCAAATGATCATTTTTAATATAAAATATCGCTAATTATTGTCTAAGTAGGTTTTCATCATGGCTATTCACGTTATTACTCATCCACTTGTTCAACATAAATTAGGTTTAATGCGCGCTTTCGGCATTAGCACTAAAAGCTTTCGTGAGCTGTGCTCAGAAGTTGGCACATTATTAACGTACGAAGCAACGAAAAATATTCCCCTTGAAGACAATGAAATAACCAGTTGGGACGGTAACAAACTTAACGTACAGCATATTAAAGGTAAAAAAATTACAGTGGTGCCTATCTTACGTGCAGGTTTAGGTATGATGGATGGTGTTATGCAGTTGTTGCCTGCGGCTAAAGTGAGTGTAGTTGGCCTTCAACGCAACGAAGAAACGCTTGAGCCAATTCCTTATTTTGAGAAGTTGGTTGGTAACATTGAACAACGTCTTAGCTTGGTTATTGACCCGATGCTTGCAACAGGTGGCTCGATGATTGCCACAATAGACATGTTAAAAAAAGCGGGCTGTAAAGAAATCAAAGTTATAGTGTTAGTTGCAGCCCCTGAAGGGGTAGAAAAAACGTTAGCAGCTCACCCTGATGTAGAAATATTTACCGCAGCGGTAGACAGCCACTTAAACGAGAAAGGATATATAGTGCCTGGTTTAGGTGATGCGGGTGATAAAATATTTGGTACGGTGTAGTCGTCATTAATTAGCGTTAATTGTGTTTCGCGTTATGGGCAATGCAATCATTAAAGAGGCTTTCTGAGGAAGGCCTTTTTCGTGTTTGTTTATTACTTTATAACTGCAAAAAGCAATGTTTAAATTTAGGAGTGTGTAGTGAAAAGTAACGCAACGTTTTCAATTAAAACAATTTTAACCGGCGCACAAATGCTATTTGTTGCATTTGGTGCATTGGTATTGGTGCCGTTATTAACGGGGCTCGATCCTAGTGTGGCGCTATTTACTGCAGGTGTTGGCACATTACTATTTCAATTAGTGACTAAAGGGCAGGTACCAATATTTTTAGCCTCTTCGTTTGCGTTTATAGCACCCATTATTGCAGGTGTCCAAATGTGGGGCGTACCCGCTACAATGGGCGGGTTAATGGCCGCTGGCGTTGCTTATATGCTGTTAGGTTTGCTTGTTAAATTTAAAGGTGTGGCGACTCTTCATAAAATTTTACCACCGGTTGTTGTTGGCCCCGTTATTATGGTGATAGGTTTAGCGCTTGCGCCTGTTGCAGTTAATATGGCAATGGGTAAAACAGGTGATGGCAGCGTTCAGCTAATTGATTACAACAGTGCTATTTTAATTTCCATGTTTTCACTTGTGGTAACGCTTATTTTTGCCGTGTGGGGTAAAGGAGTATTTAAGTTAATTCCTATATTGGCAGGCGTAATATCGGGCTATGGTTTATCGCTTGCGTTGGGGGTAGTACAGTTTGATGCAGTAAGTAATGCACATTGGTTTGCTATTCCAAACTTTACACTGCCAGAGTTTAAATGGCAGGCTATTTTGTTTATGGTGCCTGTGGCCATTGCGCCAGCTATTGAGCATATAGGCGATATGATGGCTATAAGCCAAGTGACTAAAAAAGACTTTTTAAAAAAGCCAGGTCTGCACCGTACTTTGTTTGGTGATGGATTAGCAACATCTGCGGCGTCGTTATTTGGAGGCCCGCCAAACACGACGTATTCAGAGGTAACTGGCGCGGTAATGCTAACTAAAAACTTTAATCCAAAAGTAATGATGTGGACCGCTATTATTGCTATTGCTCTGGCGTTTATTGCAAAAATGGGGGCTGGGTTACAAACCATACCGGTGCCTGTGATGGGCGGTATTATGATTTTATTATTTGGTTCGATTGCGGTCGTTGGACTCAATACGTTGGTTAAGTCGGGTGATGATTTAACAGCGCCTCGTAACTTAAGTATTGTTGCCCTTATTTTAGTGTGTGGCATTGGCGGTATGCACATAGGCAGCAGTCAATTTAGTTTAGAGGGCGTTAGCTTGTGTGCCGTTTTAGGTATAGTGCTTAATTTAGTACTCCCCAAAGTAGAGCAAACCGCTGCTTAACTTTGAACATTAGTTAAAATATTTGCACCAATTTGGCGCGTTTTAAACGCGCCTTTTTTATAACCTATTAAAAAGGTTATAAAAATAATGTTGGTCTAGTCCCTGCATTTAGTACTCTGAACACTATGTATTTAAGGAGTTACTATGTCAGAGGCCAATATTGTGGATATAACCCCGTTTTTAGCAAAGCATCAACTGCCTTTAAAGTATCAATATTTAAGTGAGCAGTACTTTGTACCTCTTGCGCATGACATTCTCGAATCAAAAAAATCATCAACTCCTCTTTTTGTTGGCATTAATGGTTGCCAAGGCTCCGGCAAAACAACCCTTGCAGACTTTTTAGTCACGTGGTTTAGCAACAATACGTCGTTAAATACGGTCGCTTTATCAATCGACGATTTTTATCTAGGTAAAGAAAGCCGTAAGCAACTAGCTCAAGACGTACATCCTTTATTTGTAACACGTGGCGTACCCGGTACACACGATACCGACCTGATGAATAAAACAATTACTCAGTTATTAGCCGGTGAGGTGGGAGTAGCATTACCGCGTTTTAACAAACACCAAGACGACTGCGTTGCAGAGCAAGATTGGGTTAAAAATGTAGCGCCTGTTGATATTGTGTTTTTAGAAGGGTGGTGTGTAGGAAGCGAGCCACAGCCGCTATTTTCACTAAGTGAACCTCTGAATGAATTAGAACAATTAAGTGATAAAGAAGGTGTGTGGCGTCGTTGTATAAATAGCTGCTTAGCAAACGAATATAAATCTATTTTTAATAAAATAGATTATAAAATCATGCTCAAAGCGCCTAGCTTTTCAGATGTTTTTACGTGGCGAAAAGAGCAAGAACAAAAGCTAATAGCTAAAAGTGGTGTTGGTACAGGCACGATGACAGACGAGCAGTTAGTTTATTTTATTTCTCATTTTGAGCGCATAACTCGTGAAAACTTAAATACATTGAGTCGTAAAGCAAACGCACTCATTGAGCTTGATAGCAATCGAGACATAGTAAGCATGCACTTAACAAGTGATGATACCCTACAGCCTATTATTTTTACTGACTTGGACGGTACTTTACTCGACCATACAGATTACAACACAAGCAATGTAAGCGAGCTACTTCAGCAGTTACAAAGCGCACACATTCCTGTGGTATTTAATACCAGCAAAACATTTTGCGAAGTGGTTGAAATAAAAAACGAGTTAAACATTCAGCAGCCTTTTATTGTTGAAAATGGCGCAGCAGTATTTATACCGCAAAATTATTTTGAGCTTAAGCCAATAGGCTGTAAAGAAGTCGGTGGTTATTGGTGTTACGCGTTAGCGTCACCGCTATCAAGCTTGTTAAGTGATTTAGACTCATTAGATGCAAAATACAAAGCACACTATAAATTATTTAGTGAGTTAAGCAGCGAGCAAATAAGCGAGCTTACCGGATTAAACAATGCGCAAGCTAGGCGCGCTCAAACACGTGATTACTCCGATCCTTTGTACTGGTATGGCAGTGACGAATTACTCGATACCTTTGTAAATGACGTAACAGCACTTGGCTACGAAATAAAGATAGGTGGCCGATTTATTCATATTGCTAAAAATACCGACAAAAGCGCTGCGCAGCAGTGGTTAGTTAAACAATTTACCCAACATTTTAGAAAGCCTCTCACAGTAATAGCCCTAGGTGATAGTGACAACGATAAGCAGATGTTAGAACACGCTGATATCGCCATCATCATCAATAACCCAAGCAGTAAAAAGCCGGTTAAATTATCGCATAACAAGGCACGTTATTCTCAATCGCCCGCGCCGCAGGGCTGGGTTGAAGAAATAACAACATTGCCAAGCATTAGCAGCATTTTAAATACTATTGAGGAGCAAAAATCACATGGCTGATTTTTATCAAAATGGCATTATCACGACTTTACATAATATTGCAGACAGACCGATTGAAGCACTAGAAGAAGAGCTAATAAGCTTTAGTAAACAACGCCCTATGGGACTAATTCTTCCTTCTTTATTTAGTGAGTTAGAAGGTCCAGCACTACAAAATATAATAAAAGAGTTAAGAGAAGTGCCGTACTTGTCGCAAATAACAATTGGCTTAGATAGAGCCGATGAGCAGCAATACCGCCATGCACTTGGTTTTTTTAAAGAGTTAAACCAAAATCACAAAGTGTTGTGGAACGATGGCCCACGTTTGCAAGCACTTGATAAAGAGCTTCAAGAATTAGGCGTTGCACCAAGAGAGCTGGGTAAAGGGCGTAACGTTTGGTATTGCATGGGTTATAAGCTTGCAACCGCCGAGGTTGAGTCTATAGCGCTTCATGACTGCGATATTTTAACCTATGACAGAAGCTTACTTGCACGTCTTATTTATCCGGTTGCACACCCTCGTTTTAACTACGAGTTTTGTAAAGGATTTTACCCGCGTACAGCCAACGGCAAAATTAATGGGCGCGTATCGCGTTTATTAGTCACACCTTTGTTGCGCTCATTTAAAACCATTTTAGGTAATACAGACTACCTTGAATATATGGATTCGTTTAGGTACCCATTAGCGGGTGAGTTTTCGTTTAGGCGCGACGTATTAAACGATATTCGTATTCCAAGTGACTGGGGGCTTGAAATAGGCGTATTGAGTGAAATGTATCGAAACTATTCGCATAACCGTTTATGCCAAGTAGATATTGCCGATAACTACGATCACAAACATCAAGCGTTGTCGCTTGACGATCAAAGTGCCGGTTTGTCTAAAATGTCGATTGATATTACCAAGGCATTATTTAGAAAACTCGCTACCCAAGGGGTGACATTTACTAGCGAAACAATTCGTTCATTAAAAGCAACGTACTACCGAATTGGCTTAGATTTTATTGAAACCTACCACAATGATGCGCTTATGAACGGACTAACACTGGATGTTCACCAAGAAGAAAAAGCCGTAGAAATGTTTGCACAAAACATTATGGAAGCAGGCCAACACTTTTTAGATAATCCAATGGAAGCGCCATTTGTGCCAAGTTGGAACCGGGTGGTATCGGCTATGCCTGATGTATTTGAACGTTTAAAAGAGGCGGTAGAGCTCGATAACGAAGAATACAGTTAAGTTAAAAAATAAATATAAAAACGGTTAAAGGAGTCGCGTGTGAGTACAGTAAATGAATTATTTTTACAGCGAGTAGAGCAGCACCTACACATTATTTACCAAGATGTTGAGCTGCCTATATCGATAGCAGAGTTTGCACAGCAACTCATTAAAATTATTTTAGGTGACAGTCCACTTCGCGACCCAACTCCACACACTAACCGATGGGATGAGCAAGACATTGTACTGATTGCTTATGGTGATTCGATTATAAAGCACGACGACACTGAGTTTGCGGTAGCAAACCCAATCGAAGCACCACTAAAAACCTTGCATCGATTTATAAAAGAGCAGTGCGATATGCAAATTAACGCCCTGCATATTTTACCTTTTTACCCGTATAGCTCTGACGAGGGGTTTGCGGTGATGAACTACGTGCAAGTCAACGAGTCGTTAGGTGATTGGGAAGACATAAAACGCATTGCTAAAGATGTAAAGCTAATGGCTGATTTAGTTATTAACCATTGCTCTAGCCGAAGTGTTTGGTTTGAAAATTTTTTAAATGATTTACACCCTGGCAAAGATTACTTTAAAACTGCAAGCTTAAGCGATGATTTAAGCCAAGTTGTTCGTCCGCGCACATCGTCTTTACTCAATACAGTAACAACTCCCAGTGGTGAAAAGCATGTATGGTGTACGTTTAGCCATGATCAAGTTGACTTTGATTTTGCAAACCCGGAGGTTTTGAAAGAGTTTGTAGGCATTATTCGTCATTATTTAGATAACGGTGTGAGGCTTTTTAGGCTCGATGCAGTGGCGTTTTTGTGGAAACAACTTAATACAAGTTGTATTAACCTGCCACAAACCCACGAAGCCGTTAGGCTAATGCGCACGCTTATTGAGCATGTTGAGCCAAGTGTGGTGATCATCACTGAGACAAATATACCAAACCAAGAAAACCTGTCGTATTTTGGTAATGCCAATGAAGCGCATGCTATTTATAACTTTGCTTTACCTCCGTTACTACTGCATACCTTATTAAGTGGTGATAGTTCGGCACTCAAGCATTGGATGATGAGCATGCCACCTGCGCAAAACGGTACCGCATACTTTAATTTTATTGCGTCTCATGATGGTATAGGGCTTCGTCCAATTGAGGGATTATTGCAGCCAACTGAAGTGGCGTCGCTGGTCAGTACAACCATGCAATTTGGTGGTCGGGTTTCAATGCGAACCAGTAACGATGGCACCCATACACCATATGAGTTAAATATTGCGTTATTTGATGCAATGCAAGGAACACATAATGGGCCTGACAAATTTGGTTTTGAGCGTTTTATGTGCGCGCATGCCATTATGTTCGCGCTTGAGGGGATACCTGGCTTATATATTCATAGTTTACTTGCCACAACTAATGATTATGAGCGTTTTGAAAACTCGCAACACAACAGGGCAATTAATCGCCATCGTTGGCAAGAATCAAAACTGTTAGCCGCAATTGGCGAAAAATACAGCCATCATCACAAAGTGTTCACTTCAATTAAAAACTTATTAGGTGTGCGTAAAAAACAACGTGCATTCCATCCTAATGCCACTCAGTTTACGTTACATCTTTCTGGTGGATTATTTGGCTTTTGGCGCCAGAGTATAGACCGCAGGCAAAGTATTTTTTGTGTATTTAATATTAGCGATAAACCGCAAACACTTTTATTGGCTGACTTAAATTTAATTAATACTCAGCAGTGGTTTGACTTAGTGTCAGGAAAAACAATAGAGGAAGGGCAGTTAACGATTGAACTTGAACCGTATCAATGTGTTTGGCTAAGTAATATAAAATAACAAATAGGCCGGGCACGCGTTGCCTGGCCTATTATTCACTTTAAATTAAAGCTTGTAAGAAAAGCTTACATAACCAAAGCGGCCAATGTTATCGTAGCTTGCGCTACCGGCGCCTGTACCGCGTGTACCGTATGGTAGTTCACGGTTAAATAGGTTATCTACACCTACTTTAACGCCAACACCGCTATCGAAGCTGTAACCTACAGTCATATCGGTAATAAAGTATTTACCGTAGCTCATGTTGCTATTAGGGTTTGAGTTTTGAGCAAGTTCAACATTTGTATAAAGGTCTACTTCGTCAATAAAGCGTGTTTCAACAGTGCTGAAAAAGCGGTCAATTGAGTAGCTTACAGATAGATTTGCTTGCCATTTAGCTTCCCCAGAAGTACCTGCTGCTTCAATAAAGTTGCTTGGATCATCTTGGAAAGGGTAGTCTTTTCGTTCAATTAAGTAAGTACCAATTAAACGTGTTTTAAAGCTACCTTCTAGGGCTTCAAAATCGTAGCCTAGTTCGAAATCAACACCTGATGCTTTTTGACCCGCCACGTTTAATACAGAGTTTTGGATTAACGAAATTTCGCTGTTTGCATCGCGCGTAATTAAATTACAGTACTGGTTGTTGATGCCAGTAGTGCTGTCTACACAGCGGTCAAGAATATCTTGCGCGCTGATTGTATCAATGGCATCTTCAAGTTCAATTTCCCAGTAATCGATAGTTAATACTGCGTTGTCAATAAACTCTGGTTGGTAAACAATACCTACCGTTGTACTTGTTGACTCTTCACCTTTTACGTCACGGTTACCGCTTGTTAAGCCATTTAAAGACGCTGAATCGTAGTCTGAGTTAAAATCATTTGCTACACCTAATGCGGCACAGTTAGCGCGGCGGGTCGTGCTGTTTCTGTCTCTTATACACATCTGACGCTGCCGA
>OJAZ01000863.1_pt1 | contig 11334 bp, 10 predicted proteins | sample 1589851 | NCBI WGS metagenome assembly OJAZ01 (sample SAMN05416792, study PRJEB24817) | seawater metagenome | isolation source: Sea water | place: Canada:Atlantic | collected 2013-07 | reverse complement strand
ATTTACTGCGCGCCCCCGAGCCATTATTAAAAGCGCTGGTTGTGCACGAACTAGCCCATTTTAAAGAAAAAGACCACAACAAAAGCTTTTATAAGCTGTGTTGCCACATGGAGCCACAATACCACCAGCTAGAGTTAGACTTACGGATTTTTTGTGTGGTGGTTGCGATGGGAGAAAATCCGTATAAATAAGCTTTTTGGCACAGCAAATTTTATTAGTAATTAAAAGCCTCATAAATGAAAAACGCGATCTAAATCGCGTTTTTATTGTTTACAGTTTTTCAATTCTGACAGCTATAAACTGACAGCTTTGGGTGTTAAAGCCCTAACTCAGCCATAAAGTCGTCATCGGCATCATCTTGCACGGGCTCTTTTTTAGCCTGCGCTTTTTCAGCTTTTTGCTTTGCTTCGTTTTCAATAATGTCATCAGGGTCAATAGCCTCAATAATGTCAAAATCGTGCAGTTTAATAAACTCGGTTTTATCCATTGCCAGTTCTAGGTAAAAAATATTTTGATTACGTGTAGTAAAAGTAACACGTCGTGCTTGTGGGCGATCCATTGTGGTATCTACCGAAATTTGCACTTGTTTATTAATCGCCATCATTTTTGGCTGATTTTGCGTAATAGAGGTATGTAATTGCTCGCGAACCTTAGAAGTAAAGTCACCTACTATTTGGTTCATTAACTCGCCCATTACGTTTGAAACATCGTCTGACAAGTGACTATGTGCAATTTCTTCTTCTGGCATACCCATGTTGCGCATGTAGTCGCCGTAGATTTCCATTGCAGCCTGCGATGTAAAGTTGGTTACAACAAGCCCTGTAAAGCCGCCATCAAACAATACAAAGCAACCAATGTCTGGTCGCATGCAGGTGCGTGTTATTTTTTGAACCATGGCCGAGTAACTTATTTCGTTACCGCTTGCTGATGAAAGTACCCCTGTCACAGAGTGACAAAGCGTTGCTAGTATATCGTCGGTGCTAATAACTTTACTTTTGCTCATTTAACGTTCTCTTTTGTACTTATTATTCATAATTCTAGCCAACCTACTGAATTTATCACTGACTATCCAGCATAAAATGTTAAAATAACCTTATTATTTTTAAAGAGACTGCCTTCGTGACCATAAAAGACAGTATTTACGCCTCTGAGCAACAAGTAAAAGATTTCAGCTTTGACCAAAATGTGGTTGAAGTATTCCCTGATATGATTCAGCGATCAGTGCCTGGTTATGCCACCATTGTAAGCACTATGGGTAAATTAGCGGGCCAATACGCTCAAAGTAATTCTAACTTGTATGACCTAGGCTGCTCATTGGGCGCGGTTACGCTGAGCATGCGCCGTAATATTCGCACCGATAATTGCAACATTATTGCAGTAGATAACTCACAAGCCATGGTTGAGCGTTGTAAGGTGCATTTACAAGGGTTTAAATCGGACGTGCCGGTTACTGTTACCCTTGGCGATATTAACGAGCTTGAAATTCAAAACGCATCGGTTGTAGCAATGAACTTTACACTGCAGTTTATACCCCATGCACAGCGCCAAGCTGTGCTTGAAAAAATTTACGCTAACTTAAAGCCCGGTGGTGTATTACTACTTAGTGAAAAAATTAAAGCTGAAAACGAGCAATGCGATAACTTATTAATAGATTTGCATCACGACTTTAAACGTCATAATGGCTACTCTGAGCTTGAAATAAGCCAAAAGCGCACAGCAATAGAAAACGTTATGCGCCCCGATACACTCAGCACACATATTAATAGGTTAAGTGATATTGGCTTTAGCCAAACACAAGTGTGGTATCAATGTTTTAATTTTTGCTCAATGGTAGCAATTAAATAAAAAGAGTAATTTATGTCTCAATGGTTTAACCAATTTTACGCTGCAATTGCACAAAGCCCACTTAGCCACTGGCTAGAAACGCTACCTGCCCAATTAAAACATTGGCAGTTAGAGGCAAGCCATGGTGATTTACCACAATGGCAAAAAGTGCTTAAAAATTTGCCTGAAATAAACACAACTCACGTTGATATAGCCACTAAAGTAGAAATTGGCGCACCAGGGGAAATGAGTGAAGGCCAACAAAAGCAAACTACACACTTATTAAAGCGCATGATGCCTTGGCGAAAAGGCCCATTCAGTGTGCACGGTATTGAAATAAACACCGAATGGCGCAGTGATTGGAAATGGGATCGCCTCCTTCCACATATTGAGCCATTAAAAGGCCGTACAGTGTTAGATATTGGTTGTGGCTCTGGCTATCATTTATGGCGCATGCGCGGAGAAGGCGCCGAGTTTGTAGTGGGTATTGATCCTTCTGACTTATTTTTGTGCCAGTTTCAGGCAATTAAACACTTCAACCCCGACGAAAACGTGCATTTATTACCATTAGGTGTAGAAGCCCTGCCAGAGCTTAAAGCCTTTGATACGGTATTTTCAATGGGGGTGCTTTATCATCGTCGTTCACCAATTGATTTTTTAGCGCAGTTAAAAGCGCAGCTTCGCCCGGGCGGCGAGTTAGTGCTTGAAACCTTAGTTATTGAAGGCGACGAAAATACAGTACTCGTGCCTACCGACCGCTACGCAAAAATGCGCAATGTGTGGTTTATTCCAAGTACTGCTGCATTAAAACTGTGGATGGAGCGCGTTGGCTTTAAAGATGTGCAAATAAAAGATTGCGCAATGACCACGCTTGATGAACAACGCAAAACCGATTGGATGGAAAACGAATCGTTAGTTGATTTTTTAGACCCAACCGACACCAGTAAAACCATTGAAGGCTACCCTGCTCCACTTAGAGCCATACTAACCGCCAAAGCATAGCGGTTAATTTAACGCTTTTAATACTAAAAAACGCCAACGGGCGTTTTTTTTGTTTATTTAAACAACAAACAGCGGACAAGTGTCCTTGTTAATTATTTCAAACCTATATTTACGCTAGCCGCGCAGATGCAATTGTTGTAAAATACGCGCGTTTCTAAGCAACCCAAAACAACTATTTTGAGGAAAACCTGTGAGCGAACAAAAACAGTCTCTTAGCTATAAAGACGCGGGCGTAGATATCGACGCTGGTAATGCACTTGTTGAGCGTATTAAAGGCGTAGTTAAAAAAACCCGTCGTCCGGAAGTGATGGGCGGAATTGGTGGTTTTGGCGCACTTTGCGAAATTCCTGAAGGTTATAAACAACCTGTATTAGTAGCGGGTACTGATGGCGTGGGTACTAAATTGCGTATGGCAATTGACCTTAAAAAGCACGATACCGTAGGTATTGACCTAGTAGCTATGTGTGTAAACGATTTAATTGTTCAAGGTGCTGAACCCCTGTTTTTTCTAGATTACTACGCAACGGGTAAACTAGACATAGACACAGCAGCCGACGTAGTAACAGGTATTGGTAAAGGGTGTGAAATTTCAGGTTGTGCCCTAATTGGTGGCGAAACAGCAGAAATGCCAGGTATGTATGATGGTGAAGACTACGACATGGCAGGCTTTTGTACCGGTGTGGTTGAAAAATCAAAAATTATTGATGGTACTAAAGTAGCTGCAGGCGATCAGCTTATTGCCCTTGCCTCTAGTGGCCCACACTCAAATGGTTTTTCTTTAATTCGTAAAGTACTTGAGGTATCTAACGCCGACACCAATCAAGTAATTGATGGTAAAACATTAGGCGAGCATTTATTAGAGCCTACACGTATTTACGTTAAACCTTTACTTGAGTTATTTAAGCACGTTGACGTGCATGCCCTTTCGCACATTACTGGCGGTGGCTTTTGGGAAAATATTCCACGCGTATTACCTGCATCAGCTAAAGCTGTGGTTAAAGGCGATAGCTGGCAGTGGCCAAGTGTTTTTAACTGGTTACAAGAAAACGGTAACATTACTACGCATGAGATGTACCGCACATTTAACTGTGGTGTAGGCATGGTTTTGGTTGTTCCTGCCGATAAACTTGAGCAAAGCTTAACTATGCTTAAAGATTTAGGTGAAAACGCTTGGCACCTTGGCGAAATCCAAGATGCGGCACCAGGCGAAGAGCAAGTAGACATCGTAGGTGGTGCTAAGTAATGGCACCTACTCGTCTAGTAGTTTTAATTTCAGGCAGTGGCTCTAATTTACAAGCCATCATTGATGCCTGTGAACGTGGCGAGATAAACGGACATATTGCGGCTGTTATTAGCAATAAAGCAGACGCATATGGCCTAGAACGTGCTAAAAATGCAGGCATTGCAACGCAAGTACTCAGTCATAAAGATTTTGACTCGCGCGAGGCCTACGACGCGCAGTTAATGAACGTTATTGACTCTTTTGAACCAAATCTAGTTGTATTAGCTGGGTTTATGCGTATTCTTACACCTAGCTTAGTGCAAAAATATATTGGAAAAATGTTGAACATTCATCCATCTTTGTTGCCTAAGTACCAGGGGCTGAATACCCACCAAAGAGCAATTGATGCAAAAGACGATGTTCATGGCGTAAGTGTTCACTTTGTAACTGAAGAATTAGACGGTGGTCCAGTCATTCTTCAAGCACAAATACCTGTACTCAAGGATGATACAGCAGACACATTAGCAAAACGCGTGCACGAACAAGAGCATATAATTTATCCTTTGGTGGTCAAATGGTTCAGTGAACAAAGACTTACTATGGAAGCAGATTATGCGGTTCTTGACAAAAAACAACTTCCTGCACACGGCGCGCACTACCCACAATAAAAAAATAAGCGCCCTAATGCTATGTGCGGGCGCTTTACTTCCAACAAGCCTTATTGCAGGCGAATTGACTCAATACGAAGCCAAGTATGATATTTTGCGTAAAGGCAGCAATCACGGTAAAGCTATTCGTACTCTTAAAAAAATCGATGAAAACACATACAGAATAAAATATTCCAGTGATATTGACTGGATGATATTTACTGATGTGCGAGAAGAGTCTTCAACTTTTACTTATAAAGAACAAAAGATAATACCATCACATTATTATCAAAAAAGTGAAGGGACTTTGCCTGATGAAGATTATAAGCTAGATTTTGACTTCAAAGCGCAAAAAGTAATGAGTAATAAAAGCGAATACCCTCTAAACTGTGAATGGCATGATAATTATCAAGACGCAATTTCGTACCAAGTTCAGGTTCGTGAGGGGTTAAAAAAAGGTGTAACCAACTTCTCTTTTCCGCTTATTGATAAAAAAGGTAAGTGTCGGGAATATAATTTTGAAGTGGTAGGCACAGAAATGATTTCTTTGCCTATAGGTAACATTGAGGCAATTAAAGTTAAACGTTTATACGATACCGACAAACGACAAGCCCTTGCTTGGTTTGCACCTGAAATGGATTACATGCTTGTGCGCATGTGGAAAGGTAAAAAAGGGACTGAGCAGTTTGAAGTTCAAATGAACTCCTTTACTGTGACTGCACCAACCGCAACAGCTGAGCACACTAAAAACCTTCAAGCTAACTAGCTAACGATTTATTTGCAAAATGGGTGAACTATATAAGCTCACCCATTTTAAATAACGAAAACTCTCCTGGCTCCATTTTTTGCCAACGCTCATCGTTAGTAAGCGGCCTTGTTGCAATGACAGTTACCACATCGTTTGGGGTTGTCTCTTTTTGAAAATCAACAACCATATCGGCATCAATTAATGTAGCTTTACCAAAAGGCGCACGGCGCGTTATGTAATGTAAGTTATTTGTGCAGTACGCTAAAACAAATACGCCATCGGTCAACAACATATTAAATACGCCCTTTTCACGTAGCGTGTGAGAAAGCTTGGCAGCGTATCTAAAAACAGACGCCATATTAGAAGGTCGTTTAGGGTATTTTTCACGAATTTTATCAAGCAACCAACAAAAAGCGAGTTCACTGTCAGTATTACCCACTGGACGATAATATTCAGGTTTTAAATCGTGATAGTTTGAAAGCTGCCCATTGTGTGCATAGGTTATTTCTCGCCCCCACAGCTCACGCGTAAACGGGTGGGTATTTTCAAGGCATACTCGCCCGCGATTACCTTGACGTATATGGCTAATAACCGACACACTTTTTATAGGATAGGCTTTAACAAGCTTAGCAATTTCTGATTGGTAGCTTGGTTCTGGGTCTTTAAAAGTTCGACACCCTTTTCCCTCATAAAACGTAATGCCCCATCCATCTTTGTGTGGCCCCGTATTACCACCACGCTCTAATAGCCCTGCAAAACTGAAACATATATCAGTAGGCACATTGGCAGACATACCAAGTAATTCACACATATATAAAAAAGCCCTTAAAAAGTACGGATAAATAGCAGTACATTTTACAAAAAAAAATTTCTAAATTAGTTGCATATTTACTTAAAAAAATCATTATGGCTACCTGAATTATAAATTTTTAACGCTCTGAATTAATAAAAAACATAATGTGTATGGCAAAAAGCACTATCCGTCCCCTTAAAAGGTATTTTGTAAAGCAAAACTTCTGACTTTTTACTATAATTTTACACGCTAATTTACTTGAAACTTGAGCTGACTAGCGCTACTCTAAATGAGGTGGTCTGACCTCTATTAAGGAATTAAAATGACACTCATATTTACACTCGGTTTAATCGTGCTGCTGTGCACTGCGATTTACCACAGAGCGAGTTGGAACACAGCACTTGGTGTTTCTGCTGCAACGTTATTAATTGGTACCTTTGCGGGTGCTTTTGGTTTAATTAGCTGGTTGATCTTTTTGATCATCGCAGTGCCTCTTTCAGTTACTGGTATTCGCCAGCAATACATCATCAAACCTATCTTTACGGTATTCAAAAAAGTAACACCGAGCATGTCTGACACTGAAAAGTCAGCTATCGATGCGGGTACAACTTGGTGGGAAGCTGATTTATTTTGCGGTAACCCTGATTGGAAAAAACTACACCAATACCCTGTGCCTAAACTTACTATTGAAGAGCAAGCCTTTATAGATGGCCCTGTTGAAGTAGTATGTAGCATGCTAGATGATTGGGAAGCAACACACGAGCTAACTGATTTACCGCAAGATGTATGGCAATACCTTAAAGACAATAAATTCTTTGCCATGATCATTAAAAAAGAATACGGCGGTTTAGAGTTTTCTGCGTTTGCTCAGTCTTGTGTACTTCAAAAACTAACGAGTAAATCAACATTACTTTCGTCAATTGTTGGTGTTCCAAACTCGTTAGGTCCAGGTGAATTATTACAACACTATGGTACAAAAGAGCAAAAAGACCATTACTTACCGCGCTTAGCTAGCGGCCAAGAAATTCCATGTTTTGCATTAACATCACCAGAAGCAGGCTCTGACGCAAGTTCAATTCCTGATTACGGTGTTGTGTGTAAAGGACAATGGAACGGTGAAGAAGTTGTCGGTATAAGCCTAACGTGGAACAAGCGCTATATCACGCTTGCGCCCGTGGCAACGGTACTTGGTCTTGCATTTAAATTACAAGATCCAGATGGCTTATTAAGTGATGTAAAAGAGCCAGGTATTACCTGTGCATTGATCCCAACAGATACTCCTGGAGTAGAAATTGGTCGTCGTCACTTCCCGCTTAACGTACCATTCCAAAATGGTCCTACTCGCGGTAAAGACATTTTTGTACCTCTTGATTACATTATTGGTGGGCCAGATATGGCTGGCCAAGGCTGGCGCATGCTAGTTGAGTGTTTATCGGTAGGCCGTGCAATTACATTACCGTCTAACTCTGCCGGCGGCATTAAAATGATTGCAACCGCTACGGGTGCATACAGCCGTATTCGTCGTCAATTCCGTTTACCGATTGGTAAAATGGAAGGTGTTGAAGAATCAATGGCTAAACTTGCCGGTTACGCATACAGCTCAGATGCTGCAGTAAGTATGTCGACTGGTGCGGTTGATTTAGGTGAAAAACCATCTGTTGTATCAGCGATTATTAAATATCACTTAACCGAACAAATGCGCGATGCAACAATCCATGCAATGGACGTTCTTGGCGGTAAAGGGATCATGCTTGGTCCAAATAACTATTTAGGTCGTGGCTACCAAGGTGCACCTATTGCCATAACCGTTGAAGGTGCAAACATCCTGACCCGTAATATGATCATATACGGCCAGGGTGCGATTCGCTGTCATCCGTTTGTACTAACCGAGCTAGGTGCGTGCGAAATTGAAGACCGCGAAGAAGCGCTTAACGTATTTGATAAAGCGCTAATGGGTCATATAGGCTTTACTATGTCAAACCTAGTGCGTACTAAATGGCTTGCCCTTACAGGTGCTCGCTTTACAAGTGTGCCTTACCATGACGAAACAGCTGAGTTTTACCGTATAGCGTCGCGCTTTAGTGCTTCTTTAGCACTTATGTCAGATATTAGCATGGCTGTATTTGGCGGCTCTCTTAAACGTAAAGAGCGTATTTCTGCACGTTTAGGTGACTTACTTAGCTACCTTTACTTAGTATCTGCAACGCTTAAGCGTTACAACGACGAAGGCCGTAAAAAAGAAGATTTTGCGCTTGTTCAATGGAGCTGTCAGGATCACCTTTACCACTGTCAACGTGCGCTTGCTGACTTAATTAACAATATGCCTTCTGCACCACTTCGTGGCGTATTAAAAGTGTTATTGTTCCCGTTTGGTCGCCCGGTACGTAAACCGACAGATAAGTTAGAGCATAAACTAGCTCAAATCTTACAAGTTCCTAGCGAAACACGTAACCGTTTAGCAAGTTATGTATACTTAACAAATGAGCCTCTTAATCTTGTAGGTCGTCAGGAGCAAACGCTTAAAGACGTACTAGAAGTAGAGCCGTTATTTGAAAGAGTATGTAAAGAGAAAGGTGTGAAACTACCGTTCTTCCAACTTGATAAAGTGGCGCAAATGGGTCTTGAAGCAGGTATTTTAAGCCAAGCCGAGGCCGATAAGCTAGCTGCTGTAGAGCAAGCTCGTTTAGACGTAATCAACGTAGACGATTTTGACCCTGCTGATTTGCTTGCAGGTAAAGCAGCGCGTGATAGCGTTATTACAAAAGTGGATGCCGCTTAACTAGTTTAGTAAAGCAAGCAACCCAACGTTAGAAATAATCCAAACCAGCGCATAATGCGCTGGTTTTTTTTGTGCAAAATAAACCTGCAATAAACACCACACAAACCCCAGGCTTAGCAAAGTGCTGTTTAATCTATCAAACGTAATGTTATAGGCTATAAAGGCTCCTAAAAGCAAAAGTATACTAGGTATAAACTGGCTAATATAAAACGCTCGCGCCTTTTGATTCATTTTAAAAAACAACCGATGTTGTCCATGAACTTTAGTACAATCAAATTGTAATGAGCTGCTAAAAAGTACAATAAAAGCAACCGCCACACCGCCTATTATATTCACAAGATCTGGCCGCTTTTCTAATAACTCAGCCGATGCCATAAATACACACAAAAGCAAAGATATACGCCATACTAATGTCCAATTATGGTTTATGAAGTAACAAAACCAAAAGCTAAATAAAGACCGAACACTCGTCATTCCATTTATATTAATGACAGGAATGAATACGCTTAAAAGAAAGATAATTGCAAAACCCAAATGATAAATTAGCGGCGATAACTCAAAAGGAGTAAACAAAAATAAAGTACTTAAAGTAAATCCATAAACGAGCGCGCTAGGTTTGTATAAACAAACAATGCCTAAACCTAACTGTATAAACATAAAAACAAAAAAATGCGGTACTTTTATCCACTGAGCCCAGGTTAAATCAAGCGCTATCAACAGACTCGCTATAAGCCAGCCATTACTAATAAGTAATAATTTAATATCTGCTATGTTCAGCCAGCTAGGACAAGCTATTGTGTGTTGAAATAGCCGTTGCTTGCTATTTTTAATTGCCGACTTAATCGCGCTTAACATCACACTTTGCAATAACAAATAAAACAAGGCTATTTGGGCACCATATGCAGGTGCATCTGTACTATCTATAATTTTCCCTAGGCCCAAAAAGAGCAACAACACCAAGCCTAAAATAGATGAACCCAACACCACTAAAAATATCAAACCAAAGCTTTTTAACTGCAGTAGCAGCTGCTTAAGCTCAAACGTGTATGCTAGGTACCGATAACTCATAAATGCACGATACTGCTCAAGCTTACCTTTCACGCTCGCGAAACTCATAGCGAAACACACTTAAAGCCATGCTCAATAAATACAGCCGGCTCATGGCAAGTAATAATAATTTGCCCATTAGGCTTATCATTTAAATAAACATCGAGTAATTGTAAAAGGTGCTCAATGCTTGTTTGATCAAGCGCAGCACTTGGCTCATCAAGTAGTAAATACGGTGACTTTCGCATTAGCGCTAATATTAGCTGACACTTTTTTTGGTTACCCGAGGACAAAGCATCAAAACGCGTATTTAAAAATGCCGTAAAGCTAAACCCTTTAACCAGCTCATGTGGCCACGGGCAGTCGATAGCACTAACAGACAAGTCAATAATTTGATGGGCTGTTAAAAAATCAGGTAACGTAATACGGTCACTGGCTATGGCCACTGTTTTTGTGGGCTCATTCAGCTCCCTCCCCGCAAACAAAAGTGAGCCACTTTGCGGTTTATCAAGTCCTGCTAGCATCATAAGTAAGGTGGTTTTACCGTGGCCATTAGGTGCTTCTATGCAGAGTTTTTGATCTGAAAAAACCTGGTTATAATTTTTAAAAACTACATTGTTGGAAAATTGCTTATTTAAACCAATAACTTCAATCATAAAATATCCTTATAAACTAAGGTTTTATTATAAGCCTACAAAGTAAAGAGGCAAACTTATTGATTTGATTACTGCGTTAGCTAAAAGTACTTACTCATTTTTATAAATAAACTAATACCAACTCGCTTAATTAAATGAGCTATTTTGAGGCTGGGAAAACGTGTTAATAGCTAGGTAAAAAATTCACTATTTAATTGTTCTAAATGAGAATTTTTTAACGCAGGTACCGACACGTTTAGCCCCGCGAAATGATTAAGTATTATTGCGGATTGGTATAAAACAACTTAATTAGCTCTGAGGCAATTTTTGGCGGTAAAAAAATTAAATAGAGGATTTTATCTGATAACGAAAAATAGCATCAACAGTGGCGTTATAAGCCTATTTAAGGCAAATACATGTTTATATTTAAAAGTATTATTTAAGATACAAAAAATAAATAAAAGTGATTATTTATTAATTTTTATTTAATAGTTTGATAAGTATCGGTGATTATAAAATTTATAAATGATTTGATGATAAGAAAATTAATCTTTAAAACCTTGTCATTGAGGAAATAACAAGTGGCGGAGTGGACGGGACTCGAACCCGCGACCCCCGGCGTGACAGGCCGGTATTC
>OJAZ01000861.1_pt1 | contig 11360 bp, 10 predicted proteins | sample 1589851 | NCBI WGS metagenome assembly OJAZ01 (sample SAMN05416792, study PRJEB24817) | seawater metagenome | isolation source: Sea water | place: Canada:Atlantic | collected 2013-07 | reverse complement strand
TGTACTATCTACATCTGAATTATTGGGAGAAACAATACTGTACTTTTTCATTTTTCGATAAAGTGTTGCTCTACCAATTTCTAACTGTTTCGCCGTTTCAGTTGCATTCCAATTATTGTGTCTCAGGGTGTCTAATATCTTTTGTCCTTGTTCAGGCAAAATTTCGGCATGTTGTATGTGTGTGCCCTCATTTTCGTTGAAAATAAAGGGGGTACAATCAAATACATATTCAGGTAAATGTTCAGGTGTGATGGTATTATCATCGCACAGAGTACTGGCGTAACTGATGACATTTTTTAATTCACGGATATTACCTGGCCAAGAATATTCCGCGAGTATTTGCATTGCCTCTTTCGATAAACCAATTTTCGATTCACTACCAACAAGACACGATACTAAATAGTGCAGATCTTGACGATCACGTAATGCGGGTAAATTAATTGTTGCACCATTTAGACGATGATATAAATCGGCTCTGAAGGTAGACTGCTCCGAGTCAATTTGTGGTGAGATATCTTGATGAGTAGCGCTAATAAGACGAAAGTCTACTGCAATTGCTTGATCAGAACCTACGGGAGTCACTACTTTTTCTGCCAATACTCTTAATAATCGAGTTTGCAGGGTAGCGGGCATATCTCCGATTTCGTCTAAGAATAACGTTCCTTTATTTGCTGCGAGAATTAGTCCAGTTTTACCTTTACTGCTCGCACCGGTAAAACTTCCCGCTTTATAACCAAACAGCTCACTTTCGATCAAAGAATCAGGCAGAGCCGCACAATTAACGGCTATAAACGGTCCTTTGCGACGATTACTACACAGGTGAATAGCATTAGCCAAGACTTCTTTGCCAGTCCCTGTTTCACCTTGGATCAACATATTGATATCAGTGGGAGAAAATTTATTTAGCAGTAATTTTACTTTCTGCATCATGGGGTCGGATCCCGAAATTTTGTCAATTTCTGCGGCAATCGGCTTAGTGTTGTCTTGTTTAATTGAGCTAGATTGGTTTAACACCATATTTCTGATTTTAGTACGTGGTGCTTGGAAATAGCAAAAAAATGAAATGCCCGTATTTTTTGATTTGATAATAAACTGTGCAGAAGAGTTATTAAGACCTGCTTCTAATTGAAATAATGAGGTGATATCAAATCCAGTGAGTAACTGTGATCTGATGTCATTAATGCCAAGTTCTCTCGCAATAATTTTTCGAGCATTCTGATTAGCGCCAATCACAACATTGTTACTATCCAACGCAATTAAATTTGGACAATAAGTATTCAGCGAACTAATGTTTATATCGAATTTTAAAATTGTCGAATTGCTATAATAATTTAAAAAATTAGCGGCCTCAATAAGTCCAGCATGCATCTGTACCAATTTAAGCAACAAGTGTTGACTCGCTTTTTCTTTTGGTGAAGAAAGCGCTGAGACATCAAGTACAGCCAATAGCTGACCATTATGATCTAAAATAGGCGACGCAGAGCAAGTTAACGTTGTATTTACTATATCAAAATGATCTTGTTGGTGAATAGTTAGCGGAACAAGCTCGTTGATAATTGTACCGACTGCGCAGGTTCCAGCATGACGTTCATTCCAGTCAGCACCCAAATATAACCCTGCGTTTCTTAAGTCTTTGGTTAAGCGATTATTACCAATAAAATCAACCGTAACAGCGTTTTTATCACAAAGTAAAACAACATAATCTAATGCTTCTACTTGTGAGTATAAATTTTCCATCCCCTCTCTTGCCGTAATGATAAATTCTTCCATAGGGGAGGTATGATTTTGCAATTCAGACTGGGTAAGAACGCGTGAACCATGTCGGCCCAAAGGGTCAAGCTTAAAGGTTTGAATACAGCGTTTCCATGAACTAGTGACTAAGTTTTTTTCTGAATCTAACTCATTACTCTCAATTGATCTATAAACATTAGATAGATGTTCATCAATGATGGAAGTTCTCATTTTATTTCCTTAATATATTACGCATCCTTGTCTTTGTTATTTAGCTTATCCTTACTATATACCTATAACAGTTCATATAATAGCCAGGTAATTATCAATCACAGATTGTGCAGACTGATGAAGGTCGTTTGCCAGCTTGTTATAATTCACGTTAGCATCTCCGTTGTGCTCTGTTAGTGATGTCATAGCCTCTCGACTAAAAACCTCAGAATGACCAGATTGCCGGTAACATTGATTTACGGCATCGACTAAGTTGGTAATTTTGGGGTTGATTAGAATAAAGGCATGGGCTAAAACACCAACTTTTCTATTACTATTAACAGCACTCGTTCTGCGCATTTTCTGCGCAGTTCCAATAAATTTTTTATTATTTATAGATAAATTAAAAGCGCCATTACAATAAGCGCCCTTGACCTCACCTGTTTCAGCACTGACCCCATAATTGGATAACCATAGTTCCAAAATATCGATCAATAATTGATAGCTTTTCGTCGTTGAAAATTCTACTTCATTAGGCCATGGGTAGACCATGCTTAGATTAAACACGCCTGGCGCTTGAGGAACCGGTGAACCACCGGTTTTTCGTTGTTCTATTTGCCAACCAAGTTTTGCCATATGAGTAGTTAATTGTGGTGTGGCTAGCCACTTATTTGATGCTGGGAGCACCATTACATTTTCTACTGGCTCCCAAATAAGAAAACGAGGCGTTTGATCGATAAGCACTTTAGCTAAAGCCTGTTTTTCCCACTCTAGCGCTTGAGTTGCAGATATCGACATTAACGCCATCGGATTAGGCAAGGATAATCTCCTCTATATGAGTACAGATATCCGATAAAAAATTAGCGGCCGGCGAACCATCTATTGCTCGATGATCTATCGTTAAAGAGAGTCCCATCATTTTAACCGCTTCAAACTCACCTTTAGCATTAGGTTTTACACATTCGCTGGTCGCACCTAAGCCTAAGATTGCGATTTGAGGGGCGTTTAAAATGGGCGTAAAGTGTTTAACTCTGGTTAATCCTAAATTCGTGACTGTAATCGTTCCCCCCATATAATCATTTGGTTTAAGTTCATTTTGTTTGGCTTTTTTAGTGGCGTTATGTCGAGCTTGTTGTAATTCACTTACGGTTAAATTTTGAGCTGAAAAAATAGTTGGTGTCACCAAGATATTTTGATCCAAACTTAGCGCAAAAGACAAATTGATATCACGATAATAAACAATGTTGTTATCTTCAACTTTAGCGTTCAGATCCATATGTTTTATAAGTGTTTCAATCACCACATAATGCAACAAATCTTGTATTGATACATTTTCTCCTTGTTCCGATAATTGTCGTTTTAAATGCAGTAAAGGCGAAATATTGGCTTCTGCATGTAAAGTAAGCTGCGCGCTAGTCTGTAAGCTTTGCTGCATTTTTTTTGCGATTGCTCCCCTAACACCACGCAATGGCACAGTGTAGGTTGAATCATTGATAGATTGTTCCATTTAAGATACCTCTGCTATTACGCTTCCTTTATTCACGACATCGTCTTCTTCACTGATAATGGATATTATACCGTCACAGGTTGAATTGATTTCGTACTGAATCTTCTCGACCATCACTTCTGCCACTAACTGTCCTGTAGACACTTCACTGTCGTTATCTACAAGCCAAGCGGTAATAACAGCTTCTTCATCTTCTTCCCATAAATCCATAGGCACTATTATTGACTGAGTCATTTATTTACTCTCCATCATGTTTAAACATACATTAATTATTTTTTCGGTGGACGGCAGCGCCCATTGTTCCATTGGTCTACTAAACGGGATCGGAATGTCTGGGAAAGTGATACGACATGGTGGTGTTTTAAGCATCTTATGATCATGTTCAGTCACTGAAGCTATAATTTCTCCACTAACACCAAAACTATGATAATCCTCATCAACAACCAATAGTCGTCCCGTCTTTTTAACGGATGCGATAATATGTTCTCGGTCTAACGGCACCAATGAACAAAGATCGACAACTTCAATACTGATATTTTGTTTCTCTAGTTCTTGTGCTGCTTTTAATGCATGATGCACCCCGATCCCAAGACTCACAATGCTGATATCTGCGCCTTCAACGACCGTTCTTGCTTTACCAATTTCTAATTCATAGTTCTCTTCAGGCACCTGATTAATTGCCGCGGGCTCATTTCCTAGCCAACCCATACCTTGTAATCCTTTGTGGAACAAATAAATAACAGGACTGTTGTCACGAATCGCAGCTGTCATTAAGCCTTTTGCATCATAAGCATTACTGGGTGCAACAACCTTCATACCGGGTAAATGGGCAAAAGTACCATAAAGACACTGGGAGTGTTGCCCACCATCACTATAACCTGCACCAGTGGAAGCCATTATCACCATTGGGACGTGTGAATTACCGCCTGAGAAATAGATGTTTTTTGCCATCATGTTGTATATGGCATCAAAGCAAACACCAAAAAAATCAACAAACATTAATTCAACTACTGGGCGCATGCCATCCATTGCAGCGCCGACTCCAGCACCGATAAAGGCGGTTTCTGAAATCGGTGTATCACGAACCCGTTCCCCACCAAATTCATCATACAAGCCTCGAGTATTTCCAAATACTCCACCAAGTTGCGCAATATCTTCGCCCATGATGAAGACTTTGGGATCCGCGCGCATTTCTTGAGCTAGCGATTCTGCCATAGCACGCGCAATAGTTAGTTTTTTAGTTGCAGACATATTAAGTCTCCTGTAGATAATTATTATTAAGCGAACACATGCAGCATGGCTTCTTCTGGTTGTGGATATTCACTGTCACGGGCGAAGGTAATAGCTTGTTCAACTATTTGTTGTGTTTCTTCAACAAGTACTAAATCATCATCTAGCGTGATAACTTTTGCATCAATTAACTTTTGACGATAAGTAGGAATAGGATCTTCTTTGACGAGTTTGTCTTTCTCGCCCTTTGGACGATAATCTTCAGCATCGCCCATGAAATGTCCTGCCAAACGGGATGTTTTTATTTCAATTAAGCTTGGACCTTCACCACGTCGTGCTCGCTCAATCGCTTCTTTAGTGGCACTGAATATTTTGTCGGGGCAATTATCTTCAATATGAATACCTGGCATGTCATATGAGGCAGCACGAATACTATTTTTTTCAACTGCCGTCGACGTTGATTTCGCAACTGATATGCCCCAATCATTGTCTTCGATAATAAAAATAACAGGTAATTTCCACACTGAAGCTAAATTAAGCGTTTCATGAAAAGCGCCCTGATTTGCCGCACCTTCACCAATATAAGAAATAGCGATGCCCGATTTTTTTTGTAATTTTCGAGATAAAGCTGCGCCAACTGCTGGTCCCATACCTTGTGCGATAATGCCCGAACAAGCGAAATTAACATCGTTATCAAATAAGTGCATATGACCACCTCGCCCACCACTTAATCCTGTTTTTTTACCAAATATTTCGGCCATCATCTTATTAAGATCAACTCCTTTGGCGACTGCAATATGATGAGGTCGATGGGTTGCGGTAACGACATCTTCAGCCTTTAAATGAGCACATACGCCAACGGCACATGGCTCTTGACCATTTGAAAGGTGCATCTCTCCGGGAATAGGACCATTGGCCATATTAAAAACAGGCTTCTTACCCTCCATATAAATACTTTCAATACGTTCTTCCATATAACGGCTAATCAACATATTGCGATACATCCAGATACGCTGTGATTCTGTGGGTAACATTTTTTTCTCCTAAAATAAAAATGTGGTGTTCTTGTCTTTTAAACCTAAATGCATGGGAAAATACATAAATTACGGTGCAAAAACACCACGAAAAATTTTAACTACAGTGCATTCGTTTTGACTAACTTTGCGATATGTTCGGCCTGTCGAATAGCCAAAGCAACAATAGTTAGGGTAGGATTAACAGCAGCGCTTGTTACAAATTGACTTCCGTCTGAAATAAATAAATTAGGGACATCATGTGACTGCCCCCATTTGTTTACCACGCCGTCACTAGCTTTTTCACTCATACGGTTTGTGCCCATATTGTGGCTATTTGGATAAGCAGGCAGGTTATGTAATTTAGTTGCACCGACTGATTTGTATAGCTTAGCCGTTTGGGCGTAGGCGTGATTACGCATCACTAAATCATTGTTATGATCTGTTTTTGTTATAACGGGGACGGGTAGTCCATTTTGATCTTTTTCAGTAGGGTGTAAAGTGATGCGATTAGTCTCTACGGGTAGATCTTCACCACAAATCCAGACACCTGCCATATTTTGGTAATTCTCTAATGCTTCAGATACCTCTCTACCCCAGCCACTAGTACCGGGTTTTAAAAAGGCCGATAAAAAACCTAAGCCTAGAGATAAAACTTCTAATGAATAACCCGCAACAAAACCACGTTCTGGATCATTACGTTGTTCACTTGTTATTAAACTGGGGACAGACGTACCACGATGCATATTGACTGGTTTTGGAAATACACCGTAAACGCCTCCAGTTACGTGTCCCATGTAATTACGACCAACCTGCCCTGACGAATTTGCTAAGCCATCTGGGAATTTTTTAGAGGCTGAATTGAGTAGAAGACGAGGTGATTCTATTGAATTCCCAGCAACACAAACAATCCGTGCTTTTTGGAGTTTTTTATTACCATTTTCATCGACATAATGTACCCCACTTGCTCGACCATCTTCATCATGCTCTATTTTTAGCACCATTGAATTGGGTCTAATTTCACATAAGCCCGTCGCTTCAGCCTTTGGGATCTCTGTATACATCGTTGACCACTTAGCACCAATTCGACATCCTTGCATACAAAAACCAATTTGTTGACACGCCGGACGTCCGTCTCTAGCTACTGAGTTTATCGCCATGGGCGCATTAGCAAAGGTCATTCCTGTACGTTCTGCTGCAACTCTGTGCAATTTTGTGTGGCTGTTTTCAGGCAAATCTGGGGTTCCCGTTGCTTTAGTGCCGGTAACTCCCATTTTATCTTCGGCTTTTTCGTAATAAGGTGCAATATCATCATATGAAATTGGCCAGTCAGCAACGTTAGCTCCCTCTATGACGCCATTGGTAGATTTCATTTTAAATTCATGCGGCTTGAAACGCAGCGATACGCCAGCCCAATGAATTGATGAACCGCCAACACCTTTAACAATCCAAGCGGGTAAGCCTGAATGGTTTTTAGCATGATGCCAACCACCGGCTGAAATCCGTTTATCCAACCACGACAGCTTCATGAACATTTCCCATTCACTGTTTTTTAAGTCTTCAAGTGTGAAGCGTTTACCCGCTTCTAATACTACCGAGCGAACACCTTTTTGCGCGAGCTCATTAGCGACAGTGCCACCACCAGCGCCCGAACCAATAATAACTACTAGATCATCATCGTCTAGATCGAATTTTGCTATATTTGTCATAATTTTTTCCCCAAGTTTATTTGATACCATTTTTATTAATGGTTAAGTTAATCAGGTTAATCGTTAAGCCAATCAAGTTCGTTTAACCCTCGGTCAATGTATCCACCCTTTTCCCACGACGAACCTTGATAGCCAAATAGATGAAACAGATCTTTGTTGTCATAAATGCCGAACATTAGTGCTGTTCTAACTTTTATAAAAAATGGATTGTCTTCGATAGAACGTAAAACTCTGATGCGATCTGGTTCATAACCTACGTTCAGGAAAGGTTGTCCGAGTTTCTCAATACTTAATTGGTCAAGCATTGCGATGCCTTCACCGATCAACTTTTTTTCTTGCTTAGCAAGATCATCTACAATCTTTTGATAGTATTTGTTCTCAAGCATTTCGTGGGGGTAGATGTCTTTCGCCAGTTTTAACATCGTTTGGCTGATATGACCTGAGTCAGGCATGCTAATCGAGCTGGCTTCACTTTCTGAAGCCTTTGCGCATCCAATCATAGTCGTTGCTACGACGGTTCCAGCGACACCGCAGCCGACGCTGCCTAAAAATTTACGACGTGAGATAGAGCTTTTATTATCTTTCATTGTTGCACCCTCTGTTTAAAGATATGAGTACTAGAGCAATAGATATGCCAAGCATTAAATTAATAATATTTACAGTGACTTATGTGATTTATTTAGATATTTCCATTGATTTGACTTTAAGCTTGAGACGAGTGTCTCAAACCAATGAATACACGAAAAATAATATTTTCAAAGTTATACTATAAAAATTGGGGAAGAAAAATATTCAGCTGTAAAGGTGATAGTCGGCAAGCCAATACGCTATTTTTTCAGCCTGCTTTACCATGATTTAACCTGTTTTTTTAAGTGAAATATAGTTATCTATATCATCAAGTCATTAACTTAAGAGGGGGAGTATGAGATATGGTTGTTGTAGATAATAAAGTAGATTAAATATGAGAGCTAAATCTGGAATAACCTCTTAGAATAACATCAGCCTATTGGCCTCTTACATTGTATAAGTTTACTCATTAAGCTATTAGGTTTAGTTTAAATGTTCACCATAGTATGTAATCGTTAATAAATATTTACTTATCCCCCGAGAGTAATCACTACTTTCGTCTTTAAAGAGGAATGGGATAGAACGACCATTAATTCAAATAAATATTGAATCCCACTCGCCTTATTTCTATAAATCAGATTACTATGTAGTCAAATAAGGGCATTGAACGCGTAACGACCCAATATGCTGATATTACCAGTGCACATACAGATACATAGTAAGGTAATTTTTTAACGAGTACTGTCTGTTTTTTAATAAGTATTGTCATCGTGAAGGCCAGTGCATAGATAAATAATTGCCCAGCTTCAATACCAAAATTGAAAGATAGTAGATTAGTTATGCTTGTTTGAGCGCCTTCCTTTTCAAGTTCGTTGAATACAAATGAAAAACCAAAACCATGAATAACACCAATAACTAAAAGGGGAGTGGTTCCTAGATGCTGCGCTTTTTTCAACAATAATGCTATTGCTGTGAAAGCAATGGTGAGTGCAATTAATAGTTCTATACCTGGTATGAATATTGGCGATGCTATGGCTATGTTGTCACCAAAGAATAAACTGAATGAATGGCCAAAAGTAAAGGCAGTTGCAAGTGATAAAAGCTTTAAAAAACTAGCTGCACTGTAAAAAAGAAGTAACACAAATAAAACATGATCTAACCCTATTAAAATATGAATAAATCCATCGCTAAAGCCGTTAATTAATTGTTGTGTCATGCTAGGCAGATGAGTTGATGAATAATCAAGAATACCTAAGGTTGTCGTTACAGATTCATTAGCATTGTCTCTATGGAGATTGATAATGTTTGCAAGTTTATTAATTGCATTAAACTTATCTCCAAGTATGCTACTTATCGAGATATCATCGTTTATTACTGAGGTATTAGATATGCGTAATTTAATATCAATGCCCGCATCGAATAGTTTTGTGGCGCTGGGTCTTATTGTTACATCACTAGTAAAATTTTCTTCAGCGGTTTTTAAACTGCTAAATGGTTTGCGATCATCACTATTAAATATGTTGATTGATTCAATGTGATAATTTTGTACAACACCATTTTTTTTAATTGTATAACCCGGTGTAATACTTTTTTTAAAGTCATCTAAATTTTTTGTGATCTTCTCTGGGTCAATCAAATAACCTGAGTTGTTAACTTTATTTGTATAAGGGATATTTTGCTTGCTATCAATTCCTTTCCAATTTTCATCTAAAAGAATAAGTGGCAGTGGCATTCTCATGAGAATGATTGTGTCTTGATTATCTTGGTATAAATGTATGATTCTTGGCTCAAAGTGTGAGAAATGAGAGAACACAGACGAACTGTAAATTATTAGTATGAGAGCAAGTATTTTTTTCACAGGTTTTATCTCTTTTAATTAATAGCACTACCTAGTTTGAGGTAGTGCTATGCTTATCCCTTTGGATTAATAGCATTACCGAACAAAGGGTAGCGCTATTACTATGTTTGTATTAGTAGCGCGGATCCCACATTCTGCTTCCCATTTCTTTCTCATATCCCTGACCTAATGGATAGCTAACAATTTCTAGTTGCATGCCCCAAGGAGCCATGAAATAAACCCATGTCAAACCAGCCATTCCTGTATCGGTAAATGTATGAGGTTTACCTAGCACTTCAATACCTTTAGCTTCAAGGAATTTTACAGCTGCGGTCATATCATCAACATAAAAAGCAAGGTGATGACCACCAATATCACTATTACGAGGCAGTGTTTTTCTTTGATCTGGTGACGTGTATTCAAAAATTTCTAACGCAGGACCATTTCCACAACGCATTAGATGCGCAGTGTTAATAACTGCTTTTTTGTTTACATTTAAGTTATCAGTCATCCAGTTATTGTCGAATGGTCCAAAAGGGCCTATCGAATAAAAAGATTCACAGCCTATAACGTCTGCAAAGAAAGCCGTTGCTTCTTTAACATTTGGTACCGTAAAACCTAAATGTTGTGTTCCGCGCATGCCAGGCATACCATTGCCAGCTTGAGCGAGTTGAAATGTAAAGGTTAATAGTAGAGCGAGTAGAATTTTTGTTTTATTCATTATTATGTTCTCCATTGCATACGAAATGTACATGTTAAGCACTTAAGTTTTTAAGTGCATATAGACAATTGCACTTTCTATGCCAGCCTCAGCCCCATATAGCCTTCCTCACGAAGCCTATATATTTAACGGGCTACTGTTAGTAAATGTGTTACAGGTGTCTCACCATGCATGCAAATAAAGTATTTTCATTATTATTTTTTCTATCTATGTTTTTTTACTCCACAACACGTCAACGGGTATGCTGATTCAAAACGGCAAGATGCAGTATCTGAGCCATCAGTTAAACGGTAAAGCGACTATAAGTAAGTCTTTTATTTTTAAGGAGATGGCGACATATTGATAAATAATATAAACATCACTTCACTTCGTTGAGACGTTTATTTAGTTTCGCTGCAGTCTTACTGTAAATATGAATTGTTTATTTAATGATATGAAATGGCGTAATAAATGCTTGCAACATAGTAATAGGAATTAACTTTTACAGGTTAGAACAAGGTGATGATTATGAAAAAGCATTTTGATTTACTGAACGGTAACAGAATGGTTATTTATGTGCTGAGTTTAATCGGCTTTTTTTATGATGTTAATATTGCTTATATAATTGCGTTGACGCTTTGGTTATGGCTACCGCAATGTTTGCAACTGGAGCTGTTGTTGTTAAAAGCGATAAAGCACTAGTTGATTTGGCCAACTAATTAGAGGCGTTTGGACTTAATTTATATTCCTTCATTGTGTTATTTTACTTTTCTACTTCGCTTCGGGGCGAAAGTACCATAGAAGTAATACTCGATTTAATCTGAATTATAAAAGAAGGCTAATGTCTTCAATGTGC
>OJAZ01000854.1_pt1 | contig 11401 bp, 9 predicted proteins | sample 1589851 | NCBI WGS metagenome assembly OJAZ01 (sample SAMN05416792, study PRJEB24817) | seawater metagenome | isolation source: Sea water | place: Canada:Atlantic | collected 2013-07 | reverse complement strand
ACCATTCGCGGTTTGAGTGTTGGCGCCCCTGTTGAATATCGAGGAGTATTAATAGGGCATGTTAAATCTATTAACCTACTAGCACAAAGAAATAGCGATAGACCTCAAATTTTTGATGAAGACATAAAAATACCAATTTTAATAAGTTTACAACCCGGAAGAGTTGGCTTACCCGATAATGAAATGGGTGTAAGCCTTATGAAACAGCAGCATCAGTTATGGATTAAAGACGGTTTAAGAGCGAGTTTAAAAACGGGTAGTTTACTGACAGGTAGTTTGTTTATTGATTTTCAGCACTATTCTGATTTGAATAATGAGGAGGAAAATACACAAAGAACTGATTTTGAAAATAGCCAATATGGTGAATATACGATCATCCCTAGTGTTGATGATGAGTTTTCACAAATTACCGCGAAGGCAAGCCAGTTCATCGATAATCTTAATGCTCTACCATTAGAGAAAATTTCTGGTAATACTAACGAACTTATTACTGAATTCACCCAAACAGCAAAATCATTTCAAAGTGTTAGTGATAATTTATCAGGCGTACTTGATGGTGTGAATCAGCAGCAATTGACTCAGGAATTGAGAACTACCCTGCAAAGCTATACAAAATTAAGTAAAGATCTCTCTGCTGGTTCTAAAGGGTATGAAGATCTTCGTCAAACATTATCGGCATTAACTAAGGTCATGAACGAATTACAGCCACTTCTTAATCAATTAAAACACCAACCTAACGGATTAATATTTGAATCAGGTAAAGTTGATGCGATTGAACCTAAAAAATATACCCCTAATAAGAAGGCAGAATGAACTCAATGAAAACACGAACCCCCCTTTTTATCAGGAATTTTTCAATACTAGCTTTATCAACATTGGTTGTTTTTCTAAGTAGTTGTAGCTCAAATTCAGAAATTCCCTTGGAAACAAATTACTATTTACTTAATAGCCAACACTTAGCTAAAAATTCGGTAAATATTAACAAAACAGTTGTTGTAGAAGTGCTAGAACTTCCGGCTTATCTAGACCAACCACAATTAGTAATGCAGCTAAATGTACATCAATTACATTATGCTCGTTTTGATGTGTGGGCAGAGCCGCTACAAGCTGGTTTTACCAAAGCGTTAATTAATGACTTAAACTTAAATAATAACAGTATTCAATTTGTTACTGATGAATTAAAGTCGAACAAAAAAAGTACTGATAAGTTAATTGTGAGAATAGATTATTTTCACCCCAGCACAGCTTCAAAGGTAGTATTATCTGGTGTATTTTGGACAGAGAATAATAAGGTCCAAAACATAATACAGCAGCATTTTTCCTTCGAATTATTATTAAATGAAGATGGCTACACTCACGCAGTTGCCCAAATGCGAAGATTGGTGTCGATGATGTCAGCGTCAGTTATATTGGAGAACTATGACATAGTGAGATAGAACTAATAAATTGATGTCTGCTATATGATCGAAAAGCTAACGTTTGATTTTGTTGCGGTCTTCTTCCGCTAGGCGCAGCAAGGGAACATTAGCACCAAGATTTATTGGTGCTAAAAAGCTATGACGTTTGAAGGGTTTTCTTTGACCGTCACTTTTGCCACAAATCCACCATTTTATGAATGAAAAAACGAGCTCAGAATGGTCTATTTAAATACGAAAGCGAACGTAAAGAAGCAAGCCCTTATCAAGGCTTTGCTTCAACCATCAAATGATAACTTACATTACATCAATCATCGTCATCACCACGATATTCATCATTATTTGGATTCATACTATCACTACGATTTCTCAATCCATTTTTGATTGCAGTTTGACATCAGTACAATTTATAAACACGTCGATATCCATCAATTAGGTAGATTTTACTAAAATTATGCACTAATTTTAGAGAATCATAGGCTCCCCGATATGAATCAACGTCGGCCATGCAATAAGTATTAAAGAGTGCCAGCCAATATTCATCTACATCACCATTGGCATTGCATTTTTGATTCTTGATGCTGATCCGGTTTTCTAAAAGGAATTGGGTGTTTTCCTGAATGTTTGTCGAAGCAAATTTAGTGGCAATTGACTGAACCACTTTTTTCTTTGGCGGGTATTGACACTTATATAAATTGATTGATACCACATAACCTAAAATGTCTATCACTGAGTCATGTGTCTTGGTCGCAATCATGTTGAGAATTATTCGGGTCAGTTCTTTTTTAAATTCATTGATCCCCTTAATTGGGCTGGGAATAACAAGATGAATCCATCGGTTTTTAGGAATTAGGTTGCCTATTTCTTCATTTAACTGTTCGACGATATTTGAGATTGGCACATCATCTGCCAACCTTGAACGTCGTTTTCCATTTTCATTTATGTGCTCAACCAGTTTGGTAACTTCTACGGCAATTCTCCGGTCATTTAGTAGTAAATAACCGTCTGGCGGATCTTCGCCATCGATATATTTACCACCGAATTTAGACGCTAGGGTCGCAAGAACATATTCTTCATCTGGTCTCATGATTTATCCTTAAAGCATATCCGTACATTATCTAGACAGTACTGCAATGGATATTTTAACTGTTAACTAGTCTTTAATTCATGTGCGTAAATTTCAAATGTTTAACTACCATAATGGCATGCTTTCGTGATCAAATTAGCTCTATAACTGGACTAACAACTCACGCATTAATATACAAAACTAATCAATTCATATTGTTAGTATAGGATATTGGGGCGTTTTTTCGTGTAGTGCTTATCTGCTTGGTTGGTAATAGTGAACAATGCCTCTCTGGCTACCTCCCACACCACCCTTTCTTATTAGGTATTGCTGGGTTTAGGAGAACCAAATATGAGGGCACGTTAAATAGGTAAGCACATGGACAATATAGTCAATAGCAACAATATTTATTGGTGCTAAAAAACTACGCCTTTTGAGGAATTTGATTAAACCGTCACTTTTGCCACATTACGGTTATAAACAATAAGCTAAATTTACCTCATCTTTTTTGTAGCTTATGGGGAAAAGCGGACTTTAGAAAATAATTTTTAAGTGGCCGTCTAACGAAAAAAAAAACTTTTTTATCAATGGGTAATGACTACCCATCTCATCTGTAGAAAGAAGATTAAGGTAATATGGTGATGTTTTTATTGGCTAAACTTTCATTTTGAAATCGTTCAAATGTTTTTTCGATGACCCCTTCTTGATGCAATTTTGTTAAGGCATGACTTAATTCTTTAAGGTAACTTTTATTTTTTATATGCAAATAGTGATAACTATTGAAGGATAATTCTTTTAGTTTCTTTACATAGATGTGAGTATCAAACTTAATTTTTCTTAGTATTTCAATATTGACGTTATAGGATACCATGACGTCAATGAAACCTTCTGCCATCGCCCTATAAAGGCCTGTCTTTGAGTTAAATTCTCTACAATTCAGTTTTTGTTCTATACAAAAAGCTTTCGCATATTGAAAATGATGGAGGTAACCAATAGTTGTATGTCGATAAGACTGACAAGATGCGATTTTATGACAAACAATAAATGCGTAAGCCTTGATTAATTCTGGCTCTAATCTGATCAGGTTTGGGTCTGCATCTCCTATATCGCGATACCTTGCGAGCACAGCATCTATTTTACCTTGTTGCAACAAAACAGACTCACGCTGTCTGTTTGTGTGTAAAAATTCTATCTGGTAATTTGCTCGTCCGTATAAGTTTGCAATGATCTCTTTCATCAGGATGACAGACTTTGTTTTTTCACCTGAACTGGCTGAATTGATTTTGAATGATGGGATTTCAGCTGCGCTAATATGGACCACCAAAAACTGAACCAAGGCTAATACAACAAATAGAACTCTTTGCATGATTACGGGTAACAATTGATTTTCAGGTAATTTCACTTTAGCAAATAAAAAATTACTGTCAACGGAAATAGTTTGGCCTGCCTATAGAGATTTTGATAAAACGTGTAATGGTATAGTTAAGGACTATATACCGCAGGGAACGGCAAAAATTAGGCTTGAAAATTCTAAGGCGCATGTGCCCCATTGCAAAATGGGTAAACCGCCACTAATAGCGTTAAGAAATCATAAGGTAATCATTGATGCTAACGACTCTATTGTAGTAACTGTTGCCATTGAACAATCGAAATTTGTTGAATACTTATTAATAAACACTCTTGCAAATTAACCTTTAACTGCATTCTGCTTAATCATATTATCTCTATTATTGCTTTATCTGATAACCACTTTTAAATATCCAGGCAACGGCTAATAAACAAAAAGCTAAAAAGCCGCTCATCACACATAAGCTTGTTATTAAACTTACGTCAGCCACTTCATAAAAACTCCATCGAAAGCCACTAATTAAATAAAATACGGGGTTAAATTGCGTTACCGTTTGCCAAAATGGCGGTAACATACTGACGGAGTAAAAGGTACCTCCTAAGAAAACAAGTGGGGTGATGACAATAAGTGGTATCACTTGTAGCTTTTCAAAGTTGTCTGCCCAAATGCCAATAATAAAACCAAATAAACTAAAAGTTATCGCAGTCATCACTAAAAAGAATAACATCCAAAATGGATGTGCTATTTCAAGGGGGACAAACAAATGCGCTGTTGCTAAAATAATTAACGCTAACAAAATCGATTTAGTCGCTGCAGCGCCCACATAACCTAGCAATACTTCAAAAGAAGATATTGGAGCAGAAAGTAATTCGTAAATAGTGCCAGTGAACTTAGGAAAATATATACCAAATGACGCATTAGAAATACTTTGTGTTAATAGCGATAACATAATTAAGCCCGGTACAATAAAAGCACCGTAACTAACACCATCTATTTCAGTAATACGAGAACCAATCGCAGAGCCAAAAACAATAAAATAAAGTGATGTTGAAATCACTGGAGAGATAATACTTTGAAAAATAGTGCGTTTTGTACGCGCCATTTCAAATTTATAAATGGCCGAAACAGCGTAACGATTCATGTTGATTCCCTTACTAACGAGACAAATATATCTTCCAACGAGCTTTGATCTGTTTTGATATCTTTAAACCCAATACTTGCTGCGGACAACTGCTGAAGTAAAGCAGAAATCCCAGTGTGCTCTTCAGTGGTGTCATAACTATAAATTAATTGCTGTCCATCATTTTTAATCTGTAAATTAAAATCAGCCATATTTGCAGGTATTTCAGTTAATGGCTCTTTTAAATCGAGAATCAATTGCTTTTTACCTAGTTGATTCATTAAAGCTGTTTTATCTTCAACCAATATAAGTTGACCATTTTTAATGACACCAATACGGTCTGCTATTTCTTCCGCTTCTTCAATATAATGTGTGGTTAAAATAATAGTCACACCATCGTTTCGTAATTGTCGTACCAATTGCCACATGTCTTTGCGCAACTCTACATCAACGCCAGCAGTAGGCTCATCTAAAAATAAAATAGAAGGTTCATGAGAGAGTGCTTTAGCAATCATCACTCTGCGTTTCATACCACCAGATAACTCCATCATGCGATTGTCTTTTTTATCCCAAAGGGACAATGATTTAAGTGTTTTCTCAATAAAAGCAGGATTCGATTTTTTACCAAATAATCCACGACTAAATGAAACCGTCGCCCATACTGTTTCAAAAGCATCGGTGGTTAACTCTTGCGGCACTAAACCAATAAGTTCACGCGTATGTCGGTAACCTGAGACAATATCTTTACCATCAACAGTAATTTTCCCAGAGGTAGCATCAACAATGCCGCAAATAGTACTAATGAGTGTCGTTTTACCTGCACCATTTGGCCCTAATAAGGCAAAGATTTCAGCGGGTTTTATTAATAAGTTAATATTATTAAGTGCTTGAAAGCCACTAGCATAAACTTTATTAACGTCTGTGATTTGAATAATGGGCTGCAAGATTATTTTCCATCAATATTTTAATAATACTAAGGTATACGACATGCCCTATTGATGGCTAGAAAAATCACTAAATTAACGGCTAAATTTTTATACTCTATATTCATTAATGCCACAGGCTGTGTAAAAACTTCTAGCATCGAATTATTATGCGACGCTACGTAAATTAATAAGTATCTTTACACAAAACTTACTTCAGAATTTAGCTTGAAGCGGGCGTTAGGATTAACGAGTTGCTAGCTTCCGCTATACGCAATATAGCGGTCTGTCATCATAAATCTGGGGGGCTAACTTCGAAAGCTAACAGCGACAAAATACTCCGTTAATCGCTAATAAAAGCCATTATTAGCGACGTAGAAAAGGACACCCTAGAGCGAATAAAGAGTATTAGATGTTGATAAGCGCACCTTAAAGGGGCACTTAAACATTTGGTTAATATTTTAAAAATTAATTGCTCTCAACGATCGTGGGTATTGTCGTGAATGGCTTGATTCCAAACTCAGGGTAAACTTCACTTGGGAAATAAATCACACCACCTTTTGAAACCATTGACACAGTCTTGATAGCGCGAAGGTCTGCTGTTGGGTCGCCAGGCACTAAGAAAAAGTCAGCCAGTTTTCCGACTTCAATACTGCCAAGTTGATCACCATAGCCTAAATAATTAGCCATGTCATAAGAAGCTCTGCGCAATACTTCAACGTTAGACATACCAATTTTTTTGAATAGTTCTAACTCTCTGTGCAGCTCAAAAGCGCCACCTAGATCGGTACCCGGAACGAGGAAAATTCCCTTTTTATGCATTAATGCGAGTGTCTCAATAATTTTATCAAAAGCCAACTGGTAAGCCTTATCCTCTTCTTGATCAGCAACATTTAATAAACCGACTTTCGCTTGTCTTTGAATTCCGACAGGCATATTGTCGATATAATCTTTTGTGCCAATGCGAGTTTTACCATTTCTGGCCGTTAAGCCAAATTCATGAATGACAATGGTGGGATCAACCGCTATATTTTTTTCGACCATGGTGTTTAAGGTATTCTGTACTTTTTCGCTATTGAGATCCAAGTCGACAAAACGTTTCATTCCCGTAATGCGATAAAGCGTTCGAGTATCTTCATCTCGATCTAGTACCCAGCTGAGCATACCTTGGTTTATGTGGGTGATTTCGTCGTACCCTGCGGCAATCATTTCATCAACTGTTGAGAATGCGGGAATATGTCCTGTTACTCGCATGCCGTGTTTCTTTGCTGCTTTCGCCATGGCTGGCACCCACTGACCATTAATCGAACTGTATATCTTGATTTGGAAATAACCACCTTTTTCACCATACATATTCACAAGATCAACGGCTTCTTGTTCAGTTGAAGCAATTTCTCCAGTGGCAGCTGAAAATTCGCTTTTTCCTTCAATAAAGCCACTTTTAGTAATGCGTGGACCGATGATTTGATTACTTTCAATTTTTTCGATTAAAGGATCTAGTATTTCAATCTCATTACCCATATCTCGAACAGAAGTCACTCCTGCCATCACATTAAGTAGGGCGTCGTTATCGCTCATGTGGCCATGCATTTCATATAATCCTGGGATTAATGTACCGCCATTACCATCAATCAGAATTTCTCCTTCTTTAGGAATATCAACCAATGGCTCGATAGCTGTAATTTTGTCTTTCTCAATCAGCACTGATTGAGAATCAGTAAGTTTCATGTTAACTGGGTCAAATATTCTGACATTGTTAATACGCACGGGTTTCTCATATAGGTGCGTCGTTTTCTTCGCTATTTTTTCAAATCGACTTGCGTTCAAGCTAGCCGCTAAATCGCTTAAGATCTTACTTTGTTGTTCTAATCCTTCACGAATCACAACAGCACGTGGCGACAAATAACCAATCATATGCTGGTTCTCATCAAGTGCTATATAGCTAGGATCCAATTCAATGCCATTGATTGCATAAATAGTCGCATTGACCAACACACCGCTAATACCTTTAAGCTCAACCTTGTCGACTTGGGTGATTGTAAGTTCGCCAGAAGGTAGTGCAGATAATGAGTGGCTTGTCTTTTCTAGTAAGGCTGTAGCGTATATGTAAAGCGCATACGGACTCGCATTTTGCGCAATGTATATAGCGCTGTTATTAAATTTTGCACTGCCTTTTTCAGCTGTACTCTGCCAATACGCCATATTGTCTTGCAAGCTAAACTGTTCATCAACTTCATTACCAAAAACCGTTTTTCCTGTAATGCGCCAATCAATGGGTAAACCTGTATCTGACAACTTCAGAACTTCTTTGCTACTAGAACCACGACCATTATTACTATATGAATAGTCAATAATAATGTTTTCAGCATTGCGATTAACTAACATTCCACCTACATCGGTACCACCTAATATTAATCTAAATTTTTCTTGATTAGGTAGTGCAACTTGTACTGTATTTACTGCCTCATACTGTTGAGAACATCCTAAAGTGGTCATCAGCACGACGACACTAATAATTGATTGGATAGCTTTCATCGGTTTTTGAATTTGCATGGCGATGCCTTTTATTATTTTAGCTTTGAGAACACGAAGAATAGACACTATAAATGATCTATGCAACTGAGTAGTATGAAGCTAACAACTTGCTGTAATGTAAAACTTCTTTGTGGATTTTCAAAGAAAGTGATATTTCTTGTTCAATGGTTTTTAGGCGCTAGCTAAATTTAGAAAAATTAATTGATATTTTTCGGAAAATGCTGTCAGGAAATTACGATAAACCACATAATATTTTAAAATTAATAAAAGCTAACGTGCCATAGTATAAAAGCCCTTCGGACTCAGAAGCTAAAGGAAACATTCTTAATTAGTGTCCATTTTTATGGGGCAAGAGCAAGGTGCATAGCTAAGCAATCGTTAGTATGCTTGAGAACTATCGTATTCAATCCGAATGTTTTTGTCAGATTAAAAATTCTAATAAACGTTTAACACTACTATTTTGAAATACATTACTTGGCCAAACTGCATATAGGGGAATCGACTCAACTTGCCAATTTGGTAGCAATTCCACCAAGGCATTATTTTCAATTTCTTTTTCGATTAAATAATCAGGAGGCGTTGCTATACCTGCGCCATTGATACAGAGCTGAGTCATAGCTTCAACATTATTTACACTGATATTGCTTTCAAAATCAATGTCACATTTTTCACCAGCAGAATTTACTAACGTTCTGTGATTTGGAAGCATATCTAATTTGATCCAATTCCATGTCGTTAAGTCCTGAGGAGAAATGGGGGGGATATTTTCTTTCCAGTAATCGTAAGAACAAACTAATTTTCTATTAATTTCACCAACCCGTTTTGATTTAAGATTACTGTCATCCATTGACCCCGCCCTAAAAGCTAAATCAATGCCTTGGTGTATAAGATCTTGTCTGTCATCGGTATAAAATAATTTAAAATTCAAAAAAGGATGTAACTTACTAAATTGAGATATTTTTTTGCTTATTTCTGATTTGATTAAAGCTGAAGGTAAGGTGAGGGTTAAAGTTCCTCTTAACTCTTGTTTTTCTATAGCTACTTGATTTAACCCTTGCTGTGCAGCTTGGATCATATTCAAAGCATACTGATACAGTACTCCACCTTCAGAGGTTAATGACAGTTTTCTGGTCGATCTATAAATTAACGCCGTACCAACAGATTTTTCCAATTGAGTCACTTGATAGCTAACAACTGAAGGTGAAAGTTTTAACTCTTTTGCAGCCGCTCGAAACGAACCTTGTTTAATCGTCTCAGCAAAAATAGCCATTGCTCGTAATTCATCTATCATGCGTATCTTTATTAAAGTATTTAGAACAGTGAAGTTTAATTATAGCACCTTATCTTATTAATAGAATGGATATATAGTTTACAAAAAACTAGAGGTAAAATTATGTCGTTATTGTTCGCAATGTTTTCATTCTCATTGGCTATGTCAATATCTCCTGGGCCTGTGAATATGGTGATATTATCTTCAGGAGCAAATTACGGAGTACGTAAAACGTTTTCATTCGTTTCAGGTGGAACGATTGGCTTCACATCACTGTTATTATTTATTGGATTAGGTTTTTATAAAGTTATTGATTTGTATCCATTACTGCTTAAATACTTAGCCATTTCTGGTTCATTATTTATTGTCTATATGGGATATTTAATCGCATCTTCAAAGCCTAAACTAGATATTAATGAACAAAACCTACCCACTTTTATGCAAGGTTTCCTTTTACAATGGTTAAATCCCAAAGCATGGATTGCAAGTGTGTCGGGTGTTTCTTTATTTTCAGTGCCTGAGAATAACCAGGTGTTTTTAACTTTTTTACTTATCTATTTTTTAGTCTGTTATCTATCACTTTTTTCCTGGTCTGTATTAGGAGATAAAGTCACAATACTGCTGAGTAATCAATTAAGGCTAAATCTTTTTAATCAATTAATGGGCGGGTTATTGATTGTGACCGCATGTTTTTTACTCTATTCACAATTTAACTAAACTCAATAAGCAGACAAGTGATATATGGCCACTTTGTGGTGAAACTTGAAACGAGTTAGCCCTATTTTGAGTAGGGTATTTTATTACTCTTTCGTGGTAATAAGCTTTAGGTCAGTGGTATTAACAAAGGGATCACTTTCAGCTAAAAGTTAACGTCAGTGTAAGTACAACTATTAACACGCATTCAAAGTTAACTGGTTGTTCAGTTCATCCTCGTATATTAAAAAAATTAAACACCATGATTATTTACTAGCTAGATAAGATATTATTTTCGATAATTCATATTTAACTCGGTTAGAACGTTTTTTGCACTAACTTTTCACGTAAAAAAAATGTTACAATCAGTGCAATTATTCAACTTACGATAGCGAAGATTAGAAATGCGGATTAAATTAACCCAAGACTTGGTATGTGGCCATGATACTTTTTTAGCTGGTGAGGAGTTCGACGCAATATTGATATTACCTCGTTCAACAACAGTAGAGTTTGTTGCAAATTCAGGTAAAAAAGTCAGAGCATTTAGTTATGAATATGTGAAAGTAGCACCTGCAACAGACATCTAGCCAAACGAGTATCGTCAGGATAATCCATAAGAGAATCTAAGCAAATCTACTGATATTAATTAAGTTGGATAGTCTACAGTTGAATTTAAAATTCAACGTGATATTTCACTTAAACTGATAACTTAGCATTCTCGATTATCTTTGCTCTTGCCCCCACTACAATGACTATTCTGGTGATTGAGGTTTTACTATTTTCCCACACTGCGAAGATTGAATTACCCTAGGTAAATTTTTCGCACATACAGGTTTATTATAAAAATATCCTTGCATAATTTCGCAACCTCGCTCGATCAAGAAAATCTTTTGTGCCTCAGTTTCAACGCCTTCAGCCACAATATCTAAATTAAGGTTTTGCGCTAAGGTGATAATTGCCGATGTTATTTGGCTCTCTCTAAAATTATGCGGTAATTTAGCAATAAAACTCGCATCAATTTTAAGAGTATC